>ERZ780218.2-NODE-2-length-313350-cov-17.014596_pt1 | contig 313350 bp, 265 predicted proteins | sample MGYA00510975_ERZ780218 | MGnify/ENA primary metagenome ERZ780218 (study PRJEB29588, sample SAMEA2152063) | human gut metagenome | biome: human gut; feature: human-associated habitat; material: faeces | place: Denmark | collected 2008/2010 ... | reverse complement strand
CGTCTTTTTAAAGATTGGGATTAAATCTTAAGAGGATACCTTTTTCAGTGCCCTCCCGAATCCGGCGCACTCTTTTTGTTTTATCGTTTCGGGATATCTACCGATGTTTCCTGTTCACCCAATAAGTGGCGGGAGAAATAGTCGACCATACGCCAGTAGAAATATTCGTCCATATCGCCGAAACCGTGGCGTTGCTGCGGAAGGAGCAACATGTCAAAACGCTTTCCGGCACGGATCAGGGCATCTGCCACACGCAGCGTATTGCCCGGATGGACATTGTTGTCGATGTCACCATGTACGAGCATCAAATGACCTTTCAGCCGACTTGCGATCTCTTCGTTCGTCTTGATGTTGTAGACGAAAGTCGTATCACCCTTTTCGCTGACCACTTCCTTCACGCCATGATGCGTCTCGCTCCACCAACGGTTATAGATGCGGTTATCATGGTTTCCGGCACACGAGACGGCTGCCTTGAAGAAGTCGGGATATTGCAGTATAGCAGCCGTAGACATGAAACCTCCACCCGAATGGCCGTGGATACCGACACGGTTGATGTCGATGAATGAATAGCGGTTGGCCAGTTGCTCGATAGCCGCTTTCTGATCCGCCAACCCATAATCACGCAAGTTGCCATAGCCGAAGTTATGATACCATTTCGAACGGCTCGGATGTCCGCCCCGGTTTCCGACCGTGATCACAATAAAGCCGGCCTGTGCCAGACGATCCGTGCGCACACTCATACGGCTGAACGGATAAACGGTTGCTTCGACTTGCGGGCCCGGATATACATAATCGATGATCGGATACAGGGCCGTCGAATCGAAATTAAACGGTTTATACATCACACCATAGAGGTCGGTCACGCCATCCGCAGCCTTCACCTTGAAAGGTTCGGGGAACTGGTAACCGGCGGCCAGCAACCCAGAGAAGTCGCTCTCTTCAAGCGTCATCAGCTTGCGGCCGTTACTATCCATCAAATCCGTACGCGGGATAGTGTTCACACGCGAATAATTATTGACCACAAAGGCCGCATTGTCATCCATGCTGACCGTGTGGAAATAGTCGCCCGGAGTGACTTGCTGCAAACCACTTCCATCGAGGCCCACACGATACAGGTGTTCGTAGTAGGGATTCTCATCTTTCTCTTTCCCGTTAGCCAGGAAGTAAACGACACGTTTGGCTTCGTCCACTTTCACGATCTGGTCTACATGCCAGGGGCCGCGTGTGATGCGGTTCTTCAGGTTACCTTCTCCGTCATAGAGGTACAGGTGCGCCCAGCCGTCACGTTCGCTCCACTGGATCAACTCCTTGCCATCACCTACGGCTGCCAACGGGCGGACTTCCTGATAAGTATTCATACGTTCCTCGATAATCGGACAGATCGAATCCTGTCCGACCGTATACGAACAGATGTCGATACGGTGCAGGTCGCGGCTCGAACGAGTAACGAAGAAACGGTTATTGTCGCCCAGCCAGACACTCGCCACCTCTTTCCGATCACGGTCTTTCTGCCTCCACGGCTTACGTGCCAAGCGCAATGTCTGATCTTTGAATGCAGATGTGCGGATTTCCTTGTAGCTGTTGTCGTTCATGTCAAACAAGAACAGATGCTGGACAGGCGCTTCTTTCTCACCGGGCATCTGGTATTTATAGGTTTCCAGCGTCGGACGAGGCGAAGCCATAGAGTTGATTACCCACAAGTCTTTCACGGCACGCTCGTCTTCAACCGTCACGGCAAAATAACGGGAATCGGGTGACCAGACAATCCCCCAAACGCCTTTCCGCTTGCCGTTGCAAAGCGTGTCGGTGTTCAGCAAGCTATAGGGCTGGCCGAAACTAAAGTCTTTCACACCGAAAGTAGTGAGTTGTATATCCGTAACCGTACTATCCTTATCGTCTTTCTTCAACTTCTCGTAATCCTCGCGGGACATCCGATAGAGGTTCAGGTCTTTTGCATACACGACTGTTTTGCCGTCGGGCGAGAAAGAGGCCCAGTCGGGATATTCCGTTTCTTTCTTCTTTTCTTTGAGCCAAGTCAGCTTACGCGTGGGATAGTCGTAGGAGAAAAAGAATATCTCTTTCTTCGGACCTTTATCCTTGTCGGTACTGTCTTTTTTAGCCTCTTGCGAAGAGGTGATCTGGAAAGTAAAAGTGCGACCGTCCTCTCCAGCTTCGAGCTTCTGGATGGGTAGTTGCTGGGCGGTGAACGGGTCTTTGACGATCTCGGTTATCTGTGCGGCAATATCGTCGAGGTCAAAAAGCGGACGTTTCGTCTTCGCCACCGGATCGACAACATACCAGACTTTGCCGTTGCCGGTCTTATATTCATACCAAAAACTACTGCCCTTCCGGAACCAGTGCGGATCGACAAATGTGGAGAAAAGCATCGTGTTCAGCTTCTCCTTCGTGAAGCGTTCGGCCTGGACGTATCCGGATAGCCGCTCCGCTTCCTGCCCTTTCGCTTTCGTGCCACAGAACATCCCGGCACAAAGCATCACTAATAGTAGTTGTTTTTTCATTTGGCGTTGTTTTTATATAAATAAAAAGAAGGTGTATCAAAAAAATCCTGCTTACAATAGACATAATTTAGGCACGGATTACGCGGATTCACACGGAAAGAAAATAAATTTATCCGTGCAAATACGTGAAATACGTGCCTAAAAAATCGTGATAAAGGAGTTTTGACACACCACCTCCTTCGTTTGTTTATTTAATTATACCGGAAGAGTACCACCGATCAGGATAACAACCAGCAAAGCCAAAATTGCATACAATTCGGGGAATACAGCCATCACCATAGTAGCACCGAACACATTGTGGCCGGCTCCGACGCCTGCGATACCATTTGCACAAACCTCTGCCTGACGGATAGAAGAGAACAGACCAGCAAAACCCAACACCAGACCTGCACCGAAAATAGCGGTCGCATTCAACATTGTGATGCTATCAACTAAAAATTTCTGCATCATGAAGTAACCTACAAATCCATACAATCCCTGAGAAGAGGGCAACGCGCTTAATGCGATGTAAGTACCCAGTGCATCGGGATTTTTCTTCATCGCCCCAACAACGGCGTTACCGCAGATTGTTACACCATAACTACTGCCGATAAAGGTTAGACCTGTCATCAACGCAATACCCAGATAAGCTAATAAAATTGGTTCCATAATGAAAATTGTTTTTAATTTATTCTTTTGTTATTATTTAATTTCTTTTTTAAGGGAAACACTTCCACTTTTGTTTTTATGCTTTTTTGAACGGCTTGTATTCTTTTCCACCGCCTTCGAACTCTGCATTCTTATAATACTCCACGAAAATAAGACGCAACGGGTGAACCAGCGAACTGATCGTACAGAGACCGATATTGATCGCATGACCGACCAGCAGGATCAGCAACATACAAACCGCACGCAGGACAACATTCATCCCTTCTGTCATATCGACGGCCAGCGAGTTGAATACCCCCCCCAAAATCGCCCCGGTCAGACCAATTGCGAACAGACGAATGTAAGAAAGCGTATCTCCCAACAAGCCCGAAGCCATATTATAAGTATTCCAAAGTCCCGTACCGAAGTTCAAGAAGATGTTCTTTCCCGGAGAATTGTAGAAAAAAGCCACCAGCAAACCGGCCGCCGCAATACCTAAGAATACGTTCTTCACCATGTCGGACAATTGTACGTTCAACATTGGCAGACCGAACGCACAACACAAGGCAATAATGATAAAGACCCAGGCAAACGGGGCGATACCGTATTTTGTCCCTTTCTGCGACATGATCTTTAAAGCGGCAACAGCCTTTCCGAACACGATCTGTACCAAACCGATGATGATCGAGAACGTCATCAGGTTATCGCTATTCACAAAGTAATCCTTAACGGAAGCAAATGCCGGCACATCGACAAGAGCGATACCGAAAAACGATCCCGTACAGGTCCCGACAATCAACGCCGCCAGACCGAGAAACTGGAACAGGCTCAGATAAGGTTTGAAATCAGTTCCAACCTTACGTTTCATAATTGCGCAAGCAATTATCACCAGCAAGCCGTAGCCACCATCTCCGAAACAAAGCCCGAAGAAGAGCATAAAGAAGGGGGCAAAAAACGGCGTCGGGTCAAACTCGGCGTAATTCGGCAAGGAGAACATCTTGGTGATCGGTTCGTACAATCGGCTGAACTTATTATTTTTCAGCTTGATCGGAACACGATCCCCATCCTGTATATCCAACTCCTGGAAATAGTAACCTTCTTTTTCAAGGGCGACCTCCATAGCCGGAGCCTCTTCCGTCGGAACGAAACCTTCCAGCAACATCAACTTATCGCCGGCTTCGCGATCCGTCTGCACCAGCGTATTGGAAAGATTGAATTCGTTTTGGATATTCTTTTCCAACTCTATCAATGTATTGTATTGCCCAGCTGCATACTCTTTCAACTGATTGTTCAATACCTTGATATTATCCAGTAATTGTTCCATCGCAAGATGAAGTTTTGCCAATCCCCGGTCGGGCATTTTCGGACGTTCAGCATCGATATCGATTGGCGTTCCCGTCTTGGTAACCGTCACGAAATAAGTAACCGACTGGAAATTATTGACAAGAAAAGCATTGTACTCTTCTCCCCATTTAGGTTCGTATTTGGAAGTCGGGCAACTAAAAAACGTCACGTCGAAGCCAGCCTTTTTCAACCGCCTGATATTTGCATAGCTGAACTCTCCCCAGATATCCATATAAGCGATATCCTTTTCCAGCGAAACTTTCGCTGCCTGTAACATGGCCTGCTTTTCTTGCATTTCTTCCAGCTTGCCTACCAGCTTCAATCCTTCGGCTTTTGTCAGTCCACGTGCCGGAGCAACAGTCACCTCTTTCGTCTGGGAATTCAAGTTCTTGCAATAGCGGATCGCTGTACTTACCTGTTTCCGTTCGGCCAACAAAGCCTGTAGTTCCGCATTATCCAGAACAGAATTCGTTTCCTTCACATGCACAACACCCAATTCGCGGAGAGTCGTGAGGAATGCATCATATTCTCTATGATATACCATAAAGGCATACTTGCTCATCTTTACTATCATACATCAGCCTCCTCTTTTTCTTCTTTCGCTTTACGCTTTTCCTGATTAGCCCGCATGATCTTTTGTGATGACTTGGAGAGACTTTCCTCGTCTTCCATGAATCGTTTCACTTTGCGGATCGCATCTTTATAACCCGGAATCTGTACCTTCTCAAAAAGATTCACTTTCTGAGTGGTTTTCTTCCGCGCATGCTCCAACAACTCCAACTTCATACCCGAAAACTCAGCTTCGATGCCGGTACGCGCCAACTTCTTCAACAGTTCGATACCGTCGGTAAACCAAGCAGGGGCATTGAACAGGCTGTAACGGCCGATCTCGAATTCGATCTCGTCCAACACAGGGACCACAACACCGGCTATCTTTTGGGTAGAAAGAGAAACATCCCGTACCACAATCAGTTCGGGATTGAACTCGTTCCACAAAGCCACCATATTTTCATAGCTCTGTATCTCCTGTTCAAGCTGAAGTTCCAATTTTGTCACTTCATCTTTGGTCCGCTTCACTTCGATACGCAGGGCGCTTTCCTTACTTTTGATCGTCGGCAGGGAACGCTCACGCATCTTCAGTTGCTTTTCCAATTGCTGAAGAGAGGTTTTATTATATTGAAACTTTATTGCCATTTTCTATACATTTATGATTTCTGATTCATAACTTATGAGTCGATGATAATTCATAAATTATGAATCAGAATTCTTTTATTTCTTCCAGTATTTGTCGACCAACGCCTGTTTGATGTTCACTTCGGCAGGTTCGAAATACTCACCGAACAAGTCCCATGCCACATCGAGCATTTCGGTCGTATCGAGATTGACATCGATAGCCAATAGCTTTTCGGAATAATCCTTTGCAAAAGCCAGCGTACGGTTATCGTAGTCCGTCAGGTCGAAACCGTTCTCCATCTTCGTCTTCGCATTGGCGGCATCGGCATATAGGCGAACGGCGGCATTCATCACCTGCGGATGGTCCTCGCGTGTCTTCTTCCCGGTCACCAATTGTTTCAGACGGGACAGGCTTCGGAACGGGTCGACGATTACCTTGCCGACATCGCTATCCTTACGCAAGTATAACTGTCCTTCAGTGATATATCCTGTATTGTCAGGCACAGCATGCGTGATATCACCACCGGACAAAGTCGTCACGGCAATAATCGTGATCGAACCACCGGCAGGGAACTGAACTGCTTTTTCGTAAATCTTAGCCAAATCGGAATACAAGGAACCCGGCATGGAGTCCTTCGACGGGATCTGGTCCATACGGTTGGACACGATAGCCAAAGCATCCGCGTAGTTGGTCATGTCGGTAAGCAACACCAACACTTTTTCGTTCTTCTGCACGGCAAAATATTCGGCCGCACATAAGGCCATATCGGGGATCAGGATACGTTCTACAGAGGGGTCTTCCGTCGTATTGATAAAGCTGACGATACGATCCAGCGCACCGGCATTGCTAAACGTATTCTTAAAAAACAAATAGTCGTCATTCGTCATCCCCATACCGCCTAGGATAATCTTATCGGACTGGGCACGCAAGGCAACCATCGCCATTACCTGGTTGAACGGCTGGTCGGGGTCAGCAAAAAACGGGATCTTCTGCCCAGTTACCAACGTATTGTTCAAATCGATACCGGCAATACCCGTAGCGATCAGTTCGGAAGGTTGCTGACGACGAACCGGATTCACAGACGGACCGCCGATTTCAACATCTTTGCCTTCGGGAACAGGACCGCCATCGATCGGATCACCATACGCGTTAAAGAAACGGCCGGCCAACTGGTCCCCGACTTTCAACGAAGGCGCTTTTCCCATGAACACGACTTCGGCATTCGTACGAATACCTTCCGTACCGGAAAAGACCTGCAAGGTCACTTCATCGCCGATAATCTTTACCACCTGAGCCAGCTTGCCGTCGACAGAGGCCAACTCGTCATACCCTACTCCCGTTGCTTTCAGCGAACAGGTAGCTTTTGTAATCTGGGTAATCTTTGTATATATCTTTTGAAATGCTTTTGTTGCCATACACTCTATTATTTATCTTCGCGCTCTGCAATCAGTGCGTCAAGTTGGTCGTTAAACTTCTTGAACTGTTCGCTCTCATATTCGGAATAGTTCATCTGCTTAAAGATGTTGATCATCTTCTTAAAGTATTCCATTACTTCGAGGAAAGTGTTGAACTTGAACTCGGCATGACAAATCTTCACAACCTTGTCCAGCATAAACTCCTGACGCGCAAGAGGGGTTACCGCGTCGATCGCATCGAATGCATCCTGTTGCAGGATCACGAAGTCAATCAGTTCCGATTTCCAGAAAATCACGTGATATTCTACAGGTACGCCGTCGTCACCGAGGATATTGATCTGTTCGGAAATTTCCTTACCGCGCAACATACGAGTCTTGATCTCGTTCACCTTGTCGATCCAGGTCGGAGAGATATGATCCGCAATATATTCCTGGAATTCGGGATATTCCAGATACTTGGAATAACTGTCGATCGGGTTCACGGCCGGATAACGTTTACGGTCGGCACGCTCCTGTTCCAAAGCATAGAAACAACGGGCCACTTTCTTCGTATTTTCCGTCACAGGCTCTTTCAGGTTACCACCGGCAGGCGATACCGTACCGATGAAGGTTACGGAACCCGTTTCACCATTATTCAAATGTACATAGCCGGCACGTGCATAGAAGTTAGCCACGATTGCAGACAAGTCCATCGGAAACGCGTCCGGTCCGGGAAGTTCTTCCAAGCGGTTGGACATCTCGCGCAAAGCCTGTGCCCAACGGGAAGTCGAGTCGGCCATTAAAAGCACCTTCAATCCCATGCTCCTGTAATACTCGGCGATCGTCATAGCCGTATATACGGATGCTTCACGGGCAGCCACAGGCATGTTCGACGTATTCGCGATAATGATGGTACGTTCCATCAACTTACGGCCCGTATGCGGGTCAATCAGTTCCGGGAACTCGGTAAAGATTTCCACTACCTCGTTCGCACGTTCGCCGCAGGCGGCAATGATTACGATATCTGCCTCAGCCTGTTTGGAGATAGCGTGCTGAAGCACGGTCTTTCCGGTTCCGAACGGTCCGGGGATAAATCCTGTACCACCTTCTACGATCGGATTTACCGTATCGATCGTACGGACACCCGTTTCGAGCAACTTATAAGGACGTGGTTTTTCTTTGTAACAGGTGATGGCACGTTTTACCGGCCAGCGTTGTATCATCGTCACCTCCACATCTTTGCCGGCTTCGTCCGTCAAGACGGCTATCACCTCTCCTATTGTATATTGTCCTGCTTCTTTCAGGCTCTTGACCGTATATTCTCCTTTGAAGGTAAAAGGAACCATGATCTTGTGAGGTTGGAAATTTTCGTCCACTTCACCCAACCAGCCACCAGCAGCCACCTTGTCACCCACTTTGGCAAGAGGTTTGAAATCCCACAACTTATCATTGTCCAACGGGAACGTATATTCTCCACGCCTGAGGAAAACGCCTTCCATCTTATCGAGGTCATTCTGCAAACCATCGTAGTTACGTGACAACATACCAGGTCCCAACGTTACCTCCAACATATGTCCTTCAAACTCGGCTTCGTCACCCACCCGCATACCGCGAGTGCTCTCAAAAACCTGTACAAAAGCATTCTTGCCTATTACCTTAATAACCTCCGCCATTAGCTTCACGCCTCCTACGGAAATGTAACAGATCTCATTTTGGGAAACCGGTCCATCCACCTCTACGGTAACAAGGTTGGAGACGATCCCTTTTACAATTCCTTTCGTAGCCATAATCTGTTTATTTATGATTTATGATATATGACTTATGATTTGGCATCGACGCATAAATCATAAATCTGAAATCATAAATCCGGATATCATTTTTTATTGTTTCTTTTAAATTCTTCCAAGGCATTCTCGCTGCCTTTCTTCATTGCTCCGACGATCTCACGGAAAGTCTTTTCACCGGTCACCTTATCCAGCATCACCCAGCGTTCGATCATTTCCAACTTCAGCAGATAAGCAAATACACTCTCTATATCGAAAGGCTTAAAGAATGTATGTTCTTCGAGCCATTCCCACTTCAAAAGGTCCACTTTCTTCTCGCGAACCATCAAATCCGTTTCCTCAGCAATACGCCAGAGATCAGGCAAATAATCCACCGTGTCTCCCAACCCGAAATCACGGGCATTGGATGTACGAAGCGCCTGGGCTACTTCATTATCTCCGACGATATACCCGGCTTTATCGAAACCATGTTTACGGCAGGTAATAGCGGTCAACATATTGTTGATATTCAAGTTTAAGCAAAACCAATCGCTGACGAACTTATTCGCATTTTTCATGGCATACGCATAATAGAGGGCTGCCAGACGGTCTTCCCAGGGAATTTCCTGTTTGTTTTCTTTGCCTTGTGCTTCAAGATAAAGCTTGAAAAACTCTTTGAAATAAGGAGGCATCCGGTCATTCTTGGGTGGCTTTTCTTCTTCCTTCAACGCTTTGTAAAGAGCATCAAACTCATCATACGTTATACGTCCCCGTGGGTCCGGATCACGATCCGGTTGTTTGGCATGAGCAATCAGGTTCTTATTGTCGAATTTGAGAAAGAACAGATCGATCAACTTCTTATCGGCCTTCGTCAGTATACCGTCCAATTCCTGTCTGAATTGACTGATGGAATAGGTCAATTTACTATCATCGAGCGCAATATTGGGGAGTCCTGCGATTAAGCAATAATATTTACCCATATCAGAACAGCATTTCTACCAATCCTGGACGAAGGAATTCCTTGAAGAAAGCAACAAACTCGTCTTCTCCGAAACTTACTTTATACGAACCGTCAGCCGGGACGATTGTGAAAGAAGCATCATGACCGCTCACTTTTTCAATCTTCACACCTCTGTCCAAGAGGCTTTTGGCATTGGCTTCAAAATATTTGGTGAGAGCATCGGCATCGGCCGTCCGGATCGTAATCGCTTCCTTCACAACCCATTCCTTTGCCATTTCTAAAATCACTTTCTGCATAAATGCAGTATCAGAAACGATCGCTTTCACATTGGAGGAGGTAATTTTTCCCGTAATGAGATTTACCACTTCGCTCTTCAATGCTTCTACAGATTGGGTAGCAAACAGCTTCAACTCGGCTTCCGTATTCTTTTTCAACTCGGCGGCCTGCTTTTCAGCCTGTGCCACAATACGCTTTGCTTCTGCTTCTGCTTCAGTCAAAATAGCCTGTTTCTGAGCATTTGCATCGGCAATGATTCGCCCTGCTTCTTCGTTGCCTTTCTCTACACCTTCTTTGTAGATTTTGTCGGTCAGTTCCTGAATCTTTGTATCCATTTCTATATATTTTTTAAGTTGTTCCCACGTAAGTATTAAACGCCTACAAAGTTATTCTTTTCTTTGAATTAGCATTCAGTCTATCCTAAAAATTTGCGATTATACAATTTTTTATACCACTGGTTAGTCGGGATGGTCGCCACCAGCTTGTGATAGATGACAGATAAAATACCCTTTTCGCAAAACTTTTCCAAGTTTGAATTAAAAAGTATCAGAACCAGACCAAATTTATTATATTTATATATTTTGAAAAACTACTGTCATACTATCACTAATTGCCTTTTATCAATTGAATATCAATGGACACAAGCAATGATAGTAGGTATGATGGATGCCTATTCCATCTATCATACTGTCATTAACTGCCTGTCCGATATTTTTCTTCACATGACTTATTTTCAATAACATAATAAGATAAACCCATTGACACCCGGGTCTCGATATCATTCACACTCGGGTGTCAAGACCGTTCACATCCGGGTGTAAAAAGCCTGTAAACGGGAATCTTCGGCACTTTTTCTGCCTGTTTGAAGCAAAATAAGTCACGTGTTTCAACAAAAAAGACGGCATCTCCTACAGAAAAACATCAATACAACTCTCAAAACCAACAAATGCTAAATTCAAACAGGCTCTTAGCGGCAAGCATAGCAAGTAATATTTTTTAACGTTCCAAATCTATTCAAAACAGTCTTTTTTCTATCGAAATGACAATTCGCATTCTATCTTTGCGTCACAATTTTTTATCATTCATTGTAAATTCAAAATATATGTTTTCCATCGAAAAAGCAACCCTTGCCGATTGTCCCCTTATCCAGACTCTGGCATCCAATATCTGGGAACCGACCTATGGTTCCATCCTCTCCCGCGAACAACTCGACTATATGTTCGAGATGATGTACAGCAATGAAAGCCTTCAAAAGCAAATGAGCGAACTTCATCACCAGTTCTTCGTCATCTATGCCGACGGTGTCCCTTCCGGCTACTTGTCTATCGAGACCGTAGAAAAGGATTTATATGAATTCCAAAAAATATACTCTTTGCCTTCCCTACATGGTTCGGGAATCGGGCGTTTCATTATCGAACAGGGAATAGCCTACCTGAAAACGATCCATCCGAGCCCTTTTACGATAGAACTGAACGTAAACCGCCACAACCCAGCCGTAGGTTTCTATAAACATATGGGATTTCACGAACATGCAACCCGTGATTTCCATATCGGGAACGGCTATTACATGAACGATTACATAATGAGAATGGAGGTAAAGGAATGAACGTACGCCTAAAACCGATCATGTTTGTCGGGACTTGTTCCGATGCAGGCAAAAGCGTTATCAATGCAGCTTTCTGCCGTATATTCAAGCAAGACGGATATCATCCGGCACCATTCAAGGCGCAAAATATGTCACTCAACTCCTACTCCACTCCCGAAGGAGGAGAAATGGGACGTGCACAGGTGGTACAGGCCGAAGCCTGCGGGATCGCCCCGCATACGGATATGAACCCGGTGTTGCTGAAACCGACGAATGATAAAAGCTCCCAAGTCGTCTTGAACGGCCGGCCGGTCGGAAACATGTCGGCACAGGATTATTTCGGCATGCAAAACCAAAAAGAGGTATTATTCAAAGAAGCGATTGAAGCCTTCCATCGCCTGGAAAGTCGCTATAGCCCGATCGTCCTGGAAGGGGCCGGTAGCATTTCCGAACTAAACCTGCGCGACCGAGACATCACCAATATGCGGATGGCCGAGCAGGCAGGAGCGGCCACCTTTTTGGTTGCCGACATAGACAGAGGCGGCGTTTTCGGATCTGTTTACGGAACAATCGCCCTTCTGAAGCCGGAAGAAAGAGTTTTGATGAAAGGGATCATTATCAATAAATTCAGGGGAGATGCATCTCTTTTTGACGATGGCAGGAAGATTATCGAGGACTTGACCGGTGTGCCGGTAGTAGGTGTGATTCCTTGGTTTCGCGATATCAAAATCGAAGAAGAAGATTCGGTCGCCCTCGATATGAAACACAATACTTACCGGGACGGAAAAATCAACGTGGCGATCATCTTGCTGAAACGAATGTCTAATTTCACCGACTTCGACATATTGGATATGGACCCTCGCTTCAATGCCTATTATACGAACAATATCGACGAGATAGAAAAAGCAGATATCATCCTGCTCCCCGGCTCTAAAAATACACTTTCGGATCTTCAAAGCCTGCGAGCGTGCGGTATAGCTGATGCAATTATCCGTGCCCATAAAAACGGGAAAAAAGTTATCGGCATCTGTGGAGGGTATCAAATGATGGGAGCACGCCTTGAGGACCCGAAAGCCATCGAAGGAAACCTGCCCGCCGTTCCCGGACTGGGCCTGCTACCGCAATGTACGATCATCGAACCGGAAAAAATAACTCGCCAAAGCACCTTTGCCTTTCTGCCTGGGCTATGCAAGGACGGTTCCTGTAAAGACGGTTCGCGAACCATCTCCTACGGCTGTCGCGGCTACGAGATACACATGGGACGAACAACTCTGCTTGGCGACGCTCCAGAAAATCCGGTGGCCGTCCTCAACGACGGACGGACGGACGGTTATTATCTGGATAACACATGCTGGGGCAGCTATATGCACGGAATACTGGATAACCCGGAAGTCCTGGACAACCTGGCCGAAGGATTTGATAAAGAAACAACAGACCACCCTTTCGACTATGCAGCATTCAAAGAAGAACAATACGACAAGTTGGCGAATTTAGTCAGGAAACATGTCGATATGGATTATATCTATCGGCAACTGGTTTGACAATTGTCAATTATTTCAACCGGTCCACCCTGGCAACGTCATCTAGTTTGACACAGACTGTAGCCCCCAATTGTTCAAGGTAAAGAACTAAATGATTCTTTTTAATCTTCTTCACTTTTCCGGAAACATGTTTCATAGCCCCGCAAAGGATCTCGACCTCTTCGCCGGGACATAAAACATGTTCGGATGCCTGGTCGAGAAATTCCTGAATGGCGTCGATCTCCTTCTGGCGGACAACGGCCGGTTTTCCATTGTAATAGACAATACGGGCCACTCCATACACCCGAGTCAGGTTTCTTAACTCCGGGTCGGTACACCGCACAAACAGATAAGAGTTGAATAATGGCAACTCCACGATTTTGACACGGTCAGACCAGACCCTGGGCGCACGATGAAGCGGAAGCCAACACTCGATTCCAAGCGCATCGATCCGGTCCCTCACCTGCTTTTCCGCCCTGGGAGCGGTATACAACACATACCAACTTGTCTTATCGGCGTTTATCTTAAGTCCTTTTTTCTCCATAACGTACACAAATATACGACTATTTTTCATACATGGAATGGCCCATATTCAATAAACCTTTATCCATTCCCGAACAAGCCGGATTAATCTTTTTATTTTCCCCTGAATATCAATAATTATCTCTACATTTGCAAAACAGTTTTTTGTACCTCATATAATTTCACATATGGACAAATATACGCACTATTCAAGAGAAGACCTGATATCTGAAATTGAACGGTTGAAGATGAAACAGGCTGAGGGTGGTTCCATCTCCAGTTCGAACAAAATGATGGTCAATATGATTGTCTTACGCAAAACAATATCGGATGTCCTTTCCCTTTTACTTAGCACCAACGACGAAGCTGTCATAGACAAGGCGTTGTTGCATATTCTGCATTTCTTCGATGTTGAACGTGTGTATATCGGCATCTTCGACGAGCAAAGTTCTATCGTCGATTTCACCCATGAAGTGACCTCCGAAGGCATTATCTCGATGCGGGAAGATCTGTTAAGGCAGTTATCGAAAGACGATATCCCCTGGTGGATAGATCAGATCAAAGCCGGGAAAGACATTATCATCTATGACACGGCTAAAATGCCTTCGGTTGCGGCAGCCGAACAACATCTGCTGAAACTCCAAGACGTCCTCTCACTTCTGGCCCTTCCGGTTTCAAGCGAAGGAAGAGTGTACGGGTTTATCGGTTTGGACTCCGTCAGGAAATATTCGAACTGGAATGCCCTCGATATTGAAAACCTGCGGGTATTGGCCAATATCGTATCCATAGCGATCGAGCGGGAACATGCACAGCACATCATGGAGCATTCGGCAAACCTGATGCTTAAAAGCGAAGCGAAATTCCGCATTATCTTCGAAAAGCTTTCTTTGGGAGTCGAACTATATGATATTGACGGAACCCTACTTGACCTGAATGATGCCGATTTGGAAATATTTGGTACGACACGTGAAAGTGCAATCGGCATCAATATGTTTCAAAATCCGAATATTCCGGAATGGGTCAATCATAAATTGAAAAACGGAGAAGACGTCACTTTTACATTAGACTATAGTTTCCATTCCATCAAAGATACCCAATATTATGCAACCGCCATCACTGACAGAGAAAAACATCTGCAAGTAACAGGCATTACACTAAAAGATTGGCAAAACAAGATATTCGGGTATCTGTATATTGTTTTAGACGATACGGAGAATTATCGGAAGGCCGAAGAGAAACGGGAAAGAGACAATGAATTGATTCGCGTAAAGGAAGCAGACAAACTGAAGTCCGCTTTCCTGGCAAACATGAGCCATGAAATCCGTACACCTTTAAATGCAATCGTCGGCTTTTCCGACATAGTAGCCGAAACTCAGGACGAAGACGAAAAAAAGGAATACTTGGAAATCATCCACAAAAACAATGATTTATTACTCCATCTGATAGATGATATCCTGGACTTCTCAAAGATAGAATCCGGCACTCTTGACTACCACATTTCCGAAATGAATATCAAAGAGATTTGCGAAGAAGTATTTCTGGCAAGTTCTCTCAAGATGAAACCGGAGGTAAAGTTAGTATTCGACAAAGAGTTACCTTCTATCCGGCTGAAAACAGATCCTCAGCGCGTCATGCAGGTCATATCGAATTTCGTAAATAATGCAATCAAATTCACGGAAAAAGGGAGTATTACGATCTCCTACAAACGAGAAGGAAATTACTTGCGTGTGAACGTGCAGGATACCGGAATCGGCATTTCCGAAGACGATCGTAAACGTATATTCGAACGTTTCATCAAGATAAACGAGTTTAAACAGGGAACCGGTTTAGGACTGACGATCAGTAGGACCATCATCGAGAGTTTGAACGGGGCAATCGGGGTCGACTCTGTAAAAGGTTCCGGTTCTACTTTCTGGTTCACACTACCACTCGAATAAAAACGCGGTGTGCAAAACAGCCTTGTTCCCGTACTCCACATAGGATCACATAAAAACAGACCATATAAATATCTGATTGATAAGACCTGTTCTTTTGCACCCCCCTGTAGGAGCGGAGACAAGTACATTTTGACACACCGCTTTTCATTACTTCTGCATCGGACCCACCGATGGCGGAGGATTTCCAATCCCCCATTTCTTATTTGCTTTCGGTCCCATCTTCAGAGACAGGACACCGCCGGCGGTAATCCGACTATGGTCAAACCAAGGCCCACTCAACTCTTCGCCGTTCAACGTAGCCGATTGCACATATTTATTATCATGGGAAGCGCCATCAGCCACGATCTCGAACACATTGCCACCTCCGAGGTCGATCTTCACATCCGAAAAGACCGGACTGCCGATATTGTAAGTCGGAGATCCTGGTGTCACCGGATAAAATCCCATCATGCTAAACACCACAAAGGCAGACATGCCTCCCCCGTCCTCATCACCTGGAACTCCCATCAGGTCGTTACGGAACCATTGGTCAAGCAGGACACGGATGCGTTTCTGCGTCTTCCAGGGTTGTCCGGCATAATTATACAGATACGGGATATGCAGGCTCGGTTCATTTGCCATCGAGAACATTCCGACATTGCCGGTATGATCAGGCAAAAACGAGTAGAATTGCCACTTGGACATTCCTAAAGGAGTATCAAACATCGAATCGAGAGCAGCCGTAAAGACCTCGTTTCCTCCGATAAGCGAAACCAAGTCGCCGATATTGTGTTGTACATCCCAACGATAAATATAACCATTATTTTCATCATAATAATCGCGAGCACCCAAACCACCAGAATACCGATAATCCACACCTTCGATAAACTTACCGTCCTTATCCTTCGGATGGAAGAAACGGGTTTCCGGATTAAAGAGATTCCGGTAGTTATAAGACCGGGCAAGGAAATATTCCGCATCCTCTTTCTTACCCAGTTCGGCCGCGATCTGAGAAAGACACCATTCGTCATAAGCCGTTCCTAAGGTAACGGCAACCGGTTGGCGCTTTTCCCACGGAGAGACATCAGCCACCGTTTCTTTTTCACCCGGTTTCAAAGCTGGAATATAGCCATGTTCCTTATAAAATTCATCCAACCATCCGGAAGGAGCCGCCGACCAGGGAATCAAAGTTTTCTCCTCGATCCCCTTACGGGCAGCTTCATACGCTTTTTCAAGATCGAAACCGCGAACACCTTTCCGCCATGCATCGATAACAGTGGCAACGGCATGGTTGGAGTTCATACGGCGGGAATCGCCGGTCACTTCAGGAAATGTCGGCATCCAGTTCGTTCCCATTTGCTGGGCCATCAAGAGATATGAATTGATAATATCGGTCTCACATTCTTTATCAATCAATATACGAAGCGGATGGGTGGCACGATAGGTATCCCAAATCCAATCATCGGTATAGAACGAACGGCCACCATCTTCATGTATCTTGCCATCAAAAGCACTATAGTATTTACCGTCTTCGCTCAGATTCACCGGACGTTCATAACAACGGTATAAGGAAGTATAGAAAACGGTCTTGTCGTTTTCACTTCCTCCACTTACCTGTATCTTGCCTAAAGCATCGTTCCATTCGTTTCGTCCGATCCGGGCGATTGCACTTACATCATATGAGTTGATCTCACGCTCCAGGTTCTTCCGGGCTTGCTCTGTGCTAATAAAAGAGATTCCATAGCGCACACCGATCTCTTTCTGACCGGAGAAAGCCAATGCCAAGGCGGCATCTTTTCCCTCTACGGACGATTTACCGTACTTCACGGTTCCACTGGCCAGGATACCGGATTTCTCCGGTTTCTTGTCTGTTTCGGCATATAAATAGACCTTTGTTTTCTTATCTACATATTGAAAACCACTGACAGTGTTTCCATCACATTTCAACTCTCCATTCCGGCTATTGAACACCAGATAAGCCGGTCCGTCTTTCTCGAACTTAAGGCTATAAACCGCGCTCTGGTGAGATGGAGCATAATCGACCTCGATATTCGCCTCATCCAAATATACCTGATATCGATACGGGACAATCTTTTCCCGATCGTAACTATACTGGATAACAGGTTTCAGACCCGCCTCATCACCCTGATAAGGACTCAGGTTGAAAGCCGAACTACCTCGATGGCTTGTCACGATGAGAGGCAACCCACCCAACCGGTCTCCCGTAAAATCACCACGTTCGGGATAGACGCGCAACATACTGTTAGGCAGATGGACGGTCGGATAAGTCGGCACTAGCAGATGGCTGATGTTCCCCATATAAGGGTTAACATATTCTACCGGTTCTTTCGGCAGGTTATCGGCGACCAACCGTTTTCCTTTGACATAATACCTATCGGCAAACATCATGATGGCAACTCCGATCACGACGCCCAATAAAAATTTTCCTGTTTTCTTTAGTATCTCCATTGTTTATTTCTTTTGTTTTTCATTTACTGAAAATGAATATGGAAAATCTTCCGGACTCACTCCTCTGTTCATATTCGGCTCATCTCCCATTTTGATATCCAAGACACCGCCTTTCAGCAGTTCGAAATGTTCCAGATAGTTTTTCGTATAATTCTTTCCGTTAAAAGACATAGACTCGATATAGATATTCTTGTCGCTGTTCTCCGGCGCATTGACAACCAAGCTCTTTCCATTTTCAAAATGCAAAGTGGCTTTCTTAAACAAAGGTGCGCCCAATACATATTGTGTCGTTCCGGGAGCAACCGGATAAAAGCCAAGAGCAGAGAATACATACCAGGCGGAAGTCTGTCCGTTATCTTCGTCACCACAATAGCCATCCGGTGTCGGAGTGTACATACGGTCCATCACCTGACGTAGCCAGTATTGGGCTTTCCAAGGCTCACCGGCATAATTGTACAGATAAATCATATGCTGGATCGGCTGGTTGCCATGTGCATAGTTTCCCATATTCATAATCTGCATTTCACGAATCTCATGGATAACCTGTCCATAATAACTATCATCAAATACGGGAGGAACAGCAAATACGGAATCCAGCATAGTGATGAATTCTTTTCGTCCCCCCATCAAATCGATCAATCCCTGCGGATCGTGAAAAACCGACCATGTATAATGCCAGCTATTCCCTTCTGTAAAAGCATCTCCCCATTTCAACGGCGAGAAAGGAGCCATGAAGTTGCCGTCCTTATTCTTTCCGCGCATCAATTTGGTCTCCTTATCAAACAAGTTTTTATAGTTCATTGCACGTCTGGCATACAAATCCAGTTCTTTTTTGGGACGTCCCAGATCTTTTGCAATCTGGTAGATACACCAGTCATTATAGGCATATTCCAACGTACGAGCAGCATTCTCGTTAATCTTTACATCATAAGGCACATAGCCCAATTTGTTGTAATATTCATGTCCTAAGCGGCCGGTAGAAGAAACCGTCGGATGTACATTTTCCGTTCCGTGGATCAAACCTTTGTACAATGTTTCGAGATCATCCACCTTTATACCTTTGACGTAAGCATCCACCAAAACCGAAGCGGAATTGTTGCCCACCATACAACCACGATGTCCGGGACTTGCCCATTCGGGGAAGAAACCGCTTTCCTTATAAGCATTGATCAAACCTTCCTGCATTTCTTTCGACATGGTCGGGTACATCAGGTTCAGGAACGGGAACAGACTACGGAAAGTATCCCAGAAACCAGTATCCGTAAACATATAGCCCGGCAATACTTTTCCATTATAAGGACTATAATGTACAACTTTCCCTAAGGCGTCTATTTCATAAAACTTACGGGGAAACAGAAGCGAACGGTACATACAGGAATAGAACGTCCGATACTGGTCCAGAGTTCCACCTTCCACTTCGATCTTACTCAACTCCTTATTCCAAACATCTTTGCCTTTTTGTACCAATGTGTCAAAATTGTCAGAACCCAACTCTTTCAGATTGAGCGAAGCTTGTTCGAAACTGATAAACGAAGAAGCGACCTTTGCATGTACAATCTCGCCTTTCGTCGTCTTAAAACCGATAACGGCACCGACATGGTCGGATTGTTGCTCACGAACACCTTCCTTCAAAGTTGCATCGGCAAAAGTTGCTTCATAAGTGAAAGGTTTATCAAATTCGATAACGAAATAGTTTTTGAAATTATCCGGTACACCACCGCTATTCTTGGTCGTATAACCGATAACCTTGTTTTCTTCAGGGATCACCTTGATATAGGAACCTTTGTCAAACGCATCCACTACGACATAGGAATGTTCGTTTTCCGGGAAAGTGAAACGAAACATGGCAGCACGATCAGTCGGTGTCAGTTCGGTTTTCACATCATGCTCTGCCAGATAGACTTCATAGTAGTACGGTTTTGCTATCTCACTCTTATGAGAGAACCAACTGGCCCGTCTATCCTGATCAAATTCAGGAGTACCGACAACCGGCATGATGGCAAACTGCCCGTAATCATTGATCCAAGGACTTGGCTGATGGGTTTGTTTAAAGCCACGTATTTTATTGGCGGTATAGGTATACCCCCATCCATCCCCCATCTTACCGGTTTGCGGGGTCCAAAAATTCATACCCCATGGACGTGCTATAGCCGGATAGGTGTTACCGGTTGATAGCTCAAACGACGATTGCGTCCCCATTAAAGGATTAACATACTCTACCGGATCAAAAGCACCGTCTGACGCAACGGCAGGCCTTCCCAGGCAGGTTAGCATAGCAATAAGAGCAAAAGCCCATATACTTTTTTTCTTCATTTTTATTTATACGATTAATATTCTACTTACAAAGATAAGTCAAACAACTCCTTAAGTAAAAGCAAGTAATGTGGATTTTTCTCAAAAATCAATAAAAAGGGAGGTTACCCATATATGAACAACCTCCCTTCTGATCAAGACTGCTTTTTAATGAGTCCTGATATCAACTCTATAGTTTGAACTTATACAGTTGCGCCATCACCTTCTGGTATTCATTCTGCAACTGCATATGATTCTGCATACTCTGATAGAGCGTGGTGACGTCTACAAAATATTCGATCATCGAGATTTGTCCCGCTTGGATCGCCTTATTCAACAACGCCAGGTTATTCTGGCTCTCCAGCACTTCGCCATACTCGTCGATGGAAGTCTTCAAGGCTACCGACTGGTTATAGAGTTGGAGCAATTCATTCTCTACCGCCGTCATCGTGCTTTCCAGTTGCAAATCGGTGTAAAGGTTCTGTGCTTTCGCCTGTTTCACATTGTTGCGGTTTGAGAAAAGAGGAATACTGATGCCGACCAAAAAGCCATTGAAACGTTCGCCACCCGAAGATGGGTTCATACGGTAACCCAACTCAAACGAAGGCAGCCCCATCGTCTTGTTGACACTGATTTGTCTCGATGATACGGCCTTCGCACTTTGCAAAGACAACAGACGCCGATCATTCTCCAAGATTTCCTGGCGCAGGTCAGCAAACGAGAGCGGAAGCTCCACAACCTCGTAAGCCGTATCAGTCAACTGAATAGCAATCCCCCCGTTCAGCATTTCTAGTTCCCGCTGTTTATTCACACGGGCCGCTTCGTTCATGCGTACCTCGTTACGGACGTTCAAAAGTTCAAGTTCGATCTTGTTCGTTTCCAAAATATTGGCATCACCCTGTTCCAAGCGTTGCTGATAGAGTGCGGCAAGCTGTTCGGCGCTTTTCCGACGGATATCCAGCAGGTTCTTTTGCTGATTCAGAAAGATCAAGTCCAGGCAAGCTTCTTTGGCTTGCAACAAAATCTGCTGGCGCACTTCTTCGCCCTGTCGGTCGTAGTTTTCGCCCTTCTGCTTGGAGAGCTTGTTCCGTTGCATATATAAAGACGGGAAGTCAAATGATTGCGAAGCGACTAATTCACCGGTGAATCCCATTCCCTCTTTGTTTCCATACAAATGGGAATAAGTAACGGTAGGATCAGGCAGGTTGTTGTCCAGTTTGGCTTCCAACTTTTGTGCCGTCACCATCTGACGGTTTGCCTGCAATTCCTTGTTATTGGTCTCTACACTCCGGAGCACTTCCTCGATGGAAGTTTGCGCCCCGGCCACCAATGCAGAAGAAAGCAATGCTATTGTTAATATGAATCGTTTCATTCTTTATCTTCTTTATTCATTAATAAATAAACAATCGGGATGATGAAGCCGTTCAGGAAAGTGGATGTCAGCAGACCTCCTAAGATAACGGTCGCCATCGGACTTTGTATCTCGTTGCCTGGCAAATCGCCGTTCAGCGCAAGCGGGATTAACGCGAGAGCCGAACTGAGCGCCGTCATCAGGATAGGATTCAAACGGTCCATAGAACCTTGCAGGACGGCTTGTTTCAACGGTACATTCTCTACAGTCCGAAGATGCGTGTAATGGCTGATCAGCAACATACCGTTACGAGTGGCAATACCGAACAGGGAAATGAAACCGATAATAGCCGGAATACTCACTTCGCCGGAAGTCAGCTTCAAGATGAACACACCCCCGATCAACGCCAACGGTAGGTTCAACAGAATAACCCCGCTCTCTTTCGCATTCTTAAACTCATTATAGAGCAACAGGAAGATCACCAACAGAGACATCAACGAAGTAAGCAGTAACGTACGGCTGGCAGCCTGTTCACTCTCGAACTGCCCGCCATATTCGATATGATAGCCTTCAGGCAACTGGATGGAAGCATCTATCTTCTGCTGTATCTCATTGACGATGCTGCGGAGGTCGCGCTCGGAAACATTACCACTGATCACGATCTTACGCTGCACATTCTCGCGATTGATCGTGTTCGGACCTGTCACGGAACGGATTTCGGCGACATAGCTCAACGGGACTTTCTTACCACCCGCATCGATCATCAGATTACGGATATCCTCCATTGTGGCACGGCTTTCATCCGAAGTCTTTACCGTCAGGTCAAATGTCTTGCCATTGTCATACACCTGGCTGACAGCTTCGCCCCCCAGCATGACATTGACATACTCCTCAAACTCCGGCAACGTGATGCCATATTGTGCCATCAACTCACGCTTCGGTGTAATGGTAAGCTGCGGACGCTCGATCTGTTGTTCCACTTTCAAGTCCACCAGACCGGGGATTCCTTGTATAGCCTCCTTGATCTGGTTACCGACCGTAAACATCAGATTCAAGTCCGTACCGAACAATTTGATTGCGATATTCGCCTCCGTACCGGAGAGCATGGCGTCGATACGATGAGAAATAGGCTGTCCTATTTCGATGTTAGCTCCACTAATGGTAGACAATTTCTTACGGACATCATTCATAACCGCATCGCGGCTACGGTCTTTCAAGACAAACGGAGCTTCGATTTCCGATACGTTTACCCCTAAAGCATGCTCGTCAAGCTCGGCACGTCCGGTCTTGCGGGCAACAGTCTGGATTTCGGGAACCTGCATCAGCAATTCTTCTGCCCGTCGTCCCATCTCATCCGATTCTTCGAGGGAAATACCCGGAAGAGAGCTTACATTGATCGTAAACGAACCTTCGTTAAATGGCGGCAGGAAGCTACGTCCCAGCGTAAAGAACATTCCCAATGCAACAAGAAACAGGCCAATCGTACACCCTAACACCATATTTTTATGTGCCAATGCTCCATTCAAGGCTTTACCATACAATTCTTTCAACTTGCGGGCCACCCATGCCTCCTTCTCTACTTTCTTGTCTGTAGGCTTCCGGTTCAACAGGTAGCTGCACAACACGGGGGTCAATGTCAACGCCACGACCGTAGAGGCAAACAGCGCAACAATAAAGGCGATCCCCAGCGGCACCAGCATACGCCCTTCCATCCCGCTCAGGAAGAAAAGGGGCACGAAGCTGACCACGATAATGAGCGTCGAATTCAAAATCGGCATACGTACTTCGCGAGATGCATCGAACACGACTTCCAAAATGGAACGTTGCTGATCGGAAGGCAACAAACGATTTTCCCGTATCCGTTTATATACATTCTCCACATCAACAATCGCATCATCGACCAGCGAACCGATAGCAATCGCCATTCCTCCCAAACTCATAGTATTAATAGTCAATCCCATATAATGCAATGTCAGTATGGAAACTAACAAGGAAAGAGGCAAGGCAACCAGCGAAATCACCGTTGTACGGATATTCATCAGGAACAGGAACAGAACAATAACAACAAAGAAACTGCCTTCGAACAGACTGTTCTTCACATTATTAATAGAGCTGTCAATAAAGCGGCTCTGACGGAATATGTCGGTCGAAACGTGCACATCAGCAGGCAGGTTCTTCTGCAAGTCCGCCATAATCGCGTCTAACTTTTCCGTCAAGTCGATCGTGCTGGTGTTCGGTTGTTTGGTGACCGTAATCAACACGGCAGGTTTCGCCCGTTCGGAAGCAGTTCCGAGCTTCGGACTTTTGCTGCCAATCTTCACTGTTGCGATATTTTCCAACAAAACAGGGAAATCTCCGACAATCTTTACAACTCCCTTTCCGATCTCCTCGGCATTCGCAGTAGAAAGAACACCCCTGATGATGTATTCGTTATCATATTCATAAAGGACACCACCATTGGCATTCCGGTTCATGTTGCGGGTAACGGCCAGAACTTCACCCAAGCTTACACCGTAGTGCTTCATGCGGGCGGGATCAAGCAATATCTGGTACTCCTTGATATCGCCACCGATCACGGCAACCTGTGCCACTCCTCCCGTCGAGAGTAATCGCGGACGGATGGTCCAGTCGGCAATCGTACGCAGGTCCATTTGGGTTGTAGGGGCGATTCGTGAACCACTCTTACTATCATCAGCCGTCAGCCCGATAATCATCATTTCCCCTAAAATGGAAGACTGCGGGCCCAGCGTCGGTTTCCCGACATTCTCCGGCAGGCTCTCACTGACGACAGCCAACTTTTCGGAAACGATCTGACGGGCCCGGTAAATATCCGTTCCCCAATCGAATTCAACCCACACGACAGAAAAACCCGTCGTAGAAGACGAACGGACACGGCGCACATCCATCGCACCATTCACAGCCGTCTCTACCGGAAAAGTAACCAGACGCTCTACCTCTTCTGGCGCCATACCGTTTGCCTCCGTCATAATGACAACGGTCGGCGCATTCAAATCCGGGAACACATCCACATCTGTATGGAAAGCGGTATACGTACCGGCAATCATCAGCAGCAGGGAACAGATCAATACAACCAACCTGTTATGCAGCGAGTAATATATTATCTTATTCAGCATAATCTTTTTTAATTGTCAATTCATTAATGATTATGTGTATGTGCGGGAATTGCATTAGAAGCAGAAGCCAGCTTGATCTGGTAAGCACCGACCGTCACAACTTCGTCACCTGCTTTCAGGCCGCTCAATATCTGGACTTCGGAGCCGTTGTCGGCACCTAATGTCACAGGAACCTTTTTATAGGCTTCTTCATGCACGCGAACAAAGACTGAATAAACACCCTGCTCCTCGATAAGGGCGGAAACAGGGACACTGATGACATTCTGCATCGGAGCCGTAAGCAGATAGATCTCGACAAACGAGCCGGGAATAATAGCTCCCTTATTATCAAACTCGAATGTAACCGGAACATAAAAAGAGTTAGTATCGGAGGCCTTGCCATAAGAAAGCAGATGTCCACGCAGATCGGACAATTTATAAGTCACGTTATCGTACGGCGTACGGAAATTAGCGGACTGTATAGATGGCAAGTAGTTGTAATATTTCTCTGAAACCTCCGCACGCAACACCAGGCGGCTATTCTGCGAAATCGTGGCCAACGGCTGGCCTACCGTCACATAATCACCCTCTTTCACTTGCAAGTTTTTCAGATAACCGTTTATTGGCGAAACAACCGACACACCGTTAGCAGTCTGTTTTCCTGCTACCGCTTCCCAAGCCACCTTCGCATTCTCGTAATTCAGACGTGCCTGTTCAAAGTCTTTGGCAGAAACGATCTTATCCCCTACCAGGGTTTCCATACGTTCATATTCTTTCTTTGCATTCTCATACGCATATTTGGCTTTAGCCGCCACATTACCGTCAGACAAACTGCTCGAAGCAAGACTCAGAATAGCCTGTCCCTTGCGAACAGCTGTTCCATCGACAAATGACAGGTTGCCGAATGTTACCACACCGGGAACCGTAGCCACCACAGTCGACTCCTCTCCCTGCGCAGCCATCACCCGCCCGCTTGTTTTGATCACATCGGTAAAAACACCCGGCTCAACCTTAGACGTCTGCAATCCGACTGCTTCCGCCAATGCTTTTTTAAACGAAATTTCACCGGCATGTCCTTCTCCGGTCTCTTCATGTTCATGATCATGTCCCTCATGTTCATGATCATGCCCTTCGTGATCGTGGTCGTGTCCTTCTTCGTGTTCGTGGGCTTCATGTTCATGCTCTCCATGTGCCGCAGTATTGCCATTGCAACCTGCCAGGATGTAGGCGAAAATCACCCACACTAAATATATTTTTTTCATTATGATGTATGAATTTTGATTTATGAGTTATGAATAAAAGAAGGTTCATGATTTATGATTTATATCATCAACACATAAATCATAAATCATAAATTATAAATCAAATTCATACGGAGGCGCACGAAGCCCTGACGCAGAAACAATCCACGTATCATGCAGGGACTCGATGTAGTAGGCCCGGTCATTCTCGAACAAGAGCTTGTAAAAGACCGGAACAGGAGGGTTTATATAATCAAACAATACAAGCAAAGGGAAAAGAAACTGATTCACGTTTCCATCCGTCACATGCGAGAAAATGGAAGTGTAGAGTGCGATGTTATGCCCGTTGCATCCGCAATCATGTGATTCGGAACTTCCATGCCCACCATGAGCCGCCTCGGCTGAAAGTGATTTATAGCAAGGCAACCCGTTACTATGGTGATGATGCGGTACGACTACCGACATAAGCATCACGATACTAACAAGCAGCATCACATATTGGTATATTTTCTTTTTCACTCTCATACTTCCGATACAAAAATACGAAGTTTTTTAATTACTACGCAATTATGCTTCCTAAATTAAAAAACTGTTTTGTTTTTTACCAAACCAGGCGGTTTTCATCGTCTGGCAAAGCACTTTAGTTGCCAGACATCCCCATGTTGCCACCCTTTACATCCGGGTGTACCACCCCTCTTCACCCAGATGTAAAGGGTGGCAACATGGGGGTGTTCGTGAAATTATGTGCTTATTTCTGCCAAAAAAAGAGATTGCTTTTGTGGAATGAAGAACCATATTGTTTTTCAATCATATGATAAAAGCTCCATATTTCATGAGAGCCAAAGGAGTGACAGAGTAGTGATAGAGTAGTGATAGAGGGAAATGTCATCTATCACTACCTCTAACGTTTAAATATCAATAACTACAGGCTCGTCAGTGATAGAGTGATAGATGAAAACAGTTTCTATTATTTCTCCCGATAGAGAAGAAAGGTATGCCAAGTGTAAAACTTACTTACGAAATGACATAAATCAGGCATGGATATAAACCCATATAATCCATGCCTAAAAAATCGTGATGAAGATGTGTTTTGACATCTCCTTGTTATTAGGAAATAAGCCTTTATTTGTCCAGCTTAGCACAAATAAGTTCGGCCGCCTTCTTTCCGCTCATCAGCATACCACCAAAGATCGGCCCCATGCGGAAACTACCACTCACCCCATTGGCAGCCATACCAGAAACGAACAGTCCCGGATAGATTTCCTTCGTATTTTCTACGGTTGTAGACTCACCCAGCTCGACATTCAGCGAACGTTCGCCGATCACGCCCCCAGTTGGAGTATTCAGCTTGATATCGTTCTTGCGAGCAACCACGCGTGCGATTTCACAGTCGTGGCCGGTTCCTTCCAGGACAGCCTTGGACATGATTGTCAGCGGGTCCACATGCATCCCCTCGCGGATAACCGGAGCCCAGTTCACAACTACACCAGCTACGGCATCGTTATGGAACACCACGTCTTCTACGGAATAGCAGTTGAAAATAGTCGCACCGGCTTTCGTCGCACTATAGATCAAAGCCGAGGTTGTGTGCACGGAATCCATGATATAAGTACCGTTTCCGGCATCCTTATAACTTACACCCAACTCACGTACGATCGGCATAGCCTCTTCCTGAACCACGATATCGTTGAACATCATGGCGCCGCCCCACATACCTCCACCAGGAGCCAGCTTACGGTCGAACAAAGCCACCTTTTTTCCGGCCTTAGCCAGATAATAAGCGGCAACGATACCAGAAGGACCACCACCGACAATAGCGACATCAATAGACAAATTGCTCTTTAACTTCGCAAAGTAAGAGTCGATAATTCCTGTTGAAACAATCTGTTCCATTACAAAATAATAATTAGAGTTTAAACATCAGGAAGCACATAGAGGTAACGCTCCCCTTTATTTAGTAATTCTACCTTTTCCCTTCACGGCGTTATCCGGCAGGTTCAATGGGTATAATCTCAGCCTGTATAGTAAGGCACCCCTATGATAAGTCGGAGGCAAAGATATAATAATTATCCGAAATGCGGCGGACGCTTGTCCATTTTCCGTTCCACAAAATTCTTCATGAACGCAACCGTCTCGTCTATCCCCAAGACAGAGACATCTATCGAAAAGTTGTAGGTGGATGCAACGCCCCATTCCTTATTCGTATAATAGTTATAATAAGCAGCACGCGACTTGTCGGTCTTCAGCATCAATTCCTCCGCCTGTTCGACCGTCAGGTTCTGGCTTTCGATGATCCGTTGAATACGGTTTTCCTTGTTGTTATGAATAAAGAAACTCAGGCAGTCAGGATTGTCACGAAGGATATAGTCGGCACATCGTCCGACAATCACACAAGAACCTTTTTCCGCCAGGTTACGGATCGTATCGCTCTGATACAGGAACAAACGGTCGTTAGACAGCACATCGGCATACGGCGGGAACAACCCCATATACGAATAGCCCATCGTAAAAGCATACGCCAAACCACTGGAAGCCTTCTCGTCCGCTTTCTCGAAAAACTCCTCGCTCAGTCCGCTTTCCTTCGCGGCAAGCGCCATCAGTTCCTTGTCATAATAGCCGATGCCCAGCTCTTTTGCCAGCTTCTGTCCTACCTCGCGACCACCGCTGCCAAACTGCCGGCCGATGGTCAATATGATTTTATTATCCATGTCTATCTATGTTTTTGGTATCAAGACAAAGGTAAATAAAATTTATTTAGAATGAAACTTCCTGAACTGGTTTATCAAGACGAGAGCCGTAACAATCGTAGCTGTCGTGTCGGCGATCGGGATGCTGATCCATACGCCAAGTGTTCCGAACCATCGGGGAAGAATCAACAAGCAGGGAACGAGGAACAGCATCTGCCGGGTGAGCGAAAGGAAGATCGCCTTCTTAGACATCCCGATGGAAAGGAAAAAGTTTGTCGCCACCATCTGGAAACCGACAATCGGAAAGACCGCAAAGACGATATGCAAACCGTACACCGCCGCCTCGATCAGCTCCGGATCGGTCGTAAACATGCGGACGATCACCGAGGGGAACAACTGACAGAGCAAAAACCCTGTTGTCGCCACCCCTATCGCCCACTTCATCGTCAACTTCGTCACTTCCGTCACACGCGAATATTGGCGGGCACCGAAGTTATAACCGGCAATCGGCTGCATCCCCTGGTTGAACCCCATGATGATCATAATAAAGAGGAATACCACCCGGTTCACGATCCCGTATGCACCGATCGCCATATCACCGCCATGCTCTTTCAGTCCCCGGTTAATCAGTATTACAATCAGGCAGGCACAAAGATTCATCAGGAAAGGTGACATTCCGATATAAAGAATCCCCTTCACGATTTCGCTTTTCAGCCGGTAAATGCCTTTCTTGAAATGCAACAACTCCTTCGGACGGGAAAAATGAATCAACTGTCCGGTCAGCGAAATGACCTGAGAGATGACGGTAGCCCATGCCGATCCCTTGATCCCCCAACCGAAACCGAAGATAAAAAGCGGATTCAGTACACAGTTGATCACCACCGACGCCAACGTCGCATACATCGCTAATTTAGGGAAACCGGAAGAACGCAACACCGCATTCAGTCCTAGATACATATGAGTAATCACATTTCCTATCAGGATCACATTCATATAATCGCGGGCATACGAAATCGTGTTCTCGCTCGCCCCGAAGAAATAGAGGATCGGATCGAGCAACAACATAAAGACCAACGTAAATGCAAGCCCCAAAACTACGTTCAGCACCAGTACGTTTCCGAGCACCTTGTTCGCCCCTTCATAATCTTTCTGTCCCAACTTCACGGACACCAGCGTTGAAGCCCCCACCCCAACCAGAGAACCGAAAGCAGCCGCAAGGTTCATCAATGGAAAAGTCAAGGCCAAGCCGGAGATCGCCAACGGTCCTACCCCGTGTCCGATAAATATACTGTCTGCCATATTGTAAAGCGAAGAAGCGGTCATGGCGATAATGGCCGGTATGGCATACTGTGTCAACAACTTGCTGATGCGCTCGGTTCCAAGCACTAAAGGAGAATTTTGTTTACTCATGTCACAAAGATACGCAGAATCCGAAAAAAAGGTTACTTTTGTTTTCTTATAAAGTATAAAAAATGGCAGAAAATTTAATAATCAACGGTGAGAACAAGCGGGAACTATATGAGACGCTGCTTCCTCAATTGCAATCGCTGACAGCGGGAGAGACGGACGTCGTCGCCAATATGGCGAATGTCGCCGCTGCCCTGAAACAAACATTCGATTTCTTCTGGGTAGGCTTTTATGTGGTAAAAGAAGAGATGCTCGTGCTTGCCCCGTTCCAGGGGCCTCTTGCCTGCACGCGCATCCGGTACGGGAAAGGTGTATGCGGAACAGCCTGGAAGGATGCACAAACAATCGTTGTCCCGGACGTAGAGCAATTTCCGGGACATATCGCCTGTAGCTCGGATTCACGGTCGGAAATCGTCGTACCGATAGTCAGAGATGGAAAAGTGGTTGCCGTACTGGACATTGACAGCGACAAGCTGAACGAGTTCGACAAGACGGATGCGGAATATCTGGAACGACTTTGCGCAATCTTACCGTTTTGAACGGTGGAAAACATATAATTGTGACAACCCTTCCCCCCCAATCCGTCCAGGAAGAATCCATATGATATAATTTGAAAAAACGGAAGCCTCAGACGGAGGTCTTCCGTTTTTTATTGTCTATTCGACCGTCACCATCTTTCCCTCCGTATTCGCCCGGACAAGATGGTCATACATCGCTTCGCAATAGACCGGAGGCAAATAGAAACGGCCAGGGTAGACAGCACAAAGATTGATACGGACCGTCACTTGCTTTCCGGCAGGCAGATAGTCAATATAGCTGTAAGCACGATCGTCACGAATATCTTGGTAATTGACACCTGTCACCCGATTGTCAACCGTGTCGCCTGTAAGGAAGCGCGTGTTCAATATCTCCCAACCAGCCGGAAAAACCTCAGTCAGCACCAGGTGGTTATAGCCACGAGGAGACGAATTTGAGACGGTCACCACAGCCGTGAAGTTCGTACCCTGCTGCAAAACGGAGATATTCACCGGATGGCCGTCATGATCCATATAGCTGACGGCGAGCGTAAGACCGTTCGCATAGGCTTCCTCTTTACCCTCGGCTGGGATACCTTCGGCCACGAGGCGGGCGAACAGAGTGGATTTGCCGGTGTTCTTCAACTCTAAGGAGGCAGAAAAGGCAGTCTTGTCAAGCAAAGTCTCCGTCCAGATGTTCCGAGTGGTGGAAACCTTCTTCGCCTTGCCGTCTACGGCATAGGAGAAGTCCATCGAGCCGGACATCTTATATTTCTCCATATAGTCGGAAAGAGCCACCAGGCTGAATGCCGTGGATTGCGTGCTCAGCCAATCGTCGGATGCGAGCGTCTTGGATATTTCATTTGCCAAGAGAGCCGCTTCCTTACCGCCATCGAGCAGACAGAGCGTCATCAGGCGGATCGAAGTATCACGCAAGTCGCTGCCGAACGTCTGATCGTATCCGGAACAAGCCGTTGTCAGAGCCGTTGTCTTTACAACCAACTCTTTCGATACATCCGGACGTCCGACCAAAGCATAACCCGCCGCCAACAGATAGCGACTCATAGACATGAGCGTCTTACTCTCTTTCAGGCGATTCATGGCGCCGACCTCGGCAACTTGCCCTAAAGCGAGGACAAACAGGCGGTATGCCTGCGTCATTTCTTCGGATTCGGCAGAATAGGAGGCTTCCGGTTTCCAGTTACGGGCAATACGGCTCAAGTCATTCAACGCATTCCGCTTCATGCCTTCGGGTACAAGGTAACCTTTCTTCTCCGCTTCGAGCAGAAAGTGGATGGCATAAACAGTCCCCCAAGCATTGGGAGCCGTTCCACCAGGCCAGTAGGAGAAGGAACCGTCTACCGTCTGGTAGGAACGCAGGCGACAGATCACTTCTTTCACTGTCGCTTCAGTCGATTGCTCCTGTTCGCGGGTCAACGAGGCGAACCCGCTCAAGTACAGTTGCGGGAATACCTTCGAAGTGATCTGTTCAACACATCCATGCGGGTAGCCCAACAGGTAGGACAACCGCGTGGAGAGGTTGACAGGTTGGACATCCGACATTTCGAGCACAAGGGAGTTCGTACCCTCCACGCCGGGAAAGCCGACCGTCCCTTTCCAGCTCTTTCCGGCTTCGAGCGTCACAGGTGTCACCTTGATTTGCGGACGGCGTACGGAACGGATTTCGATATCGGTTTCATATACAGACTTTTCACCACCGCCGGTAGCCGTGATCTTCACGTGTCCGGCTCCGGGGGTATCTTTCACACGAATGCGGAACTGCGCCAGTTTGTCACTGACCGTTTCAAAGTGCAGCATATGGCTCTTCTCGCCGACTACCTCCATATTGCCGGAGCAGGCGATCGTGACCTGCACGTCTCCAACTCCTTTTTCGGTGGCAAAGACGGTAGCAGGAACCACCATCTCCTCTCCTATGCCGATAACGCGCGGGAGTGTACCGAGCAGCATAACAGGCTTGCGCACGAGCACGCTCTTCTCCGTGTTGCCGTAAGCCTCCCCGTTTCCGGCGACGACCATGACGCGGACACGGCCGTTGTAGTTCGGCATCTTATAGGTATGCTGCCGTTTTTCTCCCTTTTTCAGCAGAAACGGACCGGCAAACTGCACGACCGGCTTAAAGCGGTTCACTATCGCCTTCGGACCTTTGTTCAAGGCATCGTCGCCGCCAATGCTGAACAGTTGCTCGATGCGGCCACCATACGCGCCGACCACGTAGTTGTACAAATCCCAGGTATTAACCCCCAATGCCTCGCGGGCGTTAAACGCCTGCCAGGGATCGGGTGTGCGAAAGCGGGTTAGGTCAAGCAACCCTTCGTCGACAATCGCCAGTGTGTAGGCCATCTCGCGACCGTTCTTTTCGGAAACCATCACGTGGCAAGGTGCTTCAGGCTTGACCTCATCCGCCATATGGATAATCGGGGCCAAATGGCTTTCAGGAGATGTAACCGTGAAGGGGACGACACCGTACATGCGGATCGGCAGGTCGTTCTTCGTGACACCATGCGGTTGCAAGAGTGTTATATAAAGGTACGCGTTTGGCTGCATATCCGGAGTGACGGCGAGCTTGACCGTAGTCTGCCCGTCGTTGCACATGTGCTCAGTGGTCGAAAGGACACGTGTTCCGTTCTCAATGCTGATGATCGCGCGGCTTCCCTTGACAGAGGGGAAGGTAACAACGATCTGTTCGCCTGGTGCGTATGTGTCCTTGTCGGTCTTGAAGGTTAGCATATTGGCGGAGGAAGAACCGTCAGCATCGCGTCTGCCTTCACTGTAAGGCCAGTCGAAATAGTTCATCACACCGGTAGAGTGTTTGCTCTCTTTGTCTTTCACCGAGATAAAATAGGTTCCCCAATCGGCATCGGTATATTTCAGGTTGAAGGAGGCCGTGCCATTCGTGCCAGTACGGATGGTGAAGGTTTTCACTGGCTTGTTATACGAATTGGAGACATAGTTAGCCAGGCTGCCGTTGTCCGAGCTCCACCACCAGTACCAATGGACTTTATAGACTTTCACTTCGAGTTCAGTATTGGCTACCGCCTGTCCGAGATAGTCGACGGAAGCTACTTCATATTTATATTCGGTTCCGGTCTTCAGCGGTTCCCCATCTTGCTGGGGCGACTTGATGCCGGCATAGCGACGGTAGGGTGAATAGAACGCCCGATTGGCGTCGATGCTGAAATCGCCGGATTCCTCATACACACGGGTGACGAAACTCGCCAACAACATACCGGGAGCCGAGGCGCCGATCTCGAAACGGGCTTTGATGGTGGCGTCGCCCGCTGCATCGGTCACACCGGAGATCACTTTACTTTCTTCGCTGTTGAAGATTTTCGAAGGATCATCGAAATAGAATTTCTTATAGCCGGAAAAGGTTGTCGGGGTCGAGATAAAGGTTCCCTGAATATCGTATTTCAGATTGCGGGCAGTTGCTCCCTGTAGCCATTCCACGTGCATAGCGGCATCGAGCGGTTCGCCTCGGAGCAATTTTTTTGGGGGCATCATAAGGGATATCTTCAAGCGGTTCGGTTTGATCGTTTCGATACGGAGACGCTTCGTAAAGGTGACGCCACCGACATTCACATTGACGTTCCAGGCGCCTGTCGGCGCATCGGGTTCGATCGGCATATCGAAAACATAAAGTCCTGCTTCGCCTTTTATCTGTGTCTTGCGTAGGTAGAGCTGGCCGAGCGGATTGTAAAGCTCCATGATGACCGGATGGTTAGCAGGGAGCATCCGGCTGCGGTCGTTCAACATAAAGCCGAGATGCACCGTGTCGCCCGGACGCCATACACCGCGGTCGCCGTAGATGAAGCCCTTGATGCCTTTCTGCACGACTTCTCCGGAGACATCGAACGAACTCAGCGAAAGGGCGGAACCGTCGTCTACACGAAGATACGAGCGTTGCTGTCCGAGGGAAGCAGTCAGATAGAACGGCTTGCCGTTTTTCAGCGAGAAACGCACCTGCCCTTTGTCGTCTGTCACGCCGGAGGCTAATTCCTGACGCTGGTAGTTGTAGGCAACGACTTTGACACCTTTCTCTGGATGGGTGCTCAGAATGTTATGTACAAGGACAGTCATATCGTTATCTTCGCCGGCCATCGCCAACAGACCGAGATTGGTGGCGAGGACATTCTTACCAACGGTCGTGTTATAATAATAGCTGTTGGAACAGGGGTCGCCACGTTTGCTATAATCGTAGTCAGACCAGTCGAAGTCGCCGTTATAGTAGTAATAACCGCCTCCATCGAAACGGCTGCTTTCTTCCTTGAACTTGATCTCATCATCGGCAAGCAGTTGTTCTTTACTTTTCTTGACGAGGTCTTCGCAGGGATAGGCAGACAAATCCCGGTTGAACGACAGTTCCACCCGGTAGATGGCACCGGGCTCGGGGTCGATCAGTTCTTTCAAGTCGATCACATAGGTATTCCAGCGGCTGAGCTCCTGGGTGGCATCTTCATCGAGGAAGATCGTTTTACGCGCGATCAGGCGACCGACACGCATCAGGTCACTCGTTCCTTCGAGATCATTCACCTGAAGGAATTGTCCGATGTTCTGTTCGAATATCTTGATGACACGCACTACTACGCCGCGCAAGTAGACGGCTTGAAAAGGAACGGTCAGTTGTGTGGACTGCGGGATGATCACTCCGCTACCGATAAAACGGACTTCCGGCTTCTCATCACTGACTACGATCTGGCGAACGATGCTTTCTTTCAGGTTCAATCCGTTTTTGCTTCTGATGTTCTGGCTCAGATGAACATTTAGGATGCCTTTGCTACCTGCATCGGGATAAAGGCGGAGCTTATTACCCTCGACATTGACGGTCTCCGATTTGTTACCGTCGATCCAGGCAAGTCCCTGCATGTTTTGTGCCGCATCGAGTAGTTTCGTAAAGGTGACTTCGACGTAACGTTCCGGCTCTGCGACATATTCGACTTCGTACACGGCAAAATCATTCAGTTCGGGAATGTCGACGGATAGCAGTTCCTCTTCCGGCACTTTCAGCTTGTTCGGAGCGACAGATAGTTTGAAGGCACGTGCCGCGTCCGTCCCGGCCTGTATGTTCGGGATGAAGACTTCGTGCCTCTTTCCATCGGGACTATGCTGCCAGGTGGCATCCGTCTTTTCAGAGAAACGGACAAGCGATTCTACGGTTTCGGGCGTCTCCTTGTCCGGCGTGAACACCAAGCAGACGATGTCATAACCGTTTTCATTCTTCCGGTTGATATCGACGGATTGCAGGTTGGCCCGCAGCAACAGAGGTTGTGTCGAGAATCTGAATGTAAAATACTTGTCTTTCCATTCCGTATCGAACCACTCTGAAAGGTCTGCCTTTACCTCGTAACGGGTGTTGCGCTCGAAACTTTTAGTCGGCTTGAATACAATCGTCCGATTGTTCTCGAATGCCCACTCGCCAGCCGTCTCGGGTTTGATCCGGACTAAGTCGTGGAGCTGTTCAGGCTTCATCCTGTCAGCTACTATTTCCTGATTGAAAATCAAATATACGGGCGTATATTTTGAAATCGTACCGGAGGTAAACGCCTCCACATAGGGATTGAAAGGGATCTCTTCGGATTCGCTTTTACCTTTTCCACATCTGCTGAATAAAAACAAAAAACAACAGGCACAGATATAATACAGATATTTCGCCATATTTCCTGAATTTAACGGTTACACTTTCGACAAACAGACTGTCTGCGAATATAAGCATTTTTATGTACATTATTATTCTTATTTTTTACCAAATGGTAATTTCTGGCCGGACTTAAAGGACTACTTTTGCAAACCAAAATAAAAAGTCATTTGAGTTATGCAAAGAGATCGTATTGATTTTGGCAGAATGAACATTCCGGTTCTATTCCGCAAAATCTTTTTCCCGACGTTACTGGGAATGGTTTGTATGGCGTGTATCACGATTGCCGACGGTATATTCGTAGGACGTGGCGTGGGGAGCAACGCGTTGGCCGCCGTCAATATCGTCGCCCCGATTTTTATGGTGACGACAGGGATCGGGCTGCTCTTCGGGGTTGGATCGTCAGTCGTAGCCTCCGTCCACCTGTCACAAAGGAAGGTGAAGGCGGCCAACATCAATGTCACACAGGCGTTGCTAGTGTCCCTCTTATTGATGGCCATGGGAATATCCTTGGTGATGCTGTTCAACAAACAGACAGCCTATATGCTGGGAAGTTCCGATCAGTTGTTGCCGCTTGTACTGGAGTATATGAACTGGATCGTGCCATTCTCCATCTTCAGCATGCTGGCCAACATCGGAATGTTCATGATCCGACTGGACGGCTCACCGAAATTCGCGATGCTGTGCAACGTAATTCCAGCTTTGATAAATGTCGTACTCGACTATGTTTTCGTTTTCCCGATACAGATGGGACTGACCGGAGCCGCGCTGGCAACCGCACTAGCACAAGCGGTAGGCGGATTGATGGTGTTGGTCTACCTGTTCGGCTTTTCCAGGACATTGCATTTATATAGGTTAAAGATAAGTATGAAAAGCCTCCACCTGACCTGTCGGAACACGGGGTATATGATCCAGTTGGGAGCCTCGGCGATGCTGGGCGAACTGGCGATCGCCTGCATGATGCTGGTCGGCAACTATGCTTTTATCCGGATGCTGAAAGAGGATGGCGTAGCAGCATACAGCGTGGCCTGCTACTGTCTGCCGATCGTGTTCATGATCGCGAACGCGATCGCCCAGTCGGCACAGCCGATCATCAGCTACAATTATGGCACGGGAAATGCTGCACGAGTACATGAGACGTTCCGGCTTTCGTTGAAAACGGCTTTTATCTCCGGGCTGACAGCTTTTGCCGTGATGTATGTGTTCTGTCCTTATATCGTAGCGATGTTTCTGGAACCCGGCTGTCCGGCTTACGGGATTGCAACAAAGGGAATCCCCTACTTCGCTTCCGGGTTTATCTGTTTTGCTTTGAATATTGCATGGATCGGGTACTACCAGAGTATCGAATTAGCACGGAAAGCGATGCTTTTCATGCTGCTGAGAGGAATCATCCTGATGAGCATATGTTTCCTCGCTCTTCCTCATTTGTTGGGAGAAAAGGGGCTATGGCTGGCTGTTCCGTGTGCCGAACTGATCATCTTTATCGCACTGACGATAGATTACCAATACCGGCACAAGATATGCAGAGTGGTGAAATAAGGCAGTTATCCTTTGGTATTCCGCATCACCCGCTCTATCGCATCGTCCATCTGAGCGATGGACTCCAGACCGAGTGTCATGCAATGCAGATTGCTTTCGGTGACGGCAAAACGGATGGAACGTTCACGTTCTGCATCAGAAACATGTTTGCCTTCACCGAAAATTTTCATTCCGATAAGCCCTTTACCTTTTTTGCGGGCCTTACCTAAAAGTTCGTTTACGGCTTCAGTCGTACCATCCATATGGCTTTGGAACGGATTCAGACGAGCAAGAATAACGTCGCACCACGGGTTGTCGACAGCTTCGACCATCGCATCCCAGTTATGACAGGAGACGCCGACAGCTTTCACAATACCGTCCTGCTTGGCCTTTGCCAGACCGTCCATATAAAACTTACGGGTTTCCGCCCAGTCGCCTTTCGTCATGCAGTGCAACAGAAGGATATCGAAATAGTCTGTACCAGCTTCCTGGCGGAAACGGTCAAGTGTTTTGCTGACCGGCTCACGTTTTTCCGACCCTTCATCGTACGTCCACATCTTCGTCATCAGGGTGAGTTTCTCGCGAGGTAACTCTTTCAGGGCTTTTCCGACAAATGGCTGCGAACCGTACATATCGGCCATGTCGAAGAAGCGAATACCGCGTTCATAACCGTAACGGGCCATCTTCACAAAGTCATCCAGCCCGAGTCGGGTCTGGTTGGACTGATAGTTCCAGCCTTTCGTCCCGGTTCCCATTGCAATGCGAGAGACTTTCAATCCGGTCTTTCCCAGTTTCACCCTGTCGACCGATATATCCGAAGGAACGGCCATCCGTATATTGGCAAGTCCCGTGTGAGCTAAAGATAAACCAGCTACTCCGGCAACTCCTGTTTGAATAAATTTGCGTCTGTCCATCTCTATACTTTTTTAGGTAATACTTTTTTTAATATCAAGTAGCCGCACAAGCCGGAAATAAACGAACCGGCAAATACGCCCAACTTCGCCTGGTTCAACAGCTCTGCTCCAATATCGGGCATCCCGGCGAAAGACAAGTTCGCGATAAAGAGGGCTACCGTGAACCCGATACCGCCCAACATCGACACCCCGAAAAGGTTCCGTTTGCTCACCCCTTCCGGCATCGTTGCAAGACGCAAACGGACAAAAACATAAGTGAACAGGAATATGCCCAGCGACTTTCCGACAAACAGGCCGAGGAATACCGCCAACGGGATTCCCGGTAACGCACCGATCCCGATATCTCCGAAAGTAACACCTGCGTTAACAAAGGCGAAAAGGGGCAGGATCAGATAATTGACTAACGGATGGAGCTTGTCGGCTATACTTTGCAACGGACTGATCGTTTTGTCCGCTAACGAATGGATATTGTTGAGTACCTGAATCTGTGTCGGCGAAAGAACCGCCGCCTTCCGGGAATGACGCACTTCGGTGTAATCCAGCATATTCAGATAGCCGGTCATTTCACAAGTGAAATCATCCAGCTTGACAACCGGACGGGCCGGAACGGTGAATGCAACCAGTACACCCGCTATTGTCGGATGAATACCTGATTCAAGAAACAGCATCCACACGAAGAAACCTATTATATAATAGAAAGCAATGTTATTCACTCTCATCCTTCCCCCCACATATAGCAAGGCCAGCAAGACGAGTGAAACCAGAAGCGGCTCGAACGCAATCTCACCACTATAAAACAAAGCGATAATAATGATACCGCCGATATCGTCAACCACCGCCAATGCCGTCAGGAAGATACGCATGCTGAGCGGAACCCGTTTCCCCAACAGCCCTAAAACAGCCAGTGCAAAGGCGATATCGGTCGCCATCGGAATAGCTACACCTCGCACTTCGGGTGCCGAATGACAAACCAGAAAATAAAACAATACCGGAACGATCATCCCGCCGCAGGCCGCAATAATCGGAAGCAGTGCTTTCCGTACCGAACTCAACTCCCCGATCAGAATTTCCTGCTTAATCTCCAATCCGATCACAAAAAAGAAAACCGCCATCAAAGCATCATTCACAAAGGCCAACATTGGCATCGCTTCTCCATGATGCACAAACGGTGTGAAATTGCCTATCTTCAAATCAATCGGATGTGATAGGATATTGTGGTAAGACTCCGCCCAAGGCGAATTGGCGAATAACATGGCAAGAATCGTAGCCATGAACAATAAGATACTCGCGTTCGGTTTCTGCATAGCGAAACGACGCAACGGTTTAAGGATAACGTTGATGGTTCTATCCATATGGTATTTAAATATTTATGGGAAGCGGCGTGCAAACCGCTTCCCTCTGAGTTTTTCCTAACAACTGTCCGCCTATTTGCCAGCTTGCTCCAGCTCGTAAGCGCTGCGGGTCAGTTTTTCAACCCACACGACAAATATACCAGTTAAAATTAAATTAAACACTATGGTGAGCACGGAAATCATAAGCGCAGGACCTCCTAAATTGTAGCCAAGCGCAATAAAGATAATCCCAGCCCCTACTTCACCGCGTGTAAACATACCGATCGACAGTGCCAGACGTTCGCGCTTCCGCCTTTCCCGATAGAAAAACAGCGGGAACAGTTTCCCGATATTGGACAGGAACGAAACAATCACGACATGCAGGATGATCACTGGCCAGGACACCATCGGCTGTGCTCCGGTTATCGTTGTCGCCTTTGCAGACTGCACGGCGAAGTCCACTCCGAAAAAGACCGGCATGCTGACTCCTACCAAGAACATAAAGAGGAATGAGACAGCCGTTGCCACATTGTGCTCAACCTTCGTATCGATATGCTTATGTCGCATCACCATACCTAATACAAACGCAGGTAACAGAACCTCGATATGAATGCTGGCATCTTCACCATAGAAGTATTTGGACACCAAATAAACAACCTGCGTGATCCCGCAGGTAAAGACTGCATAAAAAAGAATTGCCTTCCAGTCCTGCCGCATGTCATAACTGCCCATCTTTCTCCATCCGATGATCAACAGGACCATCACGATCAGAATGATAACACCCAACTGCCAGCGCAAACCTACCATCATGATCTGCAAAGGTATCATCAACAGGATTGTGTCGAGGTCGTCGAAGATCGCCAATACCTGTACCTTCTTGTATACCCAGGAAGATTTCAACCCTGCCGCCGCCAACATCGTAAACAATATACCTGCCGAAGTCGGGGCTGCAAACCGGCTCAACAAAAGGTTTTCTTTCCAAGCTTCTCCACTGTTCCAGTAAATATCGGGAAGCAACACGAACATATAATATAAAGCCACGAAGATCCAGGGGAAAGCAGCCGTCGCCATTGCAATAAAATAATCTTCGGTATAGGACCGCCAACGGCTTTTATCCATTTCGAACTCCCGCCCCACATTTATCATGATAAAGGCCAGGCAGACATACAACAGGGTATTGGAGACCGTCTTCACCGACGAATACCCCTCACCTACCATCGCCGGCAGGAATTGAGATACAACCAATCCCAACATCAGAAAAAAAGAAAATAAAAGAATCTTCTTCATTATTTACAAATTGTTTTTGTTTAGAATTATAATAATATAACAACTTACTTAAAATTCGGTTCTGGGAATATAGACACTTTCCACCTTTAATAACCGCGCTTTCAAACGTTCGGCCTCTCCTTTGCGGATACGAAGGGTCATTTCACAATCCATTTCAAACTTTTGGGAGACGATCACTGGATTCTCTTCCTTGACAATGCGCATGATTCCGTTCAGATAAGGGTATTCGAACGCAATGGTGATATCTTCATCAACAGTGCGCTCTTCTATCTCGGCAGCAGCTATTGCTTCGGCGGCGGCTGTCCGGTAAGCAACAATCAAACCGCTCGTCCCTAATTCGATTCCGCCGAAATAGCGGATCACGACGATCAGGATATCTGTCAATCCGTTCGAGTTGATCTGTCCCAGAATCGGTTTTCCGGCAGTAGAGGAAGGCTCGCCGTCATCGTTCGCACGAAAAGTTAGGCGTTCGGGACCTAACATATAGGCCCAGCAGACATGGCGGGCGTCATAATACTGTTTACGATATTTGTCCAGTTGCTCTTTCACCTCTTCCACCGTACGCACCGGGATCGCATACGAGATAAAGCGGCTGCGCTTCTCCGTATAGTACCCTTCAGCTATCTGCTTAATGGTCTTGTAACTGTCGTCCGCCATCTTTTAATCCGGTATATGGGTTTCCTGTTCTTCCCGGAAAGCCCGGAAATCTTTCATTATCTCTCCTATCTCCTCAATAAAATAAGGGTCTTTCACGTGCTTCTTCACCTCCTCATAATAGGTTTCGATGGCCTTCAACGCACACAAATCCTGTCCGCGCAGCAGAAAGTAAGGTTCTTCCTTCTCCACGCATTGTTTAATCATCTGAATAGGATTCTTCATTTCTTATCGCTTTTTAATTCGTCTTTCAAAAATGGAGCCGTATAGCTCTTCGTTTTCGCTTTTACCATTTCTTCGGGAGTTCCGGTGAAAAGGACCTGCCCGCCGTTACGTCCGCCTTCGGGACCCATATCGATCAGATAGTCGGCACATTTGATGACATCGAGGTTATGCTCGATGACGATGATCGTATTACCCTTATCCACCAATTTATTCAGGACGCCCAACAAGACCCGTATATCTTCGAAATGAAGACCGGTCGTCGGCTCGTCCAACACGTAAAGCGTCTTGCCCGTATCTTTCTTGGCCAGTTCGGTTGCCAGTTTGACACGCTGGCTCTCACCGCCGGAGAGAGTCGTGGAAGGTTGCCCCAACTTGATATAGCCCAGGCCTACATCCTGCAATACCTTCACTTTCGACAAGATCGAGGGAATATTCTCGAAAAACTCCACCGCCATATTGATCGTCATATCCAGAATATCCGCAATGGATTTCCCGCGAAAACGGACTTCCAATGTTTCCCGATTGTACCGCTTGCCATGACATTCTTCACAGGGGACTAGCACATCCGGCAGGAAATTCATCTCAATCGTCTTGTATCCGTTCCCCTTGCACGTCTCGCAACGTCCGCCGGAAACATTGAACGAGAAACGTCCGGGTTTGTAACCACGCACTTTCGACTCTGGCAGATCCACAAACAGATTACGGATATCCGAAAAGACTCCGGTATAAGTGGCCGGATTACTTCTCGGCGAACGTCCGATCGGTGACTGGTCCACATTGACTATCTTATCCACATTGTCTATCCCTTCGATTGATTTGTAAGGCAACGGATCTTCCAGGGAACGATAGAAATGCTGGCTGAGAATCGGCTGCAAGGTCCGGTTGATCAAAGAAGACTTTCCGCTACCGGACACGCCCGTGACACAGATCAGCGTACCCAACGGGAACGTGACATCCACATTCCGCAGATTATTCCCGCTCGCCCCTTTTATCGTGATAAACTGTCCGTTTCCTTTCCGCCGCTCTTCCGGAACGGCAATCTCCGTCTTCCCGTTCAGGTAAGCCGAAGTAAGCGTGTCAGCTTTCAACATTTCTCCGGGAGTTCCGGCAAAAACAACTTCTCCTCCTAGACGACCAGCCTTCGGTCCCATATCGACCACATAGTCCGCATTCAACATCATGTCTTTGTCATGCTCGACCACGACAACAGAGTTGCCCGTATCGCGCAACTCTTTCAACGAGTTGATCAAACGAACGTTATCCCGCTGGTGCAACCCTATACTCGGTTCATCCAAGATATAAAGTACATTGACCAGCTGGCTACCGATCTGGGTCGCCAAACGGATGCGTTGACTCTCGCCCCCCGATAACGTCGCCGAAGCACGGTTCAACGCGAGATAGTCCAATCCGACATCTAACAGGAATTTCAGACGTGAACGGATCTCCTTCAAGATTTCGACAGCAATCTGCCTCTGCTTAGGATTCAACTGCTCCTCGACACCCTCCAACCACTCATACAATTCAGAGATATCCATTGCCGAAAGTTCGGCAATATTCTTTCCGGCTATCTTATAATGCAGCGCTTCCTTGTTCAACCGCTGCCCGTTACATTCCGGACAGGTAGCCATCCGTATAAACTGTCCCGCCCATTTCTGCGCGGAAGCGGAAGCCTCGCTCTCCTGCTGCATCAGGATATATTTGGCAACTCCTTCATACGACAGGAAATAATTGGAAGTACCCAGCGAATCGTTTTTAATTTGCAAACGTTCGTCAGTCCCGTTCATGATCTCATCGACCGCTTCTTCCGGGATGTCTTTGATCGGGGTTTTCAGTGTTACGCCATATTTCTCGCAAATAGCTTCGATCTGCCAAAATATCAGGGAGTTTTTATATTTTCCTAACGCCACAATCCCACCGCTGTAAATGCTGAGCGAGGCATCGGGGACGATTTTGTTCATGTCCAACAAATTGACCTGTCCCAATCCTTTACATTTCGGGCAAGCACCCTGCGGAGAGTTGAACGAGAAATTATGGGGAGCCGGTTCGCTGTAAGACAAACCCGTCACCGGATCCATCAGCCGACGGCTGAAATGGCGCACTTCGTCCGTCTCGGCATCCAGCACGAGTACCAAGCCGTCACCCTGCTTCATAGCGACACGCAGGCTTTCTTTCAAACGACGTTCGTCCGATTCCGAAACGATCAGTTTATCGACCACAACCTCGATACTGTGCATCTTATACCGGTCGAGCTTCATGCCATGAAAGATCTCCTTCATCTCACCATCCACCCGGACATTCAGATAGCCTTTTTTCCGCATCTGTTCGAAAAGTTCCTTATAATGTCCCTTACGATTACGGACAAGCGGAGCGAGCAGGTAGGTCTTCTTCCCCTTATACTGGTTCATAATCAGTTCCAGCGTCTGCTCCTCGGTGTATTTCACCATCTTCTCGCCACTCAAATACGAATAAGCCTCTCCCGCCCTTGCATAAAGCAGACGGAAAAAGTCATAAACCTCGGTAGTCGTCCCCACTGTGGATCTCGGATTCTTGTTTGTTGTTTTCTGCTCGATTGAGATAACAGGGCTCAGACCAGTGATCTTATCCACATCCGGCCGTTCCATATTTCCCAAGAAGTTACGCGCATAAGCGGAGAACGTCTCCACATAACGGCGTTGCCCTTCCGCAAAAATCGTATCAAAAGCCAAAGACGATTTACCACTACCGCTCATACCGGTAATTACGGAGAGCTTGTTACGAGGTATGTCGACATCTATATTCTTCAAATTATGGACACGCGCGCCTAAAACGGAAATACGGCCGCCTTCCAATGCATTCTTATCCTTCATCATTTTTCAGTTTTCTTATTTCACCACCCAGGCCGGATTATGCACATAGGTGTTAGGCGTTTTATAATACATATCAGATTCTTTCGGGATCCGGATCGTATATGTTTTTCCTGCTGTCAGCAATTTACGATCTCGCAACCAGGGATTGAAACGTTTCAGATCGGCATAAGTGATACCATTCTTCTTGGCAAAACCGGACAAATCCTGAATATCCGTCGAGACGGCAACACTCTCGCATGCGATCGGTTTATACAGATCCTGCGCTCTTAGCACGAACCCATATTTATAAGGGGCTTCAAATATCTGCTTGATAGCCATGATACGATATACATAGCGGGTTGTTTCCTCCACCAGCCAAAGGTCAAACGAACTGTCTGCATCCTGCTTGACAAGCTCTCCCGAAATACGTCCCATACCGGCATTATAGGAAGACGCGACCATCGCCCAGTCTCCATATTTTTCATAAGCCGCTTTCAGATAACGACAGGCTGCTTCGGTCGCCTTTGTCACATCGCAACGTTCGTCAACCGTAGGTGTTATCGTCAATCCGTATTGCCGGGCCGTTCCTTCCAGCAACTGCCAAGTTCCTACTGCCCGTGCAGGCGATGAGACACGCGGATCGAGCTGGCTCTCGATCACCGCCAGATACTTGAAATCGTCCGGAATGCCGTTAGCCTTCAGAATCGGTTCAATGATCGGGAAACAGCGGTTTGCCCGCTTAATCAGCAGCATGGTAGTAGAATGGAAATAGGTAAAGCTACTCAATTCCCGGTCAAAACCTTCATGCATATTATAACGCGTCAAATCGATATCTTTTCCGCAAAAAGAGACGGAAGAAGGAATATCAGGCGACATGGTCACCGATGAAACGACCGGACGTTGGTCTTTCACTTTTTCCGAATCACTCGAACCAATGGAGAGGCAGGCGGTCAGGCACACAGCACTTCCCACCACAAAACCGACTATACTATTACTGTTCAATAATTTCATCATCAATCTTCTTGGGTCTAAGAATATTTATAGAACCTTTTTTATTATATTTAATACCATCCGATCCCACTGCATCTATCACATAAAAATAGACGCCGGGAGCGACATATTTCCCACCTTTTTTGCCATCCCACCCTTCAGCCGGGTTAGTAGAATGGTACATCTGTACTCCCCATCGATTAAATATCCAGCACTTATAGGTCACAAGCGATTTGTAGGCGACACGAAATTCATCATTGATACCGGGCGTCGTACCTGGCGAGAAAGCGTTCGGGATCTGCAATTCCGATTCTGCAATCTTGATTTCAATAGAATTAGAAACCGCCTCGCATTCTCCTGTCGCGTTGCTGACAGTCGCAACCGCCGTATAATCACCTTTCTCCGTAAACGTATAGTCGATCTCCTCATCCCTATATTCCACCAGCGGATTCTCGATCCCGTTTTCCTGATCGCTCCTATATATTTTCCAAGTATACAGCGTCGCTACCGGATCATTGGCATACGCCCGAAAAGTGACCGTTGCCGGAGCGGAAATATATTCCCCGTCTCCAGCTGTCATATTCTCCGCATTATCCATTATAAACGTCGTATCGACATGCACTTCGACGGCCACCGCCTGATAGGTATCCGAAGTGATTGATTTCTCTATTCCGAAATGTTTTGCAAACTGATCACCGGAAAGTGTGACTTCCGTATCGCACAACGGAATTGTTTCGTTATCGTTTATCTTTGTCGAATAAGGCCCTTCCGTCAGTGATCTTTGCACATTCTTGGGCGAAAAATAGTTGTTGTCTTCAGACCACTCCAATGTCTGATAAGCGACATTGAACTCCCGCTTCACCGTTATCCGGTTTCCCGTCGGGGTATAATAATACATAACTGGGACAGTCGGAGAACCTTCCAGCCAAAAGCCGTCACAATTTCCTTTGACTGTAATGCTTTCGACATTAAAAGCGTATTTGCTATAATCAATGATCCATACATACCAACCATTCAAACCGGAAGCCGGATCTTCCACATAATACCCGGCATCCTCCTCTATATTCCGGACAACGGATGTCTCCCCATTCTGTTCACACGGAACGGGTTCCCGGTCCAATGCCTTTTGCTTATATCGATACCATTGATGATTAGTAGACGAAGATGTATAGCTAATCTCCACATTATCCATTCCATACACCAAATAAACTCGTATACGATTCCCTGGATTCTCCAACAAATAAGGAACCCCATTTCCTCCTGTAACCGTATATTGCTGTGCCTGGATGGCCAACATCACAAACAAGAAACAAATCAATCCTCCCAGTTTCCTAATTTCCGTTCTTAGCATATACATAACCTAATTAGTTTACAAAATTACTATTTTATACGGATTTATACGGAGATAAATGCCTTTTTATTGTATTATCCAGACCTCAATCCTTTAAAAACCGTGGCTTTTTGTTCCATAAAAATACAAGGTTTTCCCTAAAAGTATCTATCTGTTTGAAAAGAAATTCTTCGTTTGGAAGGAAAATATCTGCCAATTTGGACAGCGACTGGCATTTAAAAAACATATCTGTTTCGAAAATACAAAAAAAGAGGAGATGCAATCAAGCATAACCTCTTTTCTTTTTTATCTTGATGAAAGATTATTTACACATATCGCGAATGATCTGAATCAGCTCGTCACCAATCTCTTCCGCTTCCTGCATCGTGTGAGCTTCGGAATAAATACGGATAATCGGTTCCGTATTGCTCTTACGCAGATGCACCCATTTTTCAGGGAAGTCGATCTTCACACCATCGATATCGGTGATATCATACTGGGCAAATTTCTCTTTTACTTTTGCCAAGATAGCATCTACATCGATATCTGGAGTCAGTTCTACTTTCTTCTTGGAAATGAAGTACGGAGGATAGGAAGCACGCAGTTCGCTTGTCTTCATCTGCTTCTTTGCCAGATGAGTCAGGAACAAGGCGATACCCACCAAAGCATCACGACCGTAATGGCTGGCCGGATAGATCACACCTCCATTGCCTTCGCCACCGATAATAGCATTAGTCGCTTTCATCTTCGTTACGACATTCACTTCGCCCACTGCTGCCGCATTGTACTCGCAACCATGAGCACGGGTAACGTCACGCAGAGCACGGCTTGAGCTCAGGTTGCTGACCGTATTGCCCGGTGTATGACTCAAAACGTAGTCGCTGACAGCCACCAGTGTATATTCTTCTCCAAACATCTCCCCGTCTTCGCTGATAATAGCCAGACGGTCTACGTCCGGGTCCACAACAAAACCGACATCGGCTTTGGCATGCTTCATCAGGTCGGAGATCTCCGTCAGGTTTTCAGGGATCGGTTCCGGATTATGTGCAAAGTTACCGTGAGGAGCACAATGCAACTTGAAAATTTCCTTTACCCCCAAAGCTGAAAGCAATTCAGGAATAACAACACCGCCTACCGAGTTTACACAGTCGATAGCGACACGGAAATTAGCAGCTCTGATAGCCTCGACATCCACCAAATCCAGCTTCAACACACTCTCGATGTGCTTTTGATTGTAAGTATTATTGACATAGACTTTTCCTAAATTGTCGACATCAGCAAATACGAAACTTTCTTCAGCAGCAATCTTCAGCACCTCGGCACCTTCGGCAGCATTCAAGAATTCCCCCCGTTCGTTCAATAACTTCAGGGCATTCCATTGTTTCGGATTGTGGCTGGCAGTCAAAATGATACCGCCACAAGCTTCTTCCCAGGCAACAGCCAACTCGGTAGTCGGAGTAGTAGCCAGATCGATATCTACCACGTCAAAGCCCATTCCCGTAAGCGTACCGAGAACGACTTGTTTAACCATCGGACCGGAGATACGTGCATCACGACCTACCACGATCTTGTTTGTTGTCACCTTCGTGTTTTTCTTAATGAATGTAGCATAAGCAGCCACAAACTTAACAATAGCCAACGGATTGAGCCCGTCTTCCGGGTTCCCGCCTATTGTCCCACGGATACCAGAAATAGATTTAATCAGTGTCATTTAGTTAGATTTATTTTATAAAAGTATACTTCACTTTCTCAAAAAACACAGGTGTCCCTGAGCTTTGAAAATCACTGCTCATCAGTTTAAACGGAACGATCAGTTTGACAACCGCGCTGTCTCCCACGTAAGGAAGTCCGGCACCTAAACCTTCACAAATAAACATATCCCATGTATAAGAGTAATCAGGATTCAAAGAAGTATAATAACCATATCTGAACTCTACCGGATGTGTACCGTTTGAATTAGGACCGAGCAGGTCGACGGTACCGGTTCCCATGCTACTGTTTTCCATAAACATCCGGGCGATGAAACGAGAACGGATCGCCGTTTGCCCCAGCACCGCACGTTCACTGTTTCCTTTATTGACGATATTCAGATAAACACCATTATCCAACTCAACAAATTCATTTTCCTTAAAAATACTGTCAGTCGGAAATTCTTCCAGAAAAACCAATCCGCTATCCGCACGCAAACGATCAATAGCTTTCTCCTGGGCCTTCAACATATCAGTGTATGACTTTGTCTTGTCACACGACACCACCATTATGGCGGTGCACATAATCAACAGGATATAAAAACCTCTCTTCATCTGTTACCTATTTATTGTAAATGAATGGCAAATGTATACAATCTCCGCCACATCTCAGTCATGTTTATCTAAATCTTCTGTTTTATTAGGATTAAATTCCTCCAGGCCTTTTTCAAATACGGCAACAGCATCGGCCAATGAGCCATAAAATTCTCCACCCGAAGCATTTTTATGTCCGCCGCCATTGAAATAGCGGCTTGCAAACTGGTTGCAGGGGAAATCACCGACAGACCGAAGCGAAATCTTCACATAATCCTTATCTTCGCGAATAAAGACACTGAAAGCCACATTTTCGATGCTCAACGGCAGATTGACAAATCCCTCCGTATCACCTGTCACATAATGGAAACGGTTCATCTCTTCCAGCGAAAGCGTGATCAGAGCGGCATGTTGCTCCGGATAAACTTTCATTTTTTCATACAGAACGTATCCCATCATCCGTAAACGGCTTTCCGAATATACCTGGTTCACTTTCCGGTAGATCAAATCCTTATCGATACCTTTCTTGATCAGTTCGCTTATGATCGTATAAATTTCCGGCTTATTCGAATTGTAGGTAAACGAACCGGTATCCGTCATCATACCCGTATAAATACAAGCGGCACAATCTTTATTGATCAGGTCGAACATCCCCATACGGCAGATGAAACGGAAAACCATTTCGCTCGTAGACGACATTTCAGGATATGACATCGTAACCCGGCAAAAATCAGCCGGATTCAGATGATGGTCGATCATCACTCTACGTCCCTCTGCCGCCACAACAGCCGGAGCCAATTTTTCGATACGCTTGGGTTCGTTGAAATCGAGGCAGAATAAGACATCCGCATCCCGGATCAGCTGTTCGGCAAAATCAGGATATTTCTCATGAATGACGATTTCTTTATGTCCCGGCATCCATTTATAGAACTGGGGAAAATCGTTAGGGACCACTACCGTCACGTTATCTTTTCCATAGGCTGTCAGAAAATGGTACAGTCCCAATGCGGAACCTATAGCATCCCCGTCAGGGGTAACATGTGTCACTATTACAAAACTTTCGCCTTTCTCGACGTACTTCTTGGCTTTCTGAATTTTCTCTTCGTGAATGATTTTCGTAATCATATATTCTCTTATTTTCAATGACAAAGGTACTACTTTTTTTAGATTCCACACAGCTTTAAATCCTCAATCACCCGGACAAGAAGTATAATTAACAACAAAAACAGAATGACGAGCAAATAACGCGAACGTCCGGTATGACCATACAACAGGATAGACAAAAGCATTCCATACGCCACCAGCATCGCAGGAAAATCGAACCGGAAGGAGAAAACCGCCCCCGGTACCCGGCTAAAAGCATCGACAACCCAAAGCAGGCCGTGTGCCAACCATTCCACCCCAACCTGCAACCAGCCATACCCAGGAATCCATTCAGGCAAAAACATATAGACCAAACTTGCCGGTATCAACAAAGTTGCTAGAAACGTAAGCGGCAAGTTCGTCAACAAAAAGACAGTCGAAAACTGCCCGAAATAATACAGACATAAAAAAGTCGTGCCCGCCTGTGCCGACAGAGTAACCGTGACCCACCCCCACGGTGTCCTCAAAAACGGATTATGCACTTTTATCAACGCTTGCAACCGAGGTTGGAAATAAAGGATGGACAGCACGGCCAGATAACTCAGCTGGAAACCTATGTCGAATAAGTACAAGGGTTCATAAACCAACATGCAAAAAGCGGAAGCCGCCAATATATTATAACGCTCCGCCCTCCTATCCAACATTCTGCCCGTCAGATACATTGTAAGCATCAACGCTGCCCTCACAGAAGAGGCCACCAAGCCCGTTATCGCAGCAAATCCCCACAATAGCACAAGCAGCGAGATGTAGCGAATCCACCGGCAACATCCATTCCTGGGGAGAAAAGAAAAAAGAAAAGATAAAAAGCCACAGACGATTGCCACATGAAAGCCGCTTACGGCCAGGATATGTGCTACCCCCGTAGCCGAAAAACGATTCCGCACCTCCCGGCTCATAGCTTGCCGGTAACCGACAGTAATAGTGGCCAGTACAGATTTTTCTTCATCGGTCAGATTTAGTTTTGCGATCGGCTCCAATAATCGTTGCTGTTCTTCCCGCGCCCAACGGGAAAGAAGGGAAGCCGGATGTTCCGACAAGGCCTCAAACTGCGAATAAGCAGTCTTTTGTATCGAAAGGAAAAGCAACAGAGACAAGAAAACCACTCCCCACAACCAACGGGTTTCATAACAAAAATGCTCCTGCCCTCTCAAGACAAGACCGGCTGTGGTAAGGATAATAACAGGGAGCAATAGTAATACCCAGAAATAAGTACAACACGAAAAAACAGTCTGTAGCATAATCCCCGCAATCCAGACAAGCAGCGGACGGGCAAAGGGACGGATCTGTAATTCTTTTATCATAATGTAAGGTTTTGAAATGGTTGGTTTAAGGTTTGATCGGTATTGCACAAAGGACGTCATTCCGTAGGGGCAGAGCTCTGCTCTGGCCATTGCATCCAATAAAGGTACGATTTCTGATTGGGCGAAGTAGAACCCCGCCCCTACGAGTCGACATTATAATTCTTTCAATTCTCGGATCGTCTTCAACGGATCAGGGGAACGGAAAACAAAACTACCGGCAACCAGCACGTCCGCCCCCACCTCAAGCAAAGGTTTCGCCGTCTGCATATTGACACCGCCATCAACTTCGATCAAGGTATTCAACCCTTTTGCCAAGATCATATCTTTCAGACGAGCTGTTTTATCTATCGAATGTTCAATAAACTTTTGCCCTCCATAACCCGGATTTACCGACATGAGCAATACCATATCCAAATCCTGCAAGATATCTTCCAACAAGGAAATCGACGTATGCGGATTCAATGTAACAGCCGCCTTCATTCCCGCCTCTTTGATCGCCGCCACCGTACGGTGCAGATGTGTACAAGCCTCATAATGCACATTCATCATATAAGCGCCCGTAGCCGCCACTTCCAGAATGAACTTTTGCGGTTCCACGATCATCAGATGTACATCCATCGGTTTCTTGCAGATTGGCTTCAACGCTTCCAGAACCGGAAAACCAAACGATATGTTAGGAACGAACACACCGTCCATTATGTCCAGATGCAACCAATCAGCATCACTCTCGTTGATCATTTCCACTTCCCGCTGCAGGTTCAGAAAATCAGCAGCTAACAGAGAAGGTGCTATTTTATGTTTCATACTCTTTTTGCTTTTCTGCAAGACGACGTCAGTTCATTACTAAACCACAGAGTTCCGTGCGTAAAGCGGGTTCTGAATGATAAACCCTCGCAAATTGGGTAAGGAAATCAAGTGTTTGCCGACGCGGCATTGTTTTCCTTTCTTTTCGGTTTCTGTTTGTTTTATTTTCTATTTCATTCATACATTGAGTAGAAAGTCTCTTCATAGGCAACTCGTTTTTTATCTTGTTTGATAATAAAACGGGCAAGCTATCTCCTTATTGTATGACAAGAAAATAAATTTTCAACTTTTATTATCAAGCCATCGACAGCTCGATACTGTTTTCTTCCGCCATACGACGCATATTCAAGATCGCATAACGCATACGTCCCAAAGCCGTATTGATGCTTACACCTGTAATATCGGCAATTTCTTTAAAACTGAGATCTTGATAGTAACGCATTTCCAATACTTCGCGTTGGCTGTCGGGAAGGTGCTTCACCAACTTTTTCACATCAGACAATACCTGACGGCGTACGATGTTATCTTCGATCGTGCCATCGCAAAGTTTGATATTATTGAATAGATCCACTTCCACTTCATCATTTGAAACCGTATTTTCACTGCGTTCCTGACGGAAGTTATCGATAATCAGGTTATGAGCAATGCGGGTAATCCATGCTTTAAACTTACCGTTTTCGGTATAACGGCCTTGTTTAATGGTCATAATCACCTTGACAAAAGTCTCCTGAAAGATATCTTCTGTGAGATCTTTGTTATGGACTATAAAGTAAATGTAGGAGTGTATGCTACTTTTGTAACGATTCAACAATACATCGAAAGCAGCATTATTACCTTCTGCATAAAGAACGACCAGCTCTTCGTCAGTCATCATTCTTAAAGTCTTCATTACTTCTATATTTTTAGTTTTTTCTTGAGTAATGTTTATGCTATAGGCAACGATATTTAAAATTGTTAGACAATAATATTATTTATATTTACAAAGGCAAAAGAACAAAAAGTATTTTAAATAGGCAAACATTTCCTTTATTTTTACATAAAAAAGCCCCCTGACCGTACGTTTTATGTACGAACAGGGGGCTTTTAAGAACAAACTATGATTTTTAGAACTTATAGCCTAATGTAAGAGCAACCTTTGTCGTGTTTGTCTTCAATGTTGCGGGAATGGATTCTACCAGAACATTTCCATCACTAATAAGATGCGGGAAAGGATAAACATCTTCTTTTTGCATCCGGTACACACAAGCCAAATCCACGTAGAAATTAGGAGTGAAACGATACCCTAATCCCACCGTATAATAATTAATACTATGATCTACCGTGTAGCCCGTACGAGTTCCTGCCGGATAGACTTCAACAATACGCCCTGTTTCACTATATTTCATGTGTTCTTGAACCGGACTATTTTGCCAGGCCCCTCCCACGCGGATCGCAAATTGAGGCGTAACCTTGTATTCTGCTCCGACTTTCAGCATTCCACTGGAACGAAAATCATCCTTTATAAGGTCATTATCAGCATCCTGGTCATATCCCTCCCGATCCTGTAAGCGCATCGATTTATAATTCGTCAATTCATAATCAACACTGATAAGAGCGTTCTGTCCCAAGATAGCTGCCGCACTAAATATCCACTTGTCCGGTGTACGAAGACGGTATTCCGTGTAAAAATCAGTTGGTGTAGTAGCCTGTCTTGTCATATCCGGGTTACCCGGATCTATCGGGTTCGGTTCACCTAAATAATAATCAAAAACATAAGCTCCTGCTTCGGCACTATAATAATTGGTCATTTTGTACCAAGTAGGCGAATTATAAGCAACTCCCAACCGCAAAAAATCAGTAGGACGCGCTATCACTCCCAAATTAAAGGAATAACCTGTTCCGTCAAGTGATGAATAATTATCCCAAAAAAGTTCATTCACAAACTTAGCGTTTTGCGCTTCCGCATTCAGATATCCGAAATTTTCATCATAAAGGACAGACGAGCGATAATCAACATCTGTCACCGACACCGTTGCACCGATAAAGAAACGATCAGAGATATTCGTTGCCAAAGAAAAATCATACTTGTCAATAGCCCCCTTTTCCGACACTGACATATTAGCCGATTGTACATCCAAAAGATTCCAATTGCCCTTTTCATCAAAATATCCCATCGTAGAGAAGAAGTCGCCAGACACAGCTTTATTATTCACATCAATCAAACCGGCATTATAAGCCAATGTCGGCAGCCACGATTGACTCAAATAAGGATTATAGGAATCTGTTGACCATAAGTCATTTCCGGTCACATCTTCCAAATTTGCCGCACCAGCCAAATAATCGGATATCGAACGCCCCCCAGCTCCTCGTCCCATCCTGTACTGACGATTGAAGTTTTTCACCCGATTATAGGCAAAGCCAACGTTCCATCCAACTACACCTTCATCATTTCCAGTAGGGAAATAGCCGACATAAGCTATATTGTCAAAATTAAATCGGGTCTTTTTATCATCCATTTCAATGCTCAACCAATCTGTTTTTGTTTTGATAGAAGATAAACTCACTGTCGTTACGATCTCTGAACTTCTATATATAGCTAAACCTGCAGGATTAGTTCTCATGGCTGAGATATCACCACCTAATGCTCCAAAAGCCCCTCCCATAGACAAATAACGAGCAGTTCCGTTCAAATCATATTGTGAGAACTTATAAGCATCCATTTCACCTTGTGCAAACATAGAACCACTACCTAAAAGTAATGCTGATGCACATAAACAAATCACCTTCTTCATTGTCTCTCTTATTTCTAAATATCTTAATAAAGCAAGGACACGACTTGCGTGTCCTTAATATATGACTCTCTCAAAAATTATTTCTATCTGCTGCGTCCACCACCACTGGAACGGCTTCCTCCGCCACCATAGCTACCACCTGATGAACGGGAGCCTCCTGACGAAGATGTTCCAAATGAACTCCGGCTACCGCTACTACTTCTTGAAGGAGAAAAAGAGCTACTACTGCGTTGAGAATTTCCACTATAATTATTATAAGAACGGGAAGAACTACTACTTCTTGCCGGTGCCGTATATTGGCGATTCGAAGAACGAGAAGCACCCGAACTAACTGCACTTTCACGAGATATCCGCGTGCGTCCTCCTGTTACTGCAGAAGAACGTGTCGAAGAAGATGTACGTGCAGAAGTCCCTACACTTGTTCGATTTCTTACACCTGTACTCGTACGTCCATTTACCCCCGTACTTGTACGACTTCGTGCAGCGCTACTACTTCTCAAAGATGTTGCACTCCTGCTTCCTGCAGATGTTCTACTTCCAACCGAAGTACGTGATCTCCCACTTGCATAAGAAGATCTCTGTCCGGCAGATGTACGTGATCCTATATAATTATGTCTATACGGTGAAACATAATGATGGTGATGATGTCCCCAGTAGCCACCACCCCAATAACCGGGTCCCCAATAACTCGGACCCCAACCCCAAGACGGGCCCCAGTAGCCGGCATAGAAACCACCCCAACCCCAGCCGAAACCGAAGGACGGACCGTAGCCCCAATAGCGGGCCGGGCTGTAAATCCAGGGATCATACCAACCGCCGTACCAGCCACCATACCATCCGCTGTACCACGGATCATAGTAACCGCCCCAGCCATTGCCGATGTTCACATTGACACTTACGTTGGTACTGCCGTTGGAATAATCCGTATCGTAGCCATAAGCATAATATCCGTCACTCAGATACAGATCGACTTGGTCTGCTCCGGCAATCGTAATCTTGCTCGGCGAATGGTAACGGATGATACGCTCGGTATATTCCGTATCCGAACGACGTTCCTTTTTAGAATCGGAAGCGACAGTTTTTTCATTATCCATATCGTCGTTATATTCGGCCAAGATTTCACCGTCTGAATCTTCATCATACGGCTCCTCCACGTCAACCGAAGTATAGCGACGGTTATATTCATCTACATCTCGTTCTTCATCAGACACAGCACTTTTTCTTTTGCTGGTACTGTATGTAGACGTCATCGTAGTACGTTCAGCATCCTCTTTAGGCTGTATGACCTTCTCTTCTGTTTTTTCTTTTTTATCTTTTTTGCTGGAAGAGAAATACACATCATCAAAGAACTCCTCCTGGGCTGCGGCACTGAAGCCTACCAGAAGCATCACCATCAAAGATGTTAATTTCATGGGTTTCATATTCGTTTCTCCTCTACTTTATAATATTTCTACTCTTTAGACTAAATACAAGGGGGTAGGTTTAATACCCCTTCTGTCTCACTAATAAAAACCATCCATTTTATTCACAAATATAGCTGTTTCCAAATAGTTTCCAAGCATTTATATATACTTTAACCATCCGGACAGCTTCATCGTCCAATAATCTCCATTATAGATAAGATGCTTTGGAAAAAAGAAACGCTGCACAACATACAGAAATGACCGTGTATCAAAAATGTCAAGACCACCCCATGTAAATAGGATTATATAAGACATGCATTTTGAAACTACATTTGCGGGTAATATATTTTTTCACCTTTCTACCCACCAGGCAAAATACAGACTCTACTTACTAAATGATAAACGTGTAAAAAAACAAATGTTATTTCACAGAGGCGCGTATCCGGCTAAGCGACTGCGGGGTAATTTGCAGGAATGAAGCAATATGCTTCAACGGGACCCGTTGGAAAAGGTCCGGGCGCGTACGCAGCAAGGTCTCGTATTGCTCACGGGCATCACTCCAACTGTCATTGATAAAGTAATTCTCATATTCACGGAGATAATAATCCGACAGCTTACGCATCCAGTTCGCCAGATCAAGCGTCTGTTCACAAAGCTCTTCAAGACGCCGCGCCGGAATACGCAGCAAAACGGTATCTTCCACCATTTCCAGATTATAAGCTGCGGTTTCACGGTAAGACATATTCACGATTTCGCCCGACGACACGAACCATAAGGTGACGTCGCGCATATCCCGCTCTACGAACGAACGAGCCAATCCTTCTTTGACAAACCAGACATACGGATCACGATCTCCTTCATACACCGGAAAACTGCCTTTCGGAGCAAACACTTCCTCCATCCTTTCCGTCAATTTGAGTACCGATTCATCCGACAACGGATAGAGAAGACGCTGCTGCGCGATGAATTTATCCATATCTTTCATGTCATTACCTTTTCAATCAAATACAAAGATATTCAATTTTCGGTTCCGCTTATATAACGCGACAACATATCCCGCATCCGCCCGATCGCTTTCTGTAACTGTACATCGACCGTATTGACGCTTATGCCCAAGTCTTTCGCTACCTCGGCATAAGACTGCTTTTCTTCACGTACACGGATAAATATTTCACGACATCGCTCCGGCAGGCGATCGAGGGCCTTGACATAGTGGGCGAAAAGTTCCTCACTGACCAAGATGTCTTCCGGCGATTCACCGGAGATGGACACACCGTCAAAAGCATCCGCCGTCATGTCTTTCCGGCGTTGTTCCTTTTCGAGATAGTTCAGAGAGGCATTTTTTATCGTGATAAAGAAATAATCTTCCAAATTGGCTATATGGTGCAAAGACTCGCGACGTTCCCATATTTTCAGGAATACATCGAGGACGACCTCCTGTGCCCACTCTTCCGTATGCAGATAGTAGTAGGCTATACGAAAGAAACGGTCGAAGCAAAGATTATAAAAGCTACGCAGAGCAGTCTGGGAATTCTCCTCTTCGATCCGCCTTAAATATTTCCTTATCTCCTGCTCTGTCATCGTCTCATCTTAGTATAACCTGCGCAAAAATAGTCAAATTTTCAAACTATGTCCATCATAATAAAAAAATCCAGGGACGAAGCATAGGGTATTTGCCGGCTGAACCATCTTAGTAATACAAGCACGAGTATTTACTTATTAAACTATATGAGATATGAAAGCGATGCATAAACAACTATGGGGATACTTGCTCATTACACTGTCGCTGGCGGGATTCACGCCTTTACAGGCACAAACGGATTCGGCTGACGAAGGGGGTTACATCACGGTCAGTGGTATCGTAAAAGACAAAAAGAGCAAAAAGAGCCTGGAATATGTCAATATTTCTATTCCGGGCAGTACGACCGGCACGGTCACGAACGCCGACGGTGAGTTTTCTTTCAAGGTAAAGGATTCCATCCATGCCAAAGAAGTGGAGATTTCGCACCTCGGATATTTCAACAGTAAAATAGAACTCAACGGCAAGGATGTGGAAGAACAGACCGTGTGGCTGACCCCCTACACGAATATGCTCGACGAAGTTATCATCCATGCCCGCGATCCTCGTTACTTGGTGGAAGAAGCAATCAAAAAGATTCCGGCCAACTACAGTTCGAAGCATAGCCTCCTAACCGGATTCTATCGTGAAACGGCCCAGAAAGGGCGCCGGTATATCAACATCTCGGAAGCGGTGATCGATATCTACAAGACTCCTTATGACGAGGGAGTAGACCGCGATCGCGTACAGATATTCAAAGGGCGCAAGCTGCTCAGCCAGAAAGCAAGCGACACATTGGCCGTCAAACTGCTGGGAGGCCCGAACCTATCCGTCTATGTGGACGTGGTGAAGAATCCGGATGTACTGCTCGACCTGGAAAGCCTGCCTTACTATAAATTCCGGATGGAAGAATCGACAACGATCAACGACCGGCCACAATACGTTATCAATTTCGAGCCGCAAGCCATATTACCGTATGCGCTTTATTATGGAAAATTATACATCGACAAGGAACGGCTCTCTTTCACGCGGGCCGAATTCTTTCTCGACATGAACGACCGCAACAAGGCCACGCAGGCGATCCTCCGGAAAAAGCCGTTCGGGTTACGGTTCAAACCGGTCGAAGTCTCGTTCCTGGTCAACTATAAGGAACGCAATGGGCTGACTTATCTGAGTTACATCCGTAACGGCGTCCGCTTCAAATGCGACTGGAAACGCAAATTGTTCTCAACCAATTACACCATCCTTTCGGAGATGGTCGTAACGGATGGCAAGGAAAGCGGCATAAACACTATTCCCTACAAGATGGCATTCAGATCCAACCAGTCCTTATCGGACAAGGTTTCCAATTTTGCCGATGAAGGTTTCTGGGGTTCCTACAATATCATCGAGCCGACAGAATCATTGGAACACGCTGTCAACAAACTGAAGAAGCAACATAGGTAATGTGCCAATTTGCCAATGAGCAGATTAATGTATAAATTAGCAACATTTCTCAATTGGCACATTGAATAATTATTAAACATGAAAGACCTGCTTACACTTACAAAGATCAAAAATGGAGACGTCAAGGCTTTTGAACAAGTATTCCGTCTGTATTATATGCCTCTTTGTATGTTTGCAGCCAGCATAACCGGGAGAATGGATATTGCGGAAGAGATCGTACAAGAATTATTCTATGTGTTTTGGAAGGAAAGGGAACGGTTACAATTGTTTCATACGATAAAAAGCTATTTGTATGGGGCCGTTCGTAACCAATCCCTCCAGTATTGGGAACACCAGGATGTACGCAACCGTTATCGGGATGCCATCCTCTCCCACCCGGATAAAGACGACACACCGGACGACCCACAGGAGCAGATCGAATACAAGGAACTGGAAGCTCTGATAAACCGGACACTCGAAAAGCTTCCCGAACGTCGTCTCCGCATATTCCGGATGCATCGTTTCGAAGGAAAGAAATATGCGGAAATCGCTTCCAGCCTCTCCCTTTCAGTCAAAACAGTCGAGGCCGAAATGACGAAAGCACTCCGAACACTACGAGACGAATTAGAGATTTACATGAAATATGATTGAAACAGAAAGAAATAAAAGAAAAACAGACCGGGCCTGGAATACGTTGTACCAACGCCTGGATGAAGAAGGTTTGCTTTCGGGCAGACCGGCTTCGCCATTCAGAAGCCCTGCATGGAAAAGAGGAGTAGCCGCTGCTGCCGTCGCCCTTCTTTGCCTGCTTGTCTCTGTCACCTACCTGAACAGGTCCGGGCAGGATACCGATCCGAACCTGCTCACCCGTCAGAACAGTGAGACGGCAACGACATTGGTAACCACCCTTGAGGATGGTTCCGTGGTCTATCTGGCAGGAAATACTTCATTGAAGTTTCCCGAACACTTCTCTTCCGACCGACGGGAAGTGAGCTTGCAGGGGAATGCCTTGTTCGAGGTAGCCGGTAACCGTAAGCAGCCGTTCGTGATTGAAACCGAAGACACACGTATCGAAGTGTTAGGGACGGCCTTCAATGTGAAAAGTAACGATAGCTCTCCTTTCGAACTGTCTGTACAGCGAGGAGAAGTAAAAGTGACGTTGAAGAAGGACGGACAGGACATCCATGTAAAAGCCGGGGAAACCGTCACGCTTCTCTCCCGGAGACTGCAATTGAGCATGACACCCGATCCGGCACTATTCGACCGCTATACCAAACGAATCAGGTTCAAAGACGAAAAATTAGGCAATATCCTGCGGGTGATCAATCTGCAAAATCCGGATATCCGGTTGGAAACGACACCGGAGCTATGGAACCGGACGCTTACCGTCACCTTCTCCAATGATACACCCGAAGCGATGGCTGAACTGATCTGCCTTGCCCTCGATTTGAAGAAAACACGACAGGACAACATGATCCTTTTATTCAATTGACAATTAAATGTTATTTATATAGTGAAGCTAATGATTCAGATTTTTCGCCTTCTCTGTCTGTGCTTTTGGATGCTTTTGCTTCCGACAGGCCTGTTATGCGCAGGGGAAGGCGATGATGTTCTGGCCCGCATGATTCATTTATCCAAAGAAAAAAATACCGTCTACCGCCTGCTTGACAAAGTATCGGAACAAACCGGCTTTCTCTTTATCTATGACAGCAAGCTGATCGATAATGAAAAAAGGGTACGCATCCCGAAAGGAGACTACACCATCCGGCAGGCAATTTACCTGATCACAAGAAACAAAGAACTGAGCTTGCGTGTGATAGGCGATCACATCCTGATCTCCGGGCCGCAACCTGCCAGGCAAACAGCCATTCCCGAAACCATTCCTCCGAAAGAGGCAGACAACCATTTTATTGTCAAAGGAATCCTACAAGACCAACAGACGAATGAACCGATCGAGGCGGGCACTATAGGAGTCCTTGCTACTTCAATCGGCAGCATCACCAATGCAAACGGGGAGTTCCGGCTCACGCTGCCCGACTCGCTTCGCCGGTCTACGCTCTACTTCTCCCACTTAGGCTACGAACCCCGCAAGATAGAGGCCTCTCTTCTCGCCGGACAACACACGGTGATCACGCTCGATGCCAAAATAATCCCGATCCAAGAAGTCGTAGTGCGCATCGTCAACCCACTCCGCCTGCTTCGAGACATGAAAGAAAACATCCGGAAAAACTACCCGCAATCACCCGCTTACCTGACTACTTTCTACCGGGAAGGAATCGAACGAAAAAATAAATTCGTAGGATTGACGGAAGCTGTATTCAAAATTTACAAATCGGCCTACAAGCCCAATCCGGCACCGGACCAGGTCAAACTGCTCAAAATGCGCCGGATCATCAGCCAGCAGGAAAAAGACACGATCATCGCCCGGATGAAGTCGGGAATCAACGCCAGCCTGAGCCTGGACTTGATAAAGGAATTGCCTGACTTTCTTCTAACAGATGAAAAGATAGAGTCTTATATGTATGCATCTTCCGATATCGCCGTGATCGACGACCGGTTAGTCCATGTGATCTATTTCGAACAAAAAGAAAACATCAACTCCGCCCTTTACCGGGGAGAACTGTATATCGACACGGAAAACAACGCATTGCTCCGCGCCCACTTCGAAATCAATCCCAAATATATCAAACAGGCTACCGAGATGCTGGTGGAGAAAAAGAGTCGCAACCTAAAGATCACTCCCCAAAAAGTGATCTATACCGTAACATACAAACCTTACAACGGCCAATATTACATCAACCATGTCCGAAGCGACCTCTTTTTCAGGATAAAGAAAAGGAAACAACTGTTCGGAACTTTTCCGCTGCATACCTGGTTCGAGATGGTTACCTGCAAAATAGACACAAACCAAGTAAGCCGCTTTACCCGTAGTGAAGCGTTACCTACACGGACAATTTTTGCAGAAACCCGATTTGCTTACGATGAAAAGTTCTGGGGCAACTTCAATGTGATCCCACCAGAAGAAAAACTCAATGAAGCGATCGGAAAAATATCGTCAAAAATAGAAGAGACAGAAGAATAACCTCCTAAAATCATAAAGAGGACCTTTTCTCAAAGGTCCTCTTTATAGGTTTTAATAGGTATTAGTCTTTAAGGCAAAAAGATTGTTTAGGTTATCTGCTTGCAAATATGAGGCATTTTAAATTACTGAACAAATAAAAAAAGATATTATAAAACACATTTTTAAGATTATCGAAACTTATTTGCAGCTTCTTCTATTTTTTAACAATATAGAACTGCTACCGAAATGCCGATTCCGAGACGTCAAAATCACCTCATATCTTTGATTATGAAGCAAATTAACACATAACATTTTTATTTTTTGCAAAAAAAATACAGATTTGGGATAAGTTATTGAAGATAAGCCATAGATTCAGGCTTCAAAATACGATAGGTAATGATTAGGCAAAATAGCAACTGCTTCGGATTGCCGCGTTTTGCACTACTTCAAACAACTCTATGCAAATATAGCTCAAAAACCGGAGATAGCAAAATATCGGGTATAAAAATTTCCATAAAATAATAGCAGGTTCAACTCCTGCTATTTTATTTTCTATTGTCCGCACCCACACTTTATTAAACGTCATCGCCACAATATAACTTCCCGTTTTGTCAGATACGGGGAGTATATCATTATCCCACCCTCCACCCTATATATTCTCGGAATAGTGCAGGCACTATTATTTTCTATTTTCTCGAATCTGCCTAATAATTCGTTTACCTCCATTTCGCTGTCTTTCCATCGTATCGTGGCGTCGTTACGTTGCAGGTGCAAAGGTGTTTACAAGGTCTTCACGGACGAACAAGGTCGAGCCTTGCGGTTTTGCGAAAAATCTTCCCTGCGCCCTGCGGTCACGAGGTATTTGTTCTCAAAAACCTTGTACGTCCTAACCTCTACACCGAAAAGCCCCTGAAACGAAACGACCGATACGACCGAAAGACGCATCAAAAAAAATGTCGGATAAACGAGCGGCAGATTAGGATAAGAAACTCACTCCCTCCACTCTCAAATCCGCATCAAAATAAAAAAACAACAGCCATGATACCGATAAAGATTATCAAAACAGCCTTACGTGCCCTTGCAGTCGTCCCTTGTGCCCTCTTTCTGTGGGTAGTGTATTTCACCGCCGGAGTAGCCGAAGCCCTCGTATGCGGAGTGTTGCAGGTGATATGGAGCATCATCCTCGCCGGATTCTCCCTCGCGTGTATCATTGGAGTTTTTGTTTGGTTATTAACACTTTAATTACATAGGATTATGAACGTAACGATTGAAACATTCTTTTGTCCTTATTGCGACGAAGCAACAGAGATTTATTTGCGTCTGGTGAACACGATTCTTTTTGCCGACGACGAAAACAGCCTACGCAAAGGCATCGAGAAACTGAAAGCCCAAGTGCCGCTCGACGACCATTTCGTGTACGGTTTCGGTGCACATCATCTATGGGTTTATCACAAGAAAAATAAAATCAAAAGTAAGCAATACTCTTTTTTATAATTGCTTGTTTTTCAGTGATACTTATGATAATAATTATAGATAATATCACTCCAAATCCTTATTATTGCATTGGGTTGGCAAAGTCGCCATCCATTAAATATTTAGGATTATGCAAATAAAATCAGTAGCCCGTAAAGATTTGATTCCTTTTGCGGAAAAGGTTTTTTGTATCTACAAATTATCGGCAGAGCAGATAAGATGCTGTCTCAAAGGCTGTGCCTTTCTTTGCAGATACATGGAGTCATATAATGTATGTGAATATGTTCCCCAAATAGGCGAACAATGTATCAACAATTTATACGAGCAAAGTGTAAACAAGTACAGATGCAGACAAGTAATACCTGCAATTCAGGCATTAAATGCTTATATTGAAGGACAAGAAACTTTTGTTATCCAACAACATTCTCGATACCAATACAAGGATTACCCATTTCCGGGGGAAATCGGTTTGGCTGCATTGGAGTTTATAAAAAGTTACAGCGAGGAGAACCGTGTCCGTAAAGAAACGATTCGACAATACAGGTTTCAGCTGAATAACTTTTCAGTATTAATGGAGATGCGTGGAGTTACACTTTCTACATTGTCAGATACGGATATTTATGCTTTTATCAGTTCCCGGCATAATATACAGTCTGACCGTTTTTCTTCTTTAAGACGTTTTCTATCCTATCTTTTCACGGCAGGCAAAACGAATAGGGACTTGTCAGAACTCTTGTTTGGTATGGTACGTCAAAAAGGAACAAAACTTCCTTCTTATTACGAGAAAGAAGAAGTGCTGGCTATTGAAAATGCGGTTTGCAGAAGTAGCTGTAAAGGAAAAAGAGATTATGCCATGATATTGCTCGCTTCCAGATTGGGACTGCGAGGATCTGATATCGTTAATCTCAATCTTAACAATTTAGACTGGGAGAATAATGTTATACGATTGACCCAACAAAAAACGTAAGCGTCTCCGCGGTTCTACATTGTATCAGTCTCTATCCTGCTCTATCTTTGTTGCCTCAAATCAACAATGTAAATTATGGATCAACAAAGAGCATTACAACGTTATGAAGAGACCTGGTTGGCATTTACTGAAGAACTCAAATCCAATCCGACAGTAACTCTTCGTGCAATCTGCAAAAAGCTACACACCAATGAATGTGGTATGAGCAAGTGGGTATCAAGACATGGTTATTCAGTCAGTCGCTGCAAGGCTTCACTATCGCAAAAGACCAGTGCCCCATCATCCTCATTCATTTGTATCGAACCCAAAGATCAACCGGTGCAACATAAGGCTTTCATGCTTGCCGGAGTCTGTGTTACCTTCAGCAGTGGTACAACGATAAGTATCAAGCAGGGAGATGCGGATAGCATCATCAGGCTTGTCAGCCTGTACGAGAGAAAGGAGGGTGAATCATGTATTCTCTAACGTCAGCCAACAAGTACTATCTCTATCAAGGATTCATCCGGATGAATCTTGGCATAAACGGTCTGTACAAATTGATTCGCTCTGAAATGAGTCAATTGTCGCCTGTATCAGGTGATGCTTTCATCTTCTTTGGCAAACGAAGAGGTGGGGTTAAGATTCTCAAGTGGGATGGCGATGGATTCTTACTTTATTACAAGCGCCTTGAAGGTGGCACCTTTGAACTACCAACCCTCAACCCGCATACCGGCCATTATGAGGTTCCATATACCACTTTGACTTTTATTCTGAATGGCGTGTCGTTACGCTCTGTACGGCTCCGAAAACGTTTTAGATTATAGTTTTAAATAGCACAGCTGTCAAAAACAGCATACGAATTAGCTATTTTATTTCTTGCGTAATACGCTAATATTTAGTATCTTTACGCTATGAAAAAGGATGAGATTATAGAGTTGCTAAAGGAACAGATTGCAAGTTTACGGGCTGACAACGCCCGGTTGCTGTTGCAGGTCGAAGAGCTGACCCGGGAAATAGCCTCGCTTAATGAAGCACTCCTTCAGAAAGGCGAATCCCTTAGCAAGCAGCAACGCATTGCTAAAGGACTCGCCAAACTTATGTCCAACTCATCCGAAAAGCAGAACGCTGCTCAAACACCTTTGTCCGAAGAAGAGCAAAAGAGAAAGGAAGAGGAGAAAGCTGCCAAACGCAAAGCCAGGAAGAATAACGGCGCCAAGCGAGACATGCATTACGATATGGAAGAAGTGGTGCACGATGTATATCCGGATGATCCGGATTTCAACAGAGAGAAGGCCCGCCTGTTTTCCGCCACTCCAAGAATATGCATACGTTACGAATGTGTGCCGATGCGTTTCAAGAAACATGTATACAGGATTTATACCTATACGCAAGACGGCCGGCTCTTTGAGGGCAAGACACCACCTTCCGCTTTCTTGAACTCCAGTTATGACGGATCGTTCATAGCAGGGCTGATGGAATTGCGTTATATACAATCCTTGCCCATAGAAAGAATTGTCCGTTACTTTGAGGACCATGGCTTTACGCTTAACAAACCCACTGCCCACAAGCTGACAGAAAGAGCATCCCTCCAGCTTGAGAACGTCTACAAATGCATTCGCCAGACAGTTCTTGAAGACTTTTACAAGGCTGCCGACGAAACTTACTACAAGATCCTGGTACCCGAAAAGAACAGCAAGGGGAAGGGGGTTAGAAAAGGGTACCTGTGGGTAGTTGTTGGAATGAAAACCAGGATGGTTTACCTGCTGTATGAGGACGGCTCCCGGTCTGAAAAGGTAATCCTGGATGAGCTGGGCGGTTGTCGGGGTATCATACAAAGCGACGGTTACTCTCCTTATAGAAAGCTGGAAGGCAAAGAATATCCGCACATCACCCGAATCCCATGCCTTCAGCATATCAAACGTAAGTTTCTGGATTGCGGAGAAAAAGATGAAGATGCAAGACGAGTCGTTGACTTGATAAACCGGCTCTACCATCATGATCACAAACACAAAGTTGGCACTGATGGCTGGACGGTAGAAATGAATCTGGCGTACCGACAGAAATATGCTCCAGAAATCCTTGCAGATCTGAAAGATTTGCTGGATGAGATTGAAGAGCGCGGCGATTTATTGCCAAAGAGCGAACTTCAAGAGGCGATTACCTACTTACGCAATGAATGGAATGCTGTGCTTGATATCTTCAAATATGGTGACACTTTTCTGGACAATAATCAGGTGGAGCGCCTAAACCGTTATATCTCCATCTCAAGAAGAAACTCCTTGTTCTTCGGCAGCCATAAAGGTGCCGAACGGGGAGCCATACTCTATACCATAGCCCTTACATGCAGAATGCATAAGGTCAACATGTTTGAGTATCTAACAGAGGTGATTAACAGAACGGCGGACTGGCAACCTAATACGCCATTAGAAAAATACAGGGAACTGCTTCCAGACATGTGGAAAAAGGCTAATGAGTAAACCAAAACTCACTAGCCTTTTATTTTTAGGGTTCATAGGTAGAATCGCGGAGACGCTTACCAAAAAACAGGACAAGAAGTTATCCTTCCTCTATTGACTGAAGTCGGAAATGCTTTGGCAGAGTATCTCCGTTATGTGCGCCCTCAATCAAATATTAAAACGGTCTTTTTATCTCTAAGCCCTCCAATCAGACCGCTGTCAATAGGAACTTTCAGATGTATTTTAGTGGAATATTTTCGGGAAGCAGGTGTCAAATTCCAAGAAAAACATCACGGACCTCATAGCTTAAGGCATAGTTTGGCATCACGAATGTTAGAAAATGGAATCTCAATGCCAGTTATTTCAGAAGCGCTTGGGCACAGTACAACCGAAACTACGCTTTCGTACTTAAAGATTGACATTAATGCCTTGTTGCGGTGTTCTCTTTCTGTACCTCCGGTTAGTGATGACTTTTATAATCAGAAAGGAGGGGTACTATATGGTTAATCAAATGAGATATAATAGTGTGCTTTCTCCATATATGTATGCGTATATAAAGGAGAAAGAAGCAATCGGACATACAGCAACCCAAACCAAATGGTTTTTCCATGAATTAGATATCTATTTTCAACAGAACAGTCTGACCTCCACACAGATTACCAAAGAAATGTATGATGGCTGGTATGAATGGGCATCTGTTAATCGGAAACGTACCACAATACACACCAAGGTACTGATGATGACAGCTTTTCTTAAATATATGTGTACGGTCGGAAATGATTGCTACATACCGTATCCACATAAGAATCCCTCGTCAGATTTTATTCCCTATGTCTTTTCACATGAAGAAATGGAAAAGGTCTTCAAAGAGTGCGACAAGCTAAGAATTACAAGTCAATACCATTCACATACAATATTAATGGTATTACCTTCATTAATAAGATTACTTTATAGTACAGGCTTGAGAATAAACGAAGCATTGAATATTCGTAATCGGGATATTCATTTTGAGAAACATTTCATTGTTGTGGATAGTCTCAAAAACCATATTCAGCGTTTGGTTCCTATAAACGATAGCCTTGAAATTGTGCTACGACAGTATATAAGTTACAGGAACAGGCTATCCATTCCAGACATTACTGCTCCGAACAGCTATCTGTTCGTTTCCGGTACGGGAAAAAGAGTCGGTTCCAGTACGGTAAGCCGTTGGTTTCATAAGATAATAATCAATGCAGGAATACCTTATATCGGAAACCATGACGGGCCAAGGGTACATGACCTCCGTCATACGGCATGTGTTCATACAATGGTTAATATGGTTCGCAACGGAATGGACATATACTGTACGCTTCCAATTCTTGCAACTTTCATGGGGCATAAGAATCCCATAAATACAGAACATTACTTAAGACTTACCCAAAGTATGTATCCGGATTTAATAAGCAAATTTCCAGACGTTACATCCAGTATGTATAAGGATATGTGTCGTACAAAAACATTTAATATTATACAAGAATGAATGAATATGAAGATTTTGCAAGGTGTGTGGAAAAATTTTTCATGGAGTACCTTGTTAAGGAACGTGGAACAAGTCATCATACGATACGTTCATATCGTGACACTCTTGTCTTGTTTATTACTTACATGCAGGATAAGGAGCATGTGAAAGCGGAGAACCTCTCATTTTATCATATCAATCGAAAAACGGTTATGGGTTTTCTTAATTGGCTTCAGGATGAACGCCGGAGTTCCGCAAGCACCCGAAATCAAAGATATGCGGCAATCCGTTCTTTTTTCAGGTTCATGATTTGCGAGGACCCAAAGCATATGTCACAATGGAAAGACATCTGTACCATACGGCTAAAAAGGGCTTCTAAGAAAAGTATTTCCTATCTCACGATTGATGCTGTAAAGTATTTATTGGAACAAATACCCAAAGACACAAAACACGGGCGAAGGGATATGACATTGTTGGCTTTAATGTATCATACAGGAGCACGGGTACAAGAAATCATTGATTTAACCCCTGAATCTGTCAGGACATCAAAACCATATACTGTCGAATTATTGGGCAAAGGAACAAAAAGAAGAATTGTTCCAATAGAGGACGGAATTATGCAATTATTAATGGAATACATGGAGGAACAGAACCTTAATTCGTTTTCAACACGAAGCCGCCCCCTTTTCAGTAATTGTTGGGGAGAAAAGCTCACCACTACGGGCATGACATACATATTGCAAAAGTACGTTTCTATAGCCAAAATAAAAAATGCGGAATTGTTCCCCGGTGTTGTAAGTCCTCATGTGCTTCGACATTCCAGAGCAATGCACTTGTTGCAAGCGGGAGTTAATCTTATATACATAAGAGATATGCTCGGACATGTTTCAATACAGACTACTGAAATTTATGCAAAAGCGGATTCTAAGCTAAAAAGAGAAGCATTAGAAAAGGCGTATGAAAATATAGGAACCCCTACAATAGAGAAGTCTTGGGAAAAAGACCCTAAACTGAAGGCTTTCCTGAAAGGGCTTGTTTAATAACGTGAGTTCGAAATAAGAATAAATATATTTTTCAGATAATTAGAAACATAGCGATAAAATCATTAAATTTATAGTATCCAATTATAACATTTAAACGATTACCACTATGTTTCCAGAGTCTAAAGTTACAGAGATTTATTGTATGGCAGATGATTTTTGCAAGGAATTTACATTACAGCAGGAAAAATATATGATTGAGGATAAGAAGACCAGGCATCGCAACAAACCCAACCGTATGAGTGATGCTGAGATTATGGTTATTCTAATCCTGTTCCACTCCGGTGGTTTCCGTTGTTTCAAACATTACTACAAGGAATATGTCTGTAAACACCTGAAACACCTTTTTCCGCGTCAGGTTTCCTATAACCGTTTTGTGGAACTTGAGAAGGAAGTATTGCTTCCCATGACCATCTTCATCAAAAAAGTACTGCTGGGAACCTGTACCGGTATCAGTTTTGTTGACTCCACTCCTTTACGTGTTTGTCGCAACCAGAGAATCCTTATTCATAAAACATTTGAGGGACTTGCCGAACGTGGAAAATGTTCAATGGGATGGTTCTTCGGATTCAAGCTGCATCTGATAATCAATGACAAGGGTGAGATTCTCAATTTTATGTTCACGCCTGGAAATGTGGATGACCGTGAACCGTTGAAGCAGGGTAAATTTCTTGAGAACATAAAAGGAAAGCTATGCGCAGACAAGGGGTATATCGGTCAGGCTCTGTTTGAGAACCTCTTCCTTAATGGCATACAACTTGTCACTAAAGTTAAAAACAACATGAAGAATTCACTGATGAGTATTGCCGACAAGATTCTGCTCAGAAAAAGAGCCTTGATTGAAACAGTCAATGACGAATTGAAGAACATTGCACAGATAGAACACTCCAGACATCGTTCATTCAGTAACTTTATAGCCAACTCTTTGTCGGCTATAGCAGCATACTGCTTTTTTGAAAAGAAGCCCGCCATTGACATTAATTTTGTCAATGACGGACAACTTTCTATTTTCTAATTTTATATCGAACTCACGTTTAATACTAATAAAATCAAAAGTGAAAAATAAAAGAACTTGTTTGTGAATCAATCGTTTATGTTAATAAGTTCAATATCACTTTTGATTTTATTTTTCTTGTGATAAATCCAATTATCAAAACCTTTTGATAACTATATACACCAGCGCAAGCCCAGCGATCAAAGCCAGTATTTCAGGTGCAGACTAATGAAAGCAGAGTTTTAACCCCTAAAAAGATTACGACAATGAAAACAAAAATGACTGTAAACGGCGTGTCGGTTTGCCCTACGGGAGAAGAACGCCACGAGTATTTTACCCTCTCTCTTTCTCCCCGCAGAAAGAAACGGCTCTGCCAATATGACTACCGGCATACGGACGGCGAATTATTCTCTTGCGTCGCCCCGACATTGGAGGAGTGCCGAGCAAAACGGGATATATGGTTGAATAATAACAATAAATAGACGAACAATGAAGACGAACACAACAAATTACCAGACATTGATAGTAACCTTTGCGGAGCCGATCCGCGTATTGGACAACTATTTCGACGACGCGGAAGCGTGGGGCGTCGCCTCGCTCAAAGAGTGGATAGATGGTTATGAAAGCACGCGCTTCACGCAAATCGGCGACCACACGGCGGTCATTACCTCCGAATACAACGCAGAACACGTGCAAGAATGGCTGCAACGCCATATACCTATTGCCAGCCTCATATCGGCATAGCTTCCAACCGAAGCATACGAGAAACCTCCGACAGCCCGAACTGCCGGAGGTTTTATCTATATAACATAGCTGAATTACACCTGCACCTCCTCTTTTTCCTCGTTCTCGTTGTTGAAGTCGAAGGTCAGTTGTACGACCTGCCCGAAGTTGTCCTCGACGTAGATGTCGATGGTCTGCTGGTCGGTCGAAGCGGAGGTGTAGTAGAGGCGGAACACCTCGCGTTCGAGCGGATAGCGGTCGTTGGGCAGGAATACCGTGCCGTCGTCCATACGGAGCGTTCCCTTGCCGTTGGGCTGGAAATAACGGATCGTGTACCGTGCCCCGTCATAGCGCCCCTCGCGTTTGAGTTCGCATCGTATCTCGGCGGTCTCGCCTCTTGCTATTTTCGTTTGCACAGGCATCGTTTCCACCGTGAACGGATATGCCTGCCGAATATCCAGCTCATTGTCGCAAGACGAAAACAGGCAGGCCGCTATCCCGATGAAAAAAGAAATACCCAATCTTATCATGCTGATACGTTTAATCATAATTTGAATTTTAATGTTTTGTTGTTCGTTACTCTTTCACTCAATTTCTTTTGTAAATGTTCGTTCAGGTCTTTGCTGTCGGCATAGCCCCTCGAACAATCGACTGTTTTTTCCGCGTATCGGGTATGCAGGGCTTCAAACGTCTTTCGTCCGGCCTCGTCATTGTCCAGATAGCAGTTTATCTTCCCGTACCCGTCCAGATAGCAGAATGACCTTTCGAGGTTGCCGACCGAATTAAGCACCAGCGCATCGTTTCCTCCGGTTAGTCCGAGCGTCGCGGCAGAGAGGAAATCGAAGAACCCCTCGAACACGTCGCAGGTATCCGTCGGCATTCCCTGTCTCGATACAAGGGAAATATCCTTCGGCGGTATGCACCCCTTGAACAGTTTGCTCCGAAGCTCCCAACCTCCCGACACGTTCTGAAATCCGATAGCGAAATACGGTTTCCCGTGTACGCGGTAGCTGACCTGCCGACAATGGCGGGCGGCCACTCCGGAGGGGATACCCCGCTCCGAGAGATAGCCTTTCAACACATCGTAAACCAGCGTTTTCTGCTCGACCTCCTGAAATGCAGATTCCGACACCCGCTCTTTCGCGGGTCGAGGAGCTGGAATCGGCACGAAATTCCCGCCCACCGTGTCCGAGATATATTTCGCCTGCGTGAGAAAATCCGTGCTGCGGACGAGTTCTCCGGCAAGGGTAAAGATGTCGCCGCCGCGTCCCAGCCCGAAGTCGAACCACACGTTTCTGTCCGTATTGACCTTGAACGAAGGAGTCCTTTCCTCGCGGTAGGGAGCGTTGTACCACAAATCGTTTCTTTTCTGCATGGCCGGGCTGTGCCCCAGCCGTTGCAGGAAAGTTTCCAACGGCAGCTGCCGCATCTCATCTATCGTCATATAAATCTGTCAGTTGATGATAAATTTGATGCCTATCCCGTACTGCGTGTGGAAATGTCCCGTCGAGCCGCCCCACAAGCAGCGTTCGCGGACATTTACCGTAAGGGCGATGCGGTCTGCGAGGTAGACTTCCATTTCGAGCGACACCGCACCGCCGTAAATGAATGCATCTTTGCTGGTAAGGTACGAACCGTCGAACAGGGTTTTGTCGCCCCAATTCACGGTTTCGTAGCCAGCGAGTACAGAGCCACCGAGGTAGAAAAAGAAAATCTTGCGGGCATCGGAGAGGAAGTTGTAGTAAAAACCGCCCTCCGCCGTGAACTGCGCTGTCGGAATCCGCGTTTCCTTGTAGGGATTATAGCGTTGCAGGTACTCGCCGCCGAATACCCACTTGTCGCCGCCTTTGGTGTAGGTCGAGAGCGCAGCCCCGATGTAGTAACCTGCATCGTTGCGGTCGGCGTGCGAATAGAAGCCGTCGGCCATGCCGCCCCGAAGCTCGATGCCCCGCATCTTGGGGAGGCATCGCTGCGCGTCGGCCTGCCCCACAGAGAGGGCAAGCGACGCGATGAGGAAAAATAGAAACCGCTTCATGGTTACTGCACTTTGAGTTCATTGATGACACCGGCACGCACGAGGTCTTCATTCTCGACGGTGAACGATTGATGGCGGCCTCCGTTCTTCTCGTTCAGCTCCACGACGAGGCACTTGTCGTCGGGGATAGTGAACTTGTCGAACGTGAAGACGGTGCGCTCGTCCTTCTTTCCTGCTACGCGCGTGGCGTAGTTGTAAGCACGCAAAGGGAAAATGACCTGCTCCTGCATGGCGGTACGCTTGGCGACCTTCTTATCGACGATCTTGAAGGTGATGAAATCCACGTCGAACGGCACGTTGGAGCCGTTGCGGATTTGCGTGTGGAAATAGAGCAATCCGTTATGCGTATAAATACTTTTCAGAAGATACTGCACGCCGAACCGCTTGCAGCCTATATGCTTCACTTCGCGTTTGTCCTGCTTGTGAATGGAGCGCATGATAAGGCGTACCAAAAGCGGCGATTCGCTCCCCAGCTCCGTGAGGTACACCTCCATTGCGTTGTTGGGGCGGTTCGCGGATTCGCCGTCGTGGATGAAGTCGCACATCTCGACGTTGAGCAGCAGCGGTTCGTCCGCGTAACGGACGTTGAACGTGTAGAACGAGCCGTCCTCGGTGATGACCGACATATTGGTCTCGGCGCGGAAATCGCGCACGGTAGCCTTCACGCGGATGACATTCTCCGCACCGTCGGCCTTGCCCGCGATCAGGTTCGGGGAACCCAGATCGACATAGCGCACCGCCGCCGGAAAGATGACGTGCACGGTCTTGTCATAGGTAACTTCCAACCCGTGCGGCGGGATCATGCGGTCGAACGAGAGCTTGCGCGTGAGGCCGTGATAGAGGTCGCCGTCCCGCTCCGCGTCGGGATAGATCTCCTTACAAAGCGATACCTTCGTCGTCTGCTCCGTCGTTTCGACGGTCTCGGCGTTCGTTACTTCCTGTGCGTTTGCCGCACCCATGCCCAGCGTAAGGGCGAACATCATTACAAAAATCTTTTTCATTTTTACTGTGGATTTAGTGGCGGGGTCAAGAACCCCGATTTAATAATTGGTTATTTGCTGATTATTCTATCTCTTTAACTCTCCGGCTGATAAAGCATGACCTTATATCCTGCCTTCAAATGCACTTTGACCGTGCGCATCTTCTTGGCAATGTATTGGCTCGTGCCTTGAATCAACCCTTTGCCGAGGTCGGAGGCGAGCTGCGCTCCCGCGTCGGTGGAGATGTTGATGCTGCTGCCGAGCGACGCCCCCATGTTGGCCGCCACCTCTTTGGCCGCACTTACCTCCATCGAGTTGGGAATGAAGATACCCTCCTGTCCGTCGCTGTCGAAAACGACCAGCTCGACGGGGATGATCGTCCCCTGATACTCCAACGAGGTGATGTCGACGCCGAGCCGTTCGCCTTGCACCCGTGCCGCCCCCACGACGACCGTGTTGCGGGGGATACGCACTCCGCCCACCTGCATCGGCTCCGTGAGCCGCAGGCGGACAGCCTGCCCGTCGGTTACGGTCTGGTTGCCGTGCACGCACGCCGGAATGGTATTGCGTCCGACAGCCGACGAGGTTCCGACCGCCGTTTGGAATCCGAGATTCCGCTCGTCGGTCTGCGCCGTGATGAACTCGCTGTCGGTCATAGGCTGTGCAAGGGTGGAGACGATGCGTTCGGCCACCTGACCGACAGGTTGTGCCACCGCCTTGCCATTGCGCACGGTCTTTTTGTCCTCCTTCGTATCGGCTGCCGACGGCTGTTGCGACGTGCCGCCCTGTCCGGAGGGCATATACTTGGCCGCCAACTCGTAGGACTTTTCGAGCAAGGCCACTTGATCGTCGAGCGTCGAGCCGGACGGCTCCGCCTGCCGAGCCATCATCGCCTCCAGTTCCTCGATACGCTCGCGCATCTCCTCCTTTTCAGGGTCTTCGGCCGGTGTTTCGTAGAAATTGCCCAACGTGCGGTTGATGTCCTCGTAGGCCACAGCGGACGAACGTATCGTCCGTTGCGGGCGGGAACCTCCACCGTAGTTGCGGGCGGGCTGCTGCGGTTCGGGATCGAGCAGGTCGAACTCCTCCGACTGCGTCTCGGCTTTATCGTCCTTATCCGAGAACAGTGCGGCGAGGTCGTTCATCTGCGCACGCCGCTCTTTCTGCTTTTCCTCCATCTTCGCCTGCTCGTAAGCGGTACGCTTGTCGGCGATGATGCCCGCCTCCACGGGCAGGGGCATTTCGGTGTTGAAGCCGACGCCCTGCTGCGCCTCGGCCTTGTCCTTGTCGGAGGGCGCGAAGATCAGCCACATGGAGCCTGCGAAAAGCAATCCCATAAGCGGGTACACGAGCATCTTGCGACGCTTCTGCCGCTGCTCCTCCGTGAGCGGTGTTTCAGGCTTCTCCTCTTTGGGAGAGGCCGTAGGATTCTTGTTCTGTTCTTTCTCTGTCATAATTATAATACTTGAAAAGGTTGATACTGTCCTGCCGTTGCCGCAGGTCTAACTGTCTAATATGTTCGATCTCTATCTGCCGCCCGCTTTCCCGGCCTATCTCGTAAAGAGCCGTCCCGAAAGTGAAGAGGGCGCAGAGGGCGAAAATGACGAGTACGGCGGCAAGTTTCGTCCGCTGCGGGAGTGCTTCGAGCCATGCCCGCAACCGCTCGTCCTGATTGTCCGTCCACTTGCCGAGACGTTCGATTAACTTTCTCATGGGCTTATCTCTCCAATGTTTGCAGGTCTCGGTTTTCCAGAATCGTGAAGCCCTCGATGGTAAATCCGTTCGGGTTATCATCCGAACGCGAGGCGTTCAACAGACGGCAACGCGTTACGAGGCTGCGCTCCGTCACGTTGCTCTCGCGGATAATCATCTGACGCGCGTAGGTATTGACCTCGTAGGGGTAGCGGTCGAAGTTGCAGACCACCGAATCGACCTGCAACACCTGATTGATGTTGCCCGCGATGATACGGTTGTAATAGCCTTTCTCGGAGAAATCCGTGTAATAGTTGTAGGCACTCCTGTCCGAGAGCAGCAGGGCACGTTTGATATTGTGCTCGATCGCGCTCTTTTCCGGCGAGAGGGTGAAGAACAGCTCGTGAAAGCGGCGCACGTGTTCGCGTGCTTCGGCGGGGCGGTTCTGCGCGAGGTCTTGCGAGAGGGCGAGCATCAGCGACTTGCCGCCGTCGAGCACGTAGATCTTCTCCCGCTGCCGCTCGGCGAAACGGTAGGCACTCCCGACGGCGAACACCGCCACCAGAGCGCACAGTGCAATGAAGACGATACCGAACAGGCGTATCTGCCTGAACGATGTCTCGATATTTTTCAATGACTTAAATTCCATGTTGTTCGATTATTTTCGTTTGAATAATTTTCCGGCGGTATGGTTCCACGCGGCTTTGCCCGCGCGTCCCACGAGCCTGCCCGAATGTCCGGCTACGTTACCGACGGCGGCTCCGGCCACACCTCCGGCAAATGCCGCACCCTTACCTGCAAGCTGCGTCACGGCACGCCCGTAGCTTCCCGAACCTCCGGCCTGAATGATCCATCCGGCAACGGTCGGAATCGTGAAATACCCGATAATGCCGATGATAAGGAACACGATATAGACGCCATTGGAGGCTTCGAGCGAAAAGTTCGGGTTGTTTTGCAACTCCGAGATGTCGTTTTGAAGCATCAATACCTGAATCTTCGCCAGCACGGTACTGAACAGGTCGGCGACGGGCAGCCACAGATAAATCTGAACATAGCGGCAGAGCCATTGCGTGAGCGTGGAGTGAAAGCCGTCCCAGACGGAGATAGCGAACGCTATCGGGCCGAGAATCGACAGGACGATCAGGAAGAACGTCCGCAGCGTGTCGATCAGCAAGGCAGCAGCGGCGAACAAAAGTTCCAGCACCTCGCGGAAGAAGTCACGGATGCCTTTCTTCATGTTGTAAGCACCCCGTTCGATATACATTCCGGCCATCGTGATCATATCGCCCGGCGACCAGCCCAGTTCTTCGAGCTGCCGGTCGAACTCCTCGTTCGAGACGAGGTAGGCCGTTTCGGGGTTGCGCATCATCGCCTCGTATTCGAGTTTGTCTTTCTGCTCGCGGTACTTGTTCATGTCGAGTGTCTGCGATTCGAGCATCCGGTTCGTACCCTGTACGACGGGGCTTAACACCCCGTTGATCGTACCGAGAACGACGGTCGGAAAGAACATGATGCAGAAGCCGACGGCGAAAGGCCGCAGCAAAGGGTACACGTCGATGGCTTCTGCACGGGCGAGCGACTGCCACACGCGCACGGCCACGTAGAACAGCGCACCCAATCCCGCGATGCCTTTGGCCACCCCCGCCATGTTGGAACAGAGCGGCATCATTTCTTGATAGAGCGAGCGCAGGATAGTATGCAGGTTGTCGAACTCTATTGTCATTAACATCATAAGCGGATGGAGTTAAGGTTACCAATAGCGTTCGTTGCGGCTGCCGTAAAGAGCCAGCACCCTGTCCATGTCGTTCTTCTTGCGCGAGCGCAGGTAGCTTACCGAAATGTTCTTGTTGGTGTAGTACATCACCAGATTGCGGTATCGCCGCACCCGGTTGTAGCACCTGTCCACTACGTCCATACGCTCCTTGTCGGTCATCGAAAGCGTCGTGATGTTCACCACGTCTTTCATCTCTTTAAGGACGTCGTTGCTCTCCTCCAAGAGCTTCGTGTAGCCGAACGCGATGGCCGACAGTTCCTCGGCGGTGTAGTTTTCGTCGCGCAGCATAAGCTGGAAATTCGTAACGTAGATGTCCGAGATTTCACCGATCATCAGGATCGTGTTCCTGACCTTGACGGCATCCTTGACGAGATTGTTCACCGATTTGAGGGCGTCGTAATATTTCTTGCCCTGCTCGTAAATCTTTACCGTCTCCTGAAAATTCGACACCATGTTAGTCGCCGTCTTCGAGGTGTGGATGATATTCTTCGAGGCATTGATGATGCCTTGCGCGAGGTTGCCCGGATCGCTAACGACCCATTGTGCCCGCGCCGTACCCGCAAGGAGCAGGCACGCACTGAAAAGCAGAATGATTTTTGTTCTCATTATTTTACTGTGGATTTAGCAGTTTCTATTCTTGTTTCGTATCCATGTCCTTTCGGACGTAATCACCGTGCGGGGAGAAGGTCAGCACGTCCGCCGCCTCGTTGTAGGCGATGTCGATGCGGTAACCCGTGTTGATGAAAAGGTTGCCTTCCTCCTCGCGCAGCAGATAGGTTTCGGGTTTCAGACGACGCGAAAGGCCACCGCGCTTGAACACCGTAACCTTGTAGGCGTCGCCCTCGCGGTAAATCAGCACATCGGGTTTCCTGCCCACGCTGACCCAATTCCCGCACAGCTTGTCGCAGTCCGTTTCCTTCGCTTCGGTGCAGGCTTGCAGCATCAAAGCCGCAAGGGAGATCATGCAACTGCTCAACGTGAGCCACTTCTTTTTACTTATATTCATAAATTTCTTGTTTTTAGGGTTATTACTTCTTATTCCTGCGACGTTCGGCAAGCTGCCGGATCGCCGCCTCGATGTCGCCGCCCAACTTTTCGGCAAGGGCGTACATCTCCATTTTCTCGGTCTCCTCGGTCGTGTAGGCGAGATATTCCTCCGCACTCACTTCGGTGGCATAGACCGCCGACTGCGTGCCGCCCAGCCCGATCCATACCTCTTTATAGAGCCTTGACGGGTCGTTCGCCTGATTGATGGAAAGAATCTGTCCTTTCTCCTTGTCCGTCAGTCCGAGCAACGCCTGAATCTGGTCGAACTTGTTCATGTACTTGCGCTGGTCGAGCAGGATTTTACAATCACTGTTGTTGATGATGCTCTCCTTGACAATCGGCGAGGCGATGATGTCGTCCACCTCCTGCGTGACCACGACGGCCTCGCCGTAGAACTTGCGTACGGTCTTATAGAGATACTTGATGTAGGAGGCCATGTTCGCCGAAGCGATGGCCTTCCACGCCTCCTCGATAAGTATCATCTTGCGGATGCCTTTCAGACGGCGCATCTTGTTGATGAACAGCTCCATGATGATAATCGTCGTTACCGGAAAAAGGATCGGGTGGTCTTTGATGGCGTCGATCTCGAAGACGATGAACCGCTTTTGCAACAGGTCTAACTGCTTGTCGCTGTTAAGCAGGTAGTCGTATTCTCCGCCTCGATAATAGGGTTCGAGGACGTTGAGAAATCCCGCGATGTCGAAGTCCTTTTCCCGCACCTGCTTCTCTTCCAGCACGGCGCGGTAGTCGGTCTTCACGAACTCGTAGAACGTGTTGAACGACGGTTCGACGCTGTTATCGCGCTTAATGCGCTCGATATAGAGCGATACGGCGTTCGAGAGTGCGACCTCCTCGGCACGGGTGGCAGGCTCGGTGTCCTTCTTCCATAGTGTCAGCAGCAGCGTTTTGATACTCTCCCGTTTTTCGATGTCGAACACCTTGTCGTCCGTGTAGAACGGGTTGAAGGCTATCGGTGTCTCGTCGGTGTAGGTGAAATAAATTCCGTCCTTGCCTCCGGTCTTGCGGCGGATCATCTCGCACAAACCCTGATAGCTGTTTCCCGTGTCGATCAGCACGATATGCGTCCCTTGCTCGTAATACTGCCGCGTGAGGTGGTTGGTGAAAAACGACTTGCCCGAACCGCTCGGCCCCAAAATGAATTTGTTGCGATTGGTTATCGTGCCGCGTTTCATCGGCAGGTCGGAGATGTCCAGATGCAGCGGTTTTCCCGTGAGGCGATCCACCATCTTGATACCGAACGGAGAAAGCGACGAGCGGTAGTTGGTCTCCCCGGTAAAGAAACAGACCGCCTGCTCGATGAACGTGTAGTAGCTTTCCTCCGCCGGAAAATCGGCCTCATTGCCCGGCATGGCCGCCCAGAAGAGCGTCGGGCAATCCACCGTGTTGTGGCGCGGGGTACACTCCATCGCCGCGAGCTGGCTGCCCACGTCGTTCTTGATATGTTTCAGCTCCTCCCGGTCGTCCGACCACGCCATGACGTTGAAGTGGGCGCGGACGGACGTGAGGCCGTAGGAGTGCGCCTCGTTCAGATACTCGTCGATCCACTCCTTGTTGATCTGGTTGGAACGCGAGTAGCGCGAAAGCGACTGCATATTGCGGGCACTCTTCTCGAACCGCTGCAAGTTCTCCTCGCTGTTGTCGATCAGCACGTACTGGTTGTAGATGTGGTTACACGAAAGCAGCAACCCCACGGGCGAGGCGAACGACAGTCGGCAGTCCGAACGGTCTGTCGAGAGTTTCTCGTAGCGCGTGTCGGTCGCCACGTTTCCCGGCAGGTCTTCCGTATCGGAGAGCGTATGCAGGCAGAGGATATTGTCGCCGATACGCATCTCCGCCGCCGAGAGGGAAATGTCCTGCAAGCAGGCGGTATTTTCCAATGAAAGAGAAAAGTATTTCTCCACCAATCCCGCGCTCGTCGCCGTTCCGGTTATCTCGTCGGAGGAGAGGCGGCGCAGGCGGATGAAGCCCGAATCATTCATGATGCGCTCGAACTGTTCCGCCGCCTCGATGAACTTCACCGCAGCGTCCTTGTCGCGGATCTCTTTGGGGACGATATGTCCCCGACAGAGGGTATTCCAATTACTCTGCTGGCGGCTTCGCTCTTTGGTCGTCTTTGTCAGGAACAGATAGCACGCATGATTGAGGAACGGACGTTCGTTGAAATGCCGCTCGAACGAACGCGACAGGAAACTCATGTCGTCCTTCTGCACCTCCGGTTTGTACCGCTCGCGCACGAACCAATCCTGCTTGTGGACGATACTGTAATCGGGCAAGACCTTGATGGCCTTGCACCATGCGGCATGGATCGCCTCGTATTCCGCTCCCGTTACCGTATAGAGTTCGGGCAGCTCCACCTCGAAAGCCACCGTGATGTCGGCGTCTTTGGAGAGGATGCAGTCGTGCTCGACGGCCAGCAGCGGAAATTTGGCCTCCAATGTCGCGGCTTTAAGTGTATTTCTCATTCTTCTGTTTTTTGCGGTTGAACAATCGGGATATTTTCCGTCGGTTGAGTATGTAGCGGGGATGGCTGCGTGCCGCGCCCAATTTCATCAGCCCGTGTTCGCCGTACCGGGCATTCAGGGCGAATGTCTGCCACACCAGAACGGAGGCCGACACCACCCCGAAGCCGATACAGAACCATTGGTCGATACCGATCATGTACAGGATGACGAACAGGACGAACAAGGCGAGCAAACCTCCGCAGAAGATGAAGAGGTACTGCGCCTTCAATCCTTTGAACTCTACCGAGCGGCCTATCCCCTTGTTTACAGGGTATTCTGCCATCGCCGGACGTTTAGAGGAAGAACGAACGCAGAATCGTCGCAGCCACGATAAGGAAAATACACGCGCCGAACCACGAGGCGGCGGTTTTCGACGTGTCGGGATCGCCCGACGAGAACTTGCCATAGACCTTCACGCCGCCGATCAGTCCGACGACCGCGCCGATAGCGTATATCAACTTCGTCGCGGGGTCGAAATAGCTCGTTACCATACTCGTGGCCTCGTTGATGCCCGAAAGACCGTTACCCTGCGCGAAAGCGGAGGATGCAGCCAGAAGAAGGGCTGCCGAAAAAAGAAAATGTTTCTTTGTCATAGATTGTTCTTGAATTGTGCCGGACGGGTGGATAGTCCGTCCGGCGGGTTGATACTGATTATTTACTTATGGATTTAGTGGGCTGTTTTGTCGTGGGACAGCTACCCGTAATCTTTCTCTTTCATCGTTCGTTCATTTTTAATCGTTATACAAAATCCCGGATGTCGAACCCGTCCGCGGCGGGCGCATCGGCTGTGTTTTGAGCTTGGACGGCTACCGTCCCCGCGCCCCCTATGGTCGGGGGTGGCGGGCTTAAATAGTAATCCATCAATCCCGTTATCTTTTCCGCGACATCGGCGGAGCCGCTCACGAGGCGGTCGAAGAACTCCGTGCCTTCCATCTGCCCGAACAGCCGTCCGGCCTGCCGTCGGGAGGCATCGTCCGCCGCAGGGTCGCGGGCGGTTTTCATCGCCGCGTCTATCTCCTCGAAACTCGCGCCCGAAGCGTATCTCCGACGTCCTTCGGCCAGTGGCAGCTCCGCCTCGATGTATTCGTCATCCTCCTCCTCGTATTCGAGCGGAATATCGGGGATTTCCAAATGCTCGAAAGCCTCGTCCAGCTCTTCGTCGGGAATACGTGCCGACGTCCGGTTATCCGTTCCGGTGGCAAATGTAGGAGCTTTTTCTGTCACTGATTCCGTTTTGCCCTCCGTGGCAGCTTGTGGCGTCGGTTTGGCAGCGATTGGCGTCGTTGCCCGCATTTTGAAACTGCTCTTGCCGACAATATCCGGCACGTCGTCCTCACGTTCCGGAGACGTTACATCCGGCTGCGACGCGGGGTGTTCCCTCTGTCGTCGTTCCCACCACAGATAGACCGCCAGCCACACGCCATAACCTGCGAGCAGGCATACCAACAGCGTTTCCATAGCGGCTAAAAGATCGGGCGGTTATGTTCGTCGTACAGCGCGGAGATAACTTCCTTGTTGGCCGCGAAATGTTCCGCCAGCACGTTGTCGATGTAGCTAAACAGCGTAACATCGTCGCCGCCGATGATGCGGGCGATACGCCGTATCCGTTCGTGGTACTCCTGCCGTACATAGACCAGCTTGCCCCGACGGGCTACCGTGTCGGCTTTCTTCAAATAGCGCAGGCGGTAATTCCTTTTGGACACCTGCTTGTTCCATCTTTTCCAAATCATAATCTTATGTTTTTAATCGGTTAGAATAAATTGTTGTTCTGCTCATACAGTTTCTTGATTTCCTCCTGAAAGGTGTTGAAATGATGCGCCAGCACATTGTCTATATAACTGAATAGCGACACTTCATCCTTACCGATAACCCTCAAAATAAGCTGTATGCGTTCGTGGTATTCCTTGCGCACATAGACTGTTTTGCCGATCCGCGCAGGGATGGCAGCCTCTTTGAAAAACAGAGAGCGGTATATCTCCTTTCGAGCCTTGCCCATAATCTCTTTTCCATCCTCCTCTTTCATCGTTAAATCAAATTTTCAAGTTGCTTTTTATACAATTCCTTTATCTCGTCCTTGTGCTGTTCCAGATGGCAGGCAAGAACGGTATCTATATATCCGCCGACGGTGATCTCCTTGTCGGAAATGACATTCACGATACGGGAAATCTGGTTATGTATTTCCCGGCTGATATAGACGCATTGGCGTGTTTTGATCTCGTTGCGTTTGAGGAATGTCGCCGTGTAATCGACATTCTGTCTCTTGCGGCGGCCTCCCTCTTTCGTACTTTCCGCCGTAGAGACCGATTGCGTCTCCGCAGCTTTCGGTATAGAGGCGTCCTTCGTTTCCTGCGGCTGCACGCTACCGTCCTGCTTGCGTCTGCCGATGGAATCCAACAGCAGGGCTTCGTCTATTCCTTCCGTATCCGCTTTACGACTGCTCATACCCGCTGGATTTTCATAACTGAACAAATTTCCTCGGCAAGTTCCCTGATGTTGCTGCCTTTCATCAGGGCGTTGTCCATCGGGAATATCGTCGAGCGGAATATCGCCTTGCGCTCCTCCGACAAGTCGCGGCGAAAACGCTTGCTGTCCGGCAGGCGGGTTTCCAGCATGGGGATATTCATGCCGCTGATGATTTGCTGGTAGAGATCGTATAGCTCGCTCTTTTCTCGCCCGTCCACCATCGTCCAGAACAGGTGCAGACTTTTGGTCTTGGCGATACCCGTAGTGATCAGGTTCTCATGGAACAGGGCGGCGAACTGCAACGTGCTTTCCACCACGAGGCGGTCGGCACTGATCGGGGCGAAGATGTAATCCATCTGCGAGAGCGTCTTGACGACACCCTCGCTTTTGAGCGTGCCCGGCAGGTCGAAAAAAACGAGATCGGGTTTCGTCGCTTCTTCACGCAGCATCTTGTCGGCATCGTCGAGCGCGTCGGCTGCATTGCTTGTAACGACGGGGTATGCCTTTTTCTTCACCCGCCGGAAGTGGTCGCAGGCAAGAGCCTTGAAATAAGTGCTTTCGTTGATGACCTTGATTTCCCGTGCACGCAAGTCGGCGATGCTGTTCTGCGGGGCATCGCAATCGACGACCGCCACGTTGTAGCCTTTCACGTAATGGAGATAGCTTGCCGTAAGGACGGTAAGCGTAGTTTTCCCGATGCCACCTTTCTGTGTGGCGAATGCGATAAAGATTTCCTTGTCCATAACATTGCTTTTTTAAGTTGTTAATTCTGTATTTCCACAGGTTTATAGTTCATTACTTATCCGCTGACAGAACGCATTAAAGATTTGTAGAGCCAGCGATAGGAGAACGTACTGACCCGCAGCCGTAAGTCGGCGGTGCAATACGACAGCACGACAATACGACAGTAAATCCGTAAATCTGTACGACACCACCTCTTTACCGCAATAATTGTTCGAACCATCCGCTCCGTAAATCGGCAGGGCTTTGCGGCAGCACGTCCGCAGGGTTTCAAATCGCTGTCTCTTCCGTTCCATATCTCTGTCGTTATTCAAACCTGCCGCAAATAAACAAGGAAAAAATATCGGTTGTATCGCCTCTGCCGCCTGTGGCAGCTTGTGGCGTCCGTTTGGCAGCGTTTGGCGTTTTCGGCCTCGGAAAAGCCGTCCCGAAAGCCTCTATCTTTGCACCCAAGCGACAGGGCGTACCATGCAGCTTCATGCTGCGGTCGAAATCGGTTCTCCCGCAATCCGTCTTCGGACGGATTTTTATGTTCGTCAGAACATAGCAAGGTGTGTATCGAGTAACTCGATACTTTTCGGGTTACTCCCGAAAACCTTGCCCTTGCAGGGGGCTGGGCTGTTCCTCCGAAGTCGGGCAGCCCTGATCTCGAACCTGCGGTCGGTAAAGGTGTGGTGGCTTATGTCGCGCAACCACTAAATCCACAAAGTATGAACGGTAAGAAACGAAATGTCGGGGGCAAACCGCCCAAACCCGACAAGGCCAGCCACCAAGTGATGGTGCGCTTCAACGACGAGGAATACGCCCGATTCCTCGCCATGTACGAGCAGTCGGGCGTGTACGCGAAAGCGGTTTTTATCAAAGCCCGCGTTTTCGGTGCGGAGTTTCGCGTGCTGAAAGTCGATAAGACGCTCGTCGATTATTACACCCGCCTCTCCTCACTGCACGCCCAATACCGTGCCGTCGGTGTGAATTATAACCAGACCGTGAAGGAGTTGAAGAGCCGCTTTTCGGAGAAAAAGGCAATGGCTCTGCTCTACAAATTGGAAAAAATGACCGTCGAGCTGGCAGGATTAAGCCGTCAAATCCTCGCCTTGACACACGAATTTCAGCAGCAATGGTTGCCAAAATTAACGTAGGGAACTCCCTTTACGGGGCATTGGCCTACAACGGCGAGAAGGTGAACGAGGGGCAGGGACGGCTGCTCCTGACGCATAAGATTTTCGACGACGGGACGGGGACATTCGACATCCGGCGAGCGGCGGAGGATTTTACCCGCTACCTGCCGGAGCAGGTGCGCACGTCGAAACCTGTGGTGCATATTTCCCTGAATCCGCATCCCGACGACCGCCTGACCGACACGGAGCTGACGGCCATCGCCGAGGAGTATCTTGCACGGCTCGGTTACGGCAACCAGCCTTATGCGGTGTTCAAGCACGAGGACATCGACCGCCACCACTTACACATCGTAACGCTTTGCGTGGACGAGCAGGGAAAGAAAATCGGCGACAGCTTCATTCGCCGCCGGAGTAAGAACATTACGCGCACGTTGGAGCAGCAGTACGGGTTGCACACCGCCGAGCGCAAGCGGCAGACGCAGGCCGAACCACTCCGCACGGTGGATGCAGCGGCAGGCGACGTGAAACGGCAGATAGGGAACGTCCTGAAAGGCATATCCGGCAGGTACAAGTTCCAGACGCTCGGAGAATACCGCGCCCTGCTCTCGCTCTACAATGTAACCGTCGAGGAATGTCGCGGCGAGGTGCGCGGCAGGGAGTATCGCGGCTTCGTCTATTCCGCAACCGATGACCGAGGCGCGAAAGTTGGCACGCCGCTCAAAGCCTCCCGCTTCGGCAAACGGTACGGGTACGAAGCGTTCGAGCGGTGGTGCGCCGCAAGCAAGGAGCAGATCAAAGAGCGAAAACTCGGCGACATGGTCAAAGCGACGGCGATGGCCGCCTTGCGCCGCACGAAAGACCGCGCGGAATTCATTGCCTTGATGAAAGCCAAAGGCGTGGACATCGTGCTGCGCAAGACTGACACGGGGCGCATCTATGGCGCGACGTTCATCGACCACCGCACGGGATGCGTGCTGAACGGTTCCCGTTTAGGTAAGGAGCTTTCGGCGAACGCCCTGCAAACGCATTTCGAGCCGCCGCGTCCGGGCATCCCCGTTTCCATATCCTTACCGCTGTCCGACACACCCGATACCGGGCAGCAAGTGCAAACCCCGTTCGATGACGACACCATCGCCGGAGGCTGGGGATTATTCACGGCAGAGGGTGGTGCAACGGATGCCGAGGAGCAAGCCTTCATGCGCGAAATGCAACGACGAAAAAAGAAAAGGAGGAATAAACGTAAAATCTAAAAATCGAAATTATGCAACAAGAAGATGATTTGAGGGCATTGGCGAAAATCATGGATTTTCTGCGTGCCGTAAGTATATTATTGGTCGTGATGAATATCTATTGGTATTGTTACGAAGCGATTCTCTCGTGGGGTGTGAATATCGGCGTGGTCGATAGAATCCTGATGAATTTCGACCGCACTGCTGGACTGTTCCACTCCATACTCTATACGAAGCTATTTGCCGTCGTGCTGCTCGGCCTCTCGTGCTTGGGTACGACAGGCGTGAAGGACGAAAAGATTACGTGGCCGCGCATCGGCACGGCTCTCGCGGCGGGTTTCGTGCTGTTTTTCCTGAATTGGTGGCTGCTGGCTCTGCCGCTCCCGCTGATGGCGACGACGCTGCTTTACATCGCAACGACGACCGCAGGGTACGTCTGCCTGCTGATGGCCGGGCTGTGGGCGAGCCGCCTTTTGAAGAACAACCTCATGGACGACCCGTTCAACAACGAGAACGAATCGTTTATGCAGGAGACACGCCTTTTGACCAACGAATATTCCGTGAACCTGCCTACACGTTTCTACTATAAGAAGCGGTGGAACAACGGCTGGATCAACATTCTTTTGCCGCAGCGTGCGTCCATCGTACTGGGTACACCGGGCAGCGGAAAATCATACGCGGTGGTCAATTCCTATATCAAGCAACAGATCGAAAAGGGCTACTCGATGTATATCTACGATTTCAAGTTTCCCGACCTCTCGACCATTGCCTACAACCACCTGCTGAACCATCTGGACGGATACGCAGTGAAGCCGAAATTCTATGTAATCAATTTCGACGATCCGCGACGGTCGCACCGCTGCAACCCCATCCATCCCGACTTCATGGAGGATATTACCGACGCTTACGAGAGTGCCTATACGATAATGTTAAATTTGAACAAAACGTGGGTGCAAAAGCAGGGCGACTTCTTCGTCGAATCGCCCATAATCCTCTTTGCAGCAATTATTTGGTATCTCAAAATTTACCAGAACGGGAAATATTGCACTTTCCCGCACGCTGTCGAGTTCCTGAACCGCCGTTACGAGGATATTTTTCCGATTCTCTCCTCATATCCCGAACTCGAAAACTACCTCTCGCCCTTTATGGACGCATGGCTCGGTGGGGCGGCGGAGCAGTTGCAGGGCCAGATCGCATCGGCCAAAATACCGCTTTCGCGTATGATTTCGCCGCAGCTCTATTGGGTCATGTCCGACAGCGAGTTTACCCTCGACATCAACAATCCGCAGGAGCCGAAAATCCTTTGCGTCGGAAACAATCCCGACAGGCAAAACATTTACGGCGCGGCGTTGGGATTGTACAATTCGCGCATCGTCAAGCTCGTTAATAAAAAGGGGAAACTCAAATCCTCGATTATCATCGACGAGCTGCCGACGATCTATTTTAAGGGACTGGACAATCTGATCGCCACCGCCCGCAGCAACAAGGTCGCCGTGCTTCTGGGCTTTCAGGACTTCTCACAGCTTGTCCGTGACTATGGCGACAAAGAGGCCAAAGTCGTGATGAACACCGTCGGCAATATCTTCTCCGGTCAGGTGGTGGGCGAAACGGCCAAGACGCTCTCCGAACGCTTCGGAAAGGTCTTGCAGAAGCGGCAGAGCATCACGATCAACCGCAACGACAAGTCCACCTCCATCAATACGCAGATGGATTCGCTCATCCCGCCCTCGAAGATTTCCTCCCTGACGCAGGGTATGTTCGTCGGCTCCGTAGCCGATACGTTCGACGAGCGGATCGAGCAAAAGATTTTCCATTGCGAGATTGTCGTGGACGCTGAAAAAGTAAAACAGGAGGAGAAAGCCTACAAGAAAATCCCCGTTATTACCGACTTCACCGACGAAGAGGGCAACGACCGCATGAAGGAGCAGATTCAAGAGAACTACAACAGGATTAAGGCCGACGTGAAACAGATTGTCGCCGACGAGTTGGAACGCATCAAGAACGATCCGGCATTGGCGCATCTGTTACAGCAGAAATAGCCGGAACTGAAAAACGGAGGGGCGTCGATTATTCGTTACCCTCCGTTTCTTTTTGCAGTTTGGCGATAGCCGCCTTCGCGTTGTCCTGAAAGAACTGCCGCCACTGTTTGTCATTTTTCAAGGTGATATGCCATTCGTCCTCCAACACGCTTATCGCCCGTTTGCGGATTTCCACCAACTCGTTTTCTGTCGGGAATCTGCCGGAATACTCCCGATGTTCCCGGATACACGAGCGGATATAATCCCGCAGTAACATCTTCTCGTAACTATCGAGGCGGGAAAAACGCCTGCTTTCCGAAAAGACAGGCATATTATCCACGTCTGCATCGTCGAAGACAGATTCGTCGTCATAGTACATGGCTATACCTCCTCCTTTGGGGAATTATCGTGTTGCAGGCGGAAGAACGTCTTTTGCCGCTCGATCTCTTCGCGCAACTCCTCCTCGGTGGGCATATAGAGCATATATTTCGAGGCGAACAGACGGTCGTTGTCGTGCAGCACGGAGTAGCGGGCGATGTCCTCATCCGTTTCCGAGCATAAGACGATGCCGATGGTCGGGTTGTCGCCCTCACCGCGCACCCGCTCGTCATACATCCTGACGTACATATCCATCTGCCCCACGTCCTGATGCGTGATGGTTGTCGTTTTAAGGTCGATCAGCACGAACGATTTGAGAATATAATTATAGAACACGAGGTCGATAAAATAGTCTTTCTTCTCGGTGCGGACTAATTTCTGCCGCGCGACAAACGAGAAGCCCTTGCCCAATTCGAGCAGGAATTTTTGCAGGTTGCCGATGATGGCTCCCTCCAATTCCGTTTCCGTAAAATCACTGTTGGGCGAAAGGCCGATGAACTCCGCGACGGTCGGGTTCTTGATGAACTCCATGCGGTCTTTATCGAACGGAGCGGTCAGAGTTTTCATCTCGTCCTCGACCGTATCTTTGTGCTGCGAGAGCAGCAGCCGTTCGTAATACTGCGAACCGATATTGCGGTCGAGCGTGCGGTAGCTCCACATCTGTTCGGCAGCCTCTTTCAAATACCACGTGCGGGCATTGGCGTTGGAAACGCTCAACAGCCGCTTGTAATGCGACCATGTCAAAATTCCCCACGCTGTGGGGAGTTTTTCGGGAAAGGCGAGATAGAACTGTCGAAAATAGTACAACGAGTTTACTGAAAACCCTTTGCCGAACTCCGCTGTAAGTTCTTTCGAGAGCGATTTCAATAGCTGCGAGCCATAGTCGGCGCGGCCTCTTCCTTGTTGTTCCTGCTCCACGATGCGTTTGCCCATTTGCCAATACGCCTCGACCATTGCCGAGTTAATGGCGGCGTATGCCTTTTGGCGGGCGTTGGTTACGATCCGCTTGATCTCTTGTATGAAATCAGGGGTGCATAAAGTGGTAATATCGTCTTTCTTCATTGTTGCATAATGATTTGTATGCAAAGGTACATAAATAAACGGAAGAACGCCGCACGTTCCCCCGTTTATTCGCAAGGCTACCGCCTCGTCATCTCCCTCGCGTCGTCGCGTTGCATCCGCAGGTTCAATCGCTCGCGCAACTTGTCGAGAAAGTAAGTCCGGCTTTCGTTCTTGCGGCGTTTCATGTCCAAGTAGGCGTCGTAGCAATTCCTGACTTTAATTTCCATTCCGAACAGCGATCCGAAAAATGCAGCCAAATCCTTGATGTCGTTCTGACCGTCGTTGATGCAGCCCGTTTCATCGAGGGCATAGATGATCTCGACCAGCTCGACGAGGCTGCCCGTCCAGCGGAAAGGTGTTGTTTGAATGTCGGATTTTGGGGTGGGTAGTGGTGGCACTTGGGTCTGGACGTATTTCAGCATCCGACGCACGAAGGACAGGGCTTTGCGGATATGGCTCGCGCAGGAAGATTCCGACGTGTGCGTCTCGTGCAGGCTGCCTAATTCCGTTTCGATATAGGCGAGCGTGAATACAAGGTGATGCCGTTCGGATGGCGGGGCGCAACATACAGCGCAAACCTCTTTGATGAACTCGTTATATACCGATGTCGTTATTGCATGACTGTCGGCTCCGTCATTCACGAGACGGAAGAACTCGTTGTTCGTGAGTATTATAAAATCCATTTTCTTGCTGTTTTGGGTAGTTGTACTTCATGTTAATTCGTGTGCACACGCTTAACATAAGGACAAATCCCATTCCCGCGGAATGGATTTTACCGGGTTCGTAATTTATTCGGTTGATTATCTGGAATCTATTTCTTGAAAATTATTCTGCGGTCATCGCCAATACAATGGGAAATTGTAAACTCTCCTTACACGGTGTAAGGTTATCTTACACGGTCATAACCCTTTACGACGATATATCCGGCATACCGTATCGGGCGACAAAAGGTGTTCCCCGTGTATGTCCCAACCATCAGGGCAGAATAGCCCGGAGAACGCGATGCCGCTCTTTTGTTCCTCCTTCAATTCATACACGACCCATTCGTCCACCAGATCATACAATAGCAGTCCTCTGATAAAATCCGATGTCTCGGAAGAGGCATCGACCGTATAGGTCGTATCGGATGAATCCCGACGTTCTGCCAATAGAGAAATCAACGGACTGTCCCGGTACAGGGGCAGATCCGTGCGTTCCCGAAACGCATCGGGACTGTATTTGTGCGGTGATAGTCGTCGGCCTTGCAGCGTATCGGCAGGGAGCAGATACCCGTCGGCGGATAAGATTGCGATAACCTGTATTTTCATTCGACCTCCTGTTTTCGATATAAACGTACTATTGCCAAGAATGTTCCAAGAGGTCAAAAAAGTAGCGTGCCACTCCCGCTACTTCCGGCGTAGGCTCTGGAATGCCCTGAAAGGAGTACGTGAGTGCACGCTACGCATAAGCATAGCATAAGCATCACGCAATAGTCCCTTTCAGCCAAATTTTCCAGATTTACGCCAGAAACGTCTTGCGAACTTATGTATATATCATGACGGAAAACCCCGTTTCCCGTTATGTCGTTCTATTTTCGATTTCAAAGATACATCTTTCCCTCCAATCTATCTAAAAAACTACTATTTTTCCGTATTGATACCATACTTTTTCATCTTCTCGTAGAGCGTCGGACGGCTGATCCGCAGCAATTCGGCGGCCAATGCCTTGTTGTATTTCGCGGCCTTCAACGCCTTGACAATCCGTGTCCGCTCCTCCTGCTCAACCTTCAACGCATAACTTTCCATGCCGCGCGTCGAGGGCAAATCCAAGTCGGTCTCGTCGATTGTTCCGGTCATCGAAAGCAGGGCTGCACTACGAACCGTGTTACGCAGTTCCCTCACGTTGCCCGGCCAGCGGTAGTTCTTCAACCGTTTGACGGCGGAAGGAGTAAATCCGGTTATTCGTCTGTGGTTCTTTTCACAGAACTGTGTGAGGAAAAACTCTGCCAACGGCAGAATGTCGTCCGCACACTCCCGAAGGGGCGGTAACTCGATTGTAAACTCGTTCAGGCGGTGGTACAAATCCTCCCGGAAATGTCCTTCGGCGATAGCCCGCTCGATGTTCTCGTTCGTGGCGGCCACGATACGCACGTCGCAGGCATATTCCCGCCTGCCGCCGATAGGCCGGTAGCGGCGTTCCTGCAATACACGGAGCAAGTTCGTCTGCACCTCGTAAGGCAAATTGCCCACCTCGTCGAGAAACAGCGTCCCGCCATCCGCCGCATGAAATACTCCCGTCTTGTCGGTGACAGCTCCCGTGAACGCACCTTTGACGTAACCGAAAAATTCCGCTGCGGACAGCTCTTTCGGGATGGCTCCGCAATCGACGGGCACGAACGGCTTATCGTCCCGTGCACTCGTGCGATGGATCAGGTCGGCAACCAGTTCTTTCCCCGAACCGTTCTCTCCACGTATCAACACGGTCATATCGGTTACGGCGACCAGCCGAGCACGACGTTCCACCTCCCGAATCGGAGGGCTTACCCTTTGCAGTATGTCCGTCTGCTTACGTTTCGTCTTTCGGGTACGGAGCAAAACATCGTTCAGTTTCGGGTAGAGCGTTTCGGGGTGGATCGGTTTGGGGAGATAGTCTTCCGCACCCGCTTTCATCGCACGGATGGCAGACGACACCTCCGCGTGCTGCGTCATAATGATAAGCGGAATCCGGCATTTATTCTTCTTCATCCACTCCAACAATTCGATTCCGTCGCCGTCGGGCAACCGCAAATCCGACAGAATCATATCGACTTCTTCGTTCGCTATGATCCGGCGGGCGTTCGCGGCGGTTATGGCGCACGTTACCTGCAACCGCTCCCGTTCCAGCCAGTTTTTCAACGCACGGGCAAGCACGACATCATCCTCGACAATCAATATACGGCTCATACCCGCACCTCCTTCGCTCGGTCGGCGGCCTGCTCTGCCAATCGTTTCCCTGCGGCGAGAATGCGCTCTCCGGCAGCACGTATCGCCTCCTCCGTCGTTTCTTCATCGGATAAAAGTTGCCGAAACGCTTTCAGCGGAGTTTCGATACGCAACAGTTCCCACAACGAGAGCAGGTGATGGGTAAGAGCGACAAGCGTCGGCTTGTTATTATTATGCAACGCTTTGGAAAAAGCGGTCATATTCGTCTCGGTTTCCTGCGCCAGCAGGCATAACATTTCGGCATCGTTACGCTCTCCGTTGAGCAGCACGGAGAAGTCGGGACTGATGTCCCCTTGTTGCCTCCGTGTGTCGATACAGCTCCCCACGGCGGCAAACAATTCGTCGCGGGAGAACGGTTTGTGAATACACCCCGCAAATCCCGCTTTCGTAAACTCCTCGGTATCGCATTCTGCACGGGCGGTCATTGCCAGCACGGGAACATCCTGTGCATCCGCGATGTTGGAGGTACGCAACAATTCCAACAACTCGAATCCGGTTACATCCGACATAACAATATCCGTAACTACTAAATCGTAATCGACGGTACGGATGCGCTCCAACAATTCCCGCGCATTACGGCAGCCGTCGGCGTAAACCTCATGACGGGAGAGCATCTCCACCGTCATCGCAAGCAATACGGGGTCGTTATCGACGATCGCCACCCGCAAATCGGGCGGAAGTATTATATCTGGAACTTCGTTATCGGGTTGTTGTGTTTTTTCTTCGGTATATAACGGCAGAGGCAAAGTAACGGAAAACGAACTTCCTTCGGCGGGGACGCTGCGTACACGGATTTTCCCGTGCAGCAATTCGACCAGAGCCAGCGCGATGGAAAGTCCCAGCCCGAAACCCTCCGGCATATCGGCTTGATCCAACCGTTCGAACGGTCGGAAAATACGGCGTTGTTGTTCGTCGGTCAAACCCGCTCCCGTGTCGGCAACTTCGACCGTCAGTTCTTCGGGGCGATAGGCGACATGCAGGGAAATCGAGCCGCGTACGGTGAACTTCACGGCATTGGAGAGCAGATTGCCGATAATCTGCAAAATGCGGTTGCGGTCACCCAATGTTACTACATCATCGCCTTCATAGGCGGCATGAAACTCTAAACCTTTGGCAGCGGCTTGTTGCGCATATTCCGCCGCAAGCGTATCCGTCAGTCTCTTTACACGGAACGGTGTAACATCGGGCTGTTCTTTTCCCGCATCCAGACGGTAGTAGTCGAGCAGCGTATTGAGTAACGTCAGCATCCGTTCCGAGGATTCCTTGATCGCTGCACAATAACGTAATCGGAATTCCTTGCGTCGAGCATCGGGTAGCAAGTCGGCGTAACCGCAAATTGCCGACAACGGTAATCGCAGGTCATGGCTGACGGTCATCATCATCTTTTTGCGGACGGCAAGCAGTTCGGCGTTACGGCGATAACTCTTTTCCAGTCGGAGACGGGTATGTTGCCGGGCACGGATGTCCCGGTGGAGCAGGATATAAAACAGCACGGCGCAAAGCAGGGCGACGATACTCAACAGGGAAACGGTTTGAAAAGCGCGTTTGTGCCCAAATAATTCTTGTGCCAATGCCTCTTCGCGGATACGGCGGTCGGCATCGCCGAACTCGGAGACAAGACGTCCGAGCTGTCGGTTCAGGATTGCATTGCGGCGGGTCAGGCTATCGACGTGGGCGACAAGACGTGTCGTATTCTCTTCGTGGTTGCGGGCAACTTCATCAGCCAACGCACGGAGCGATCCGGTCTGGCTGTTTTGAACGTGCCGAAGAAGCGTGTCGTTTTTTCGGTCGGTCTCCTCCCTTGCCCGTTTTTTGTTACGGAACACTCCTTTGACACCGCCCGTTTTACGGCGTTCCTCCTCGATATTTTCTTGTAATTGTGTTGAAAGAACGGCACTTTGCCGTGCGGTCTGACGGATAACGGAAGGAATACGCTCCTGCACAAGACGGTTATGTTCCCGTAATGCCCGTATGTCCTTCATGACGGCAAACAGATGTTCCTCCTTCTGGTCAAGCAGGCAGGAGATACGTTCAACCCGCCCGCTTTGCACCGAATCGCCGAGATGTAACCGCAGGTTATCGAGAGCGATGCCTACCGAATCCGATTTGCTGCGGTAAGCCTCCATGTCCGACGTTTCCCAACCGACGGATTGTTCGCCCTGAAATGCCAAATCCAGCAGATCGAGCAATATGCGCTCCGTCTCGGCACGTTGCTCGACCAGTTCTTCGGTGCGACGGGTGGTTTGTTCCACTTTTCTACGCTCATACACTAACAGCGTCAGAACCACACCGAACAACATAACAAGCAATAAATAGCCTGTTAGGAGTTTCAGTTTGAGGGAGCGTAAGGATGAGGTAGACATTGAAAAATGAGGTTTATTTTAGAAGTTTTGACTTTATCCTTCCTCGCCAGCCAACCGACAGCACTTGCCAATTCTATGGTAGTGAGTTCCGTGCATCCTAATAATTCTTTCCTCGACATATTTTCACCATATAATATAGCACTTGTATTTTTACCGATTATTTTTTTATCCATATCTTTATTATAACAATTATGTTATCAGAATCTCCTTGTTTGCATGAGGCTATACCTCATACAAACAAGGAGGTTATCTTTCTGTAATACGTCCATATTTCTATATTACCTTTTTATTCTCTTTTTCCGGGAGCTGGCAGGCGGGATGAATATTTCACCTGTTGCCCATCCGAAAAACGAAAATATCAGCAAACAGAAAATCAAATGGACATAATTTATCGGACAGGATGGTTCTTCACATTTTAGAAGAAAATACCATACGATTGTCCCCAAAACAGCCCCCATTGTAATACTTGATATGAGTCCTGCCTTTGACAGACCGGTCTTCTTTCCGAGCCTTTTATCCATTCGCTTCAAGGCTCTTCTGTTACGTCTGTCCATCATAACTCAACGGCTGACATTTCCGCGTATGCCTTCTGATAGGCTCTTTCTGCATCCAATGCCTGATTGACTGCATCGTAATAAAGACCTATCCCGACCAGATAATCCAGTACCGAGATTTCCCCTTCATCGAGTGCCGTTTTCAACAACCGACTATTATTGGCTTCGACCAATGATGCCCGGTAGGTTTCAGCCGCTATCTTCAAGCCGGAGGTACGTTGGTACAAGATTTCCAGATTACCATAAAATTGTTCCTTGGCGTCTGCCTGCCGTGATTCGGCGGCGCGTACGGCAGCTTTCGCCTGCCGCACACGGTTTTTGTTCGACCACAAGGGAATGGACATTCCGAGCGAAATCCCCTGATAGCGTTGTCCGACCACGTACTCACCCATGTACCCGACAGAAAACGTGGGAAGCCCCATCGTCTTATTCAGGAAGAGTTGTTTCCTGCTTACCTCAATCTCCTGTTTCACGTAAGCGAGAACCGGATTCTTCGTTTCCGCCACATGATACCATTCGATAAAGTTGTCCGGCATTTCTATCGTTTCATATTCCGTCTTCGTGAATGTCACGCTTTCTCCGCCATTAAGCCTTGTAAGTTGCGACTGCACGGCATCCCGTTCCGTCTTCATCCGGGTAATCTCGCCTTCGAGCATGGAAAGGCTCAACATCACGTTGTTATACTCCAACTTGTTTCCTTCCCCGCTGTTCAGCCGCTCTTTCTGTCCGGCAGCAATCCCCTTGGCATGTTCCAGCCGTATGGCAAGTTCTTCAAGCAGGGCATTGTAGTAAATCAGGTCGAGACAATACTGTTTGGCTTCGAGCAGGATGTTCATCCGGTCGGATTTATATTGCCATTCCACCAGCTCATTCTTCTCTCTGGCGACCTTGCCTTTCAACCCGGAAACAGTCGCTATGTCGAAACTTTGTGACACACTGGCGTCTTTCCGGTTGCCGACACCCGACGGGCTTCCCCACAGATAGTTGAATCCCACCTCCGGATCGGGCAGCGTCAGCCCTGTCCGGTTTTCCAGCTTTTGTGCATCCGCTGTCTGGCGCAAAGCCTGCAACGTCGTGTTGTTCTGTTCGACGGCTTTCAGCACGTCGTCTATATTTGTCTGGGCGCGAAGCGAAAATGTCGCCTCGATTGCCGCTAAAATAAAGATTATCTTTTTCATTGTGCTACTATTGTTTCAGTACCGACTACTGCTTCCTGCGGAACAGCAGCCTTCCGGTTTGTCAATAAATACATGATAGGTACGATAAATCCATTCAGGAATGTCGAGGTCAGTAATCCGCCTAAAATCACCTTTGCCATCGGACTCTGGATTTCGTTGCCGGGGAGGTCTCCGCCGATGACCAACGGAACAAGCGACAGCGCAGTAGTGAGTGCGGTCATCAGGATAGGATTCAACCGGTCGGCAGAGCCGATCATGACAGCCTCGTTCAAAGACAGACCTTCGGCCCGCAGGTCGTTATAGCGTGCGATCAACAACATACCGTTACGTGTGGCGATTCCGAACAATGAGATGAAGCCTATAATGGCAGGTATGCTGATGACCCCGCCCGTGAACCAAATAACCAGCACTCCACCGATAAGTGCCAAAGGCAGGTTGAGCAGAATAACCACAGACTGTGTCACGTTACGAAACTGGTTGAACAGCAACAGGAAGATGACGAGGATCGAGAAAATGGAAGCGACAAGCAGAATGCGCGATGCAGCCTGTTCGCTCTCAAACTGTCCGCCGTATTCCACACGGTAACCTTCCGGTAAGGTGATTTTTTCATCAATCAATTGCCGAATGTCACCCACCACGCCGAGCAGGTCGCGTCCTGCCACATTCGCAGAAATGACAATCTTCCGTGCCACATTCTCACGGTTGATCGTATTGGGCCCCATTGCAGAAGTCACTTCCGCTATGTTGCTTAAAGGAATCTTCCGTCCGTTGGCATCCACTATCAGATTCCTGATCCGGTCAATCGTAGAACGGCTTTCATCATTTACTTTGATCGTCAGGTCGAATGACTGGTTGCCTTCGTACACCAAAGATACGGCCTCCCCTGAAAGCATTACATTCACTATTTCTGCAAATTCAGGCAGAGATACACCGTATTTGGCCAATACTTCACGCTTCGGAACGATTTGCAGTTGCGGGCGTTCCACCTGCTGCTCCACATTCAGGTCGGCAAGTCCTTCCACATTTTCGATGGTTTCCTTAATCTGATTACCTATCGAGTACATCCGGTTCAGATCAGTGCCGAACAACTTGATGGCTATATTGGCCCTTGTTCCTGACAGCATGGCATCGATACGGTGGGTAATGGGCGCTCCCACCTCGATATTTATTCCCGGTACGACTTTCAGCTTCTCGCGGATTTCCGCAAGCACCTCGTCTTTCGAGCGTTTGTCAAGTACGAACGGGGCTTCAATCTCCGAATTGTTCACCCCCAGCGCATGCTCGTCCAGCTCGGCGCGTCCGGTCTTGCGTCCCACAGTCTGAATTTCAGGAATAGTCAGGAGTATCTCCTCTACCTTTGCACCAATCTTGTCGGACTCTTCCAACGAAATGCCGGGCAGCGTACTGACACTTATCGTGAACGAACCTTCATTGAATGGCGGCAGGAAACTGCGTCCCAAGCCGGAGAATACTATCAATGTAATCACCAGCAATACACCGGTTGCCGAAAGCACGGCCTTGCGATGCTGAATCGACCAGTCGAGCAGTTTCGAGTAACCTTCTTTCAGTTTACGGGCAACCGCCGGTTCTTTTTCAGGTTTGTCACAGTCTTCTTTCTTGTGCCTGCCCAACAGATAACTGCACAATACTGGTGTCAATGTCAGGGCGACAACCGTGGAAGCGCACAACGCAGTAATGAAAGCGATTCCCAGCGGGGCGAGCAGACGTCCCTCCATACCGGTCAGGAAGAAAAGGGGGACGAAACTGGCTATGATAATCAGCGTCGAGTTCAGAATCGGCATACGCACCTCTCTCGAAGCCTCGAAAATCACAGTCAGCAACGGCCGGCGTTTCTCATGGGGCAGATTGTGGTTCTCCCGCAACCGTTTGAAAACATTCTCCACATCGACGATGGCGTCATCGACCAATGAACCGATTGCGATGGCCATACCTCCCAGACTCATTGTGTTGATTGTCAGTCCTAAAATATTCAAGGTAAGAATGGATACAACAAGAGCCAGTGGAATAGTGACCAAGGAGATAAGTGTCGTGCGAACGTTCATCAGGAAAAGGAACAGTACGATGACCACAAAAATACCGCCCTCGTAGAGTGATTTCTTCACATTGTCGATTGAGTTGTTGATGAAACGTTCCTGACGGTAAATGTCGGTGGACATCTTTACATCCGCCGGCAGGTTCTTCTGCAATTCCGCGAGAGCCTCGTCTAATTTATCCGTCAGTTCCAGTGTACTGGTATTCGGCTGTTTGGTAATGGTTATCATTACGGCAGGCTTGTTACGATGGGAAGCCAGACCCATTTTCGGCGCACGGTTGCCTATCTTTACTTCCGCAATGTTTTCTAATAGAACGGGTACATCATCCACATTTTTCACTACTGCTTTGCCAAGTGCCCCCACTTTGTTCGTGGAAAGGACACCACGAATGATATATTCGTTACCGTATTCATACAGGATACCTCCGGCGGCATTCTGGTTCATGTTCTGCACGACGGCATACACTTCGTTAAGTCCCACACCATAGTGTTTCATTTTGGCTGGATTCAGCAGGATTTGGTATTCCTTGATTTCTCCACCCAATACGGTGGCTTGTGCCACGCCGCCGGTAGCGAGAAGGCGCGGGCGGATTGTCCAATCGGCAATCGTGCGCAAATCCTGCAAGGAGGTGGTGTCGGCTGTCAGGGCTACGAACATCAACTCACCGAGAATCGACGACTGCGGCCCCAATGTGGGATTGCCTACATTTGGAGGGAGGGCATCTTTCACAACAGCTATCTTCTCGGAAACTATCTGACGGGCACGGTAGATGTCCGTTCCCCAATTGAACTCCACCCAGACAATGGAAAAGCCGGTGGTCGAAGAGGAACGTACACGACGTACATCCGTCGCTCCGTTTACTGCTGTTTCTACCGGGAACGATACAAGCCGTTCCACTTCTTCGGGAGCCATACCTTTGGCTTCGGTCATCACGACCACCGTCGGTGCATTCAGGTCAGGGAAAACATCCACGTCCATATTTGTGGCGGTATATATTCCCGCCAGCATCAACAATACCGACGCAACAAGAACAACAAGCCGGTTGTTGAGTGAGAATTTTATGATTTTATTCAGCATAATCGATTGTCGTTTTATAAGTTAGTGATTGTGCCCGGGTATGGCAGTGGATGCAGTTGCCAGTTTTACCTGATAAGTACCTTTGGTTACCACCTTGTCGCCAATCTTTAGACCTTTAAGTATCTCGACCCTTGTGCCGTCACTCTGTCCCGGTGTAACCTCCTGTTTCCTGAAAATCTCGTCCTCTATTTGGAGGTACACGAATTGAAGCCCTTGTTCTTCCGTCAATGCTGATACAGGAACGGAGAGTACATTTTCTCTTACACCGAAAAGCAAGTAGACATCCGTAAAAGAACCGGGAACGATGTCACCGATATTGTCGAACTCGAAAGTTACCGGTATATAGGAAGCCCCGCCTGTCGCGGTTTTCCCGTATGAAAGCAGACGTCCGTTCAGGTCGGAAAGACGATAGACCACGTCATCGTATGCCGTTTTGAAATTGGCGCTTTGTATGTTGCGTAGCTGCTTGAAATAGTTTTCCGATACATCAGCCCGCAGTTGCAGCCGCCTGTTTTGGGCAACGACAGCTATCGGCTGGCCTACGGAAACATATTCTCCTGAACCTGCCAGACGGCTTTTGATATAACCTGCTATGGGTGAGGTTACGGATACGCCTTTGGCCGTAAAGTTATTCGCCTGACCTTCATAAGCCGCTCTTGCTGTCTCGTAACGCATACGTGTCTGCTCGAACTCTTTTGCGGAAATGATCTTGTCGGCGACTAATTTTTCCGCCCGGCGGAATTCTTTTTCTGCCGTTTCAAAAGCAAGCTTGGCTTTCAGCACTGGATCACCGTCCTGCAAATTCTTGGCAGAAATGGAAGCCACCGATTCACCGTTTTTCACGGATGTTCCTTCGGTGATTGAGGCATTCGTAAAGAAAAGGATGCCGCTTGATGTGGCGACGATGGTTTGCTCATCTCCCTGCAAGGCTTGAATCTGCCCGCTGGTCTGAATAACAGAACGGAAAGATGACGGCTTTACGATTTCCGTTTCCAGACCTGCCGCTTCAGCTTGTTCACGGGTGAAGCCAATTTCATCGGAATGCCCTTTTTCCGTAGATTCTCCGGCATGGTCATGCCCGTCCTCCTTGGAGTGGTCATGCCCGGGTTCGTTTTCGTGATCGTGCCCGTCGCCATCGACGTGTTCATGCGTTTGCCCGGTCGCACGTTCACCGTTGTTTTGAGAGTTGCAGCTCGTCACAAGGAAAGCTGCTATAATTAGAATTGCTATTATATTCATTTTCATTTTTATTCAATTTTAGAATTGTACTACGATTGAAAGTCCCCCTTGTTGCCCGTTATAATAAGGATAAAAAGCGAGGTCTGTCGTATTTTTCCTCTCCGTTTTTTTCTTCATCAGTTTGCACTGCATGACTGGATATATGCAATAGGACAGTTTTGTACACAATATACCGAGTCCCGCCCCGAATATGACATCGCCAGCCCAATGTTTGTTATTGTATACCCGAAGGGCTCCCGTACCCATAGCAACGACATATCCGCCGATGCCGTACCACGGGGAGACGTCTTTGTACTCCTGTCGCAGAAATTCCGCTCCCATGAACGCAACTGCCGTATGCCCTGACGGAAACGAGTTCCGTCGGGAACCATCAGGACGTCGCTCCCGAACCGTGTACTTGAAACCATTGACGGAGATTGCCGTGAACAATCCGGCCAATCCCAGAATCATCGTCCTGTCCTTGAACCGGTGTCGTCCACGAACTCCTGCGAGATTCAATACATAGACACTGGCCGCAGGAACATATTGCGTGTAATCGTCTATTCTGAACCGAACGGGTTTGTGTCGAATCACTTCGTGTCCGACTGCATAGTTCAACATTCGGGTTTTAGACATCATCACGGCTTCGAGTGTACCGTAAGCCATCAACGAAACAGGTACGCCCCATCGTTTCACGAACGATACGGATTCGGAAGCGGTATTTTGCAAACTGTCTTTAGATAGATCATCCTTATTTCCATCATCTTGGGCATACGACAACAAGGGAAATATCAGTGCGATAAACACCAAAATATCCTTGATAAACATGATATGTAACTACCGTTCGCATTTCCGTAGTTATCGGAAAATGCAGATGAAGAAATAAATGTGGAATTATTGTATGCCGGAAAAGCATACTATCCCCCGGAACAGGGGGTATTATACGAGTAAGTAAGGAGGTGCTCTTAAAGCGTTGCTCCGGTTTACATCCGCCGATTGGTACGAAATAGAAATTTCATACCCGAAATCACTATCTGTCGCAAGTTCAATTTCTCCGTTGACAAGTGAGTTTATAGTGGATATAAGTACCGGAAAAAATTTTGATGTAAGATTATTATGGTATATATCGGACTTGGATATTAGGAATCCTTCATCCTCGATACATAGCGTGTTATCACCGTTATGGCTTGTATGCTCGTCATTGTCGATATCATCCTCCTCGCAATGTTCAACAATCGTACATAACGCCCCCTCATGATGATGGTGCGGGATATACGGCATAATCAGCAGCATAAATACCGCCAGTGCCGTAAATGTTATGTACGTACTCTTTTTCATTGCTTTCTGATTTCGACTGCAAATATACAATTATTTTTATGCAACCAAGTTGCAAAGAAAATTATTTCTCCAAAAATTCTTATTTTACTTTCACTTGCATAGCTCTCATGGCATTGGCGATTGCCAGCACGGTAACACCTACATCGGCGAAGACGGCTTCCCACATGTTTGCAACTCCCAAAGCACCCAGCAACAACATAATGAACTTTACACCGATAGCGAAAATGATGTTCTGCATGACTAAGCACAGTGTCTTGCGTGCAGTACGCATTCCTCCGGCGATTTTCGTCGGATCGTCATCCATCAGCACCACGTCGGCTGCTTCAATAGCCGCATCACTCCCGAGTGCTCCCATCGCAATGCCCACGTCAGCGAGTTTCAGCACAGGCGCATCGTTGATGCCGTCGCCCACAAAGGCGAGCGGGATCGTCGGAGCGGCTGCTTTCAAAGCCTCCATGCGGGCAACTTTGTCGGCAGGCAGCAGGCCGGCATGGAACTCGTCAATTCCCAAAGCATTTGCCACCTCTTCGGCAACATCCGCCCTATCACCCGTCAGCATGACGGTCTTCATGACTCCTTCGCTTTTGAGTTGTCGGATGGTCTCGACCGCCTGCGACTTGATACTATCCGAGACGATGATATGCCCCATATACTTACCGTCCACGGCTACATGTACGATTGTTCCGAGTTTTTCACACGACTTGGCCTCGATGCCCGCACGACGCATCAGCTTTTCATTCCCCGCATATACTCCGTGACCGTCCACACAGGCAAAAATTCCTTCCCCTGCAAAGTTTTCCACATTAACAATACGTTCCTTGTCAATCGGATGAGCATAAGCACTACGGAGCGATGCGGCAACGGGGTGGTCTGAATAACTTTCAGCTAACGCCGCCAATTCAACGAGTTTCCGTTCCGACACGATTTCAGGATGCACTGCGGTGACCGAGAAATCACCACGAGTAAGGGTTCCCGTCTTGTCGAATACCACTGTACGAATTCGAGCCAACAATTCCAAATAGTTCGAACCCTTAACAAGAATGCCCCGGCGGGAAGCGCCGCCGATTCCGGCAAAGAAAGTCAACGGGATAGAGACCACCAATGCACACGGACATGAGATGACGAGGAATATCAAGGCTCTATTGAGCCACATCAGCCATCCTCCACCCGTAAATACAGGCGGCACGACAGCAAGCAAAATGGCTGCTACCACCACGACCGGTGTGTAGACACGAGCAAAACGGGTGATGATTTTTTCAGTAGTAGCCTTGCTCGTACCGGCATTCTCGACCAGATTGAGAATTTTCGCGACTGTCGATTCTCCGTAAGTGCCCGTCGTGCGGATGCGCAGCAGCCCAGTCATATTGAGACTGCCGCTGACGACCGCATCGCCCTCGGTGACTTCGCGTGGCAAACTTTCGCCCGTCAATGCCGCCGTATCAAGCGTGGAAACACCAGAGAGTATCTTGCCGTCCAACGGAATCTTCTCGCCCGGTTTAACGACAATCACACTGCCTGTCGGAACTTCCTCGGGAGATATTCGGAGCGTTCGGTCGTTCTCTTCCAGATTGGCATAGTCGGGACGAATATCCATCAGGGCGGTTATAGAAGACCTGCTCCGCGACACGGCGATGTCTGAAAAAAGTTCGCCTATTTGATAGAAAAGCATCACGGCTACCGCTTCTGGATACTCACCGATGACGAAAGCACCGATCGTGGCAAGGGTCATTAGGAAATTCTCGTCGAACCAGTCTCCGTGTGATAAATTACGAATGGCCTTACAAATAACATCCGCCCCGATAATAAAATATGCCGTCGCACACAATACCACATGCAACCACACTGGGAATGACGAAACATAACTTGCAGCAAGCAATACGCCACTTGCAATGATACGTGACAATACGATTTTTTGTTCTTTTTCCATAATTACTCATTTATTGATATGGCAAAAGTATGGAAAAAGATCTGCAACCAAGTTGCAAAGTTCAGTCATGCCGTTTTTTACGGCAATCTGGGCATAATCCTTTTAACAAATAGTTTATCTGCCACAATTCAAATCCTTCAGGATAGCGTACAACAGGAATATGCGTATGATCCAAGCAAAATGTCTTATTGCAAGATTCACAATAAAAGTGGCAGTGCAACTCTTCGACACTGCATGCATGGTCGTTATGGCACAAACAATATTTTGTGGAGCCGCTGCCGTCCTCTATCTCATGGACGATGTGATGGGCGGTGAAGAGGGTTAGGGCGCGGAACAACGTAGAGCGGTCTACACTCTCCAAAGCCATTTCCAGATCGCCCATGCTGAACGTATCATGAAATCCTTGTAATGCCTTATATACCAACATTCTGACTGCCGTAGGTCGGACTCCATGTCGGGATAATATATCGCTATAATCCATTTGAATTTCTATTTGAATTTCAACAAAAGTACATAAAAATAAACTTATGACAAAAGCGATTAATCAATATAATCAATTTGCGGCACTAAATTAAAGGATGACCCATTGGCCATCCTTTAATCTATAACCATATATAATAATACATTATATTTTCAATCCTTTCGACTTGCTTTCGTCACGGGTATTGAGTCCCGAATGCCCTATGATGACGTGGTCGGCGATGAAGCCGCTCGAAGGACTGCGAATATGCGGCAATTGCTCTGTCTGCACGGGTTGCCCATTTATATACACTTTCTCTACCATAGGTTTTATTTGTTCGTTTTTATCTTCTTTTTCGGCGGGTTCGGGCTTTGGTGGCGTCAGTTCCAACTGAATCTTACGCTCCAATGCCGCGACTTCGGATTTCAACTGCTTCAACTCGTCCTCCTTTTTCCATACACCGCCGACGGTCTGCTGCAAAATCGGAATATCGCGCTCGTATTCGACGTTCTTTTCGCGGTACTGCTCCACGAGCTTGGGTATGCGTTCCAAAGCGTTGAGGAAATTCATCGACGCCGCTTTGGTGTCGGCCATCGCTATCTGTCCGTTGTTGTAGGTGTACTTGTAGGCCCCCTCTACAAAGAAACGGTTTTGTCTGACCTCCACGCCCTCTTTCAGGGACGATTCGGTCTTGACGAGAATCGGGAAGCCGTACAGCTCGCCGATACGCATATACTCGCCGCCCGTCGTGGCGTTCTTGGCAATCTCCTGTAAGCGCGTGCCGAGGTTCTTGTGGTCAGTAGCGTCCAATCCGTCGAGCCGCAGGGCGTTGAGTTTATTGCCCTCCTTGTCGGTCTGCACTCGCGCAAGAAACGTCTCGTAGTCCGCCGACATCTTGACAATGCAGTCGTTGTTGTGGGCGAGTGTTTTGGTGTACTCCTCCAATTTCCACGCGGAGCCGCTTTTGGCCTTGTGGAACGACTTTCGCTCGCTCTCCAACGCCGCCACCTTCTTCTCCAAACGAGCTTTGTCGAGCAAGTCCGTATTGCCGGATAAAATGGCCATGTACTCCGAGAAGTTCATACCTGACTTCTCGTCCATCGCTCCCTCGTCGATCGTTCGTGCACCCATCGCGCCGCTTTTGAGCTGCGAGATGAATGTCTGCTTGCAGTGCAGCAGGTTGAACTTGTAGCTGTCGAGCGATTTTTCGACAGCGTAGATGATTACATCGACTTTGTTCCCCGCGAACATCTTGGCGATCTCGTTGCCCTTGCGCACGGCGCGTCCGTCGCGTTGCGCAAGGTCGGAGGGGCGCCACGGCGTGTCGAGATGATGCACCGCGACGGCTCGTTTCTGCGCATTGACACCCGTGCCGAGCATGGAGGTCGAGCCGAAGATCACCCGCACCTTACCCTCGTTCATCGCGTCGATAACGGCCTTGCGCGACTTCTCGTTCTTGCACTCCTGAATGAAGCGAATCTCCGAAGAGGGGATGCCGTAATCCTCGATTAGCTTACGTTTGATCTCGCTATATACATTCCACTGTCCCGGCTGGAACGTCCCCAAATCCGAGAAGACGAACTGCGTACCTTTCTGCGCGTCGTACTTGCGGTAGTATTCCGCAATCATGCGTGCACAGTGGCTCGCCTTGTTGTCGGTGTGATCATCGTAGTTCGGGTCAATCAGCCGCATATCGAGAGCCATCTTGCGGGCGTAGTCCGTTTCGATCAGCATCTTGGCCTTGTCCTCCGTTTCGGAGAGCGGTGCGCGTCCGAGTATCGTCGCGTCGCCCGATTGTGCAAATTGCATCAACTTCTCGATGAACTCCTCCTGCTGGGGTGTGGGCGGAATGTTATGGAGTATCTCGTTCTTGTCGGGACGATCCACGCCCACGTCCTCTGCCGTGCGATAATCGGTTATTTCGGAGTAGAACGCCGCCAGCTCCGGCACTTTGATGAAGTAGCGGAAACGTTCTTTCTGCACGATGTTATTCGTTACCGAAAACTCGAAATCGGTGGATTTCTTGGCAAAGATGGCAGCCCACGCATCGAACGAGTTGATGTTCTGCCTCTCTAATTCTTTCGGCCGCAGGTATTTGAACAGCAGGTACAGTTCCGTCAGCGAGTTGCTGATGGTCGTGCCCGACAGGAACGTCGCACCCAAATCCTTGCCCGTGCGCTCTTGTATGGTGCGGATGGCATAGAGCATATTGAGCGCCTTCTGGCTGCCGTCCTGATTGCCTAACCCCGCCACACGGTCATGGCGTGTGTTGAACATCAGATTCTTGAACTGGTGGCTCTCGTCCACGAAAATATGGTCGATGCCCATCTGTTTGAAGTCCACCACGTCGTCCGTGCGCGATTTGATTGCGTGAGCGATACTCTCCAGCTTCACGGAGAGGTTGATCTTGCGCTTCTCCAATCCCCGCAGCATCGCTCTGGAAATATCCTTGCCCTGACTGCGCAGCACCTCCAAATTCTCCTCCACCGTGTCCAGCTCGGCTTGCAGGATGCGCTGCTGCAATTCGGGCGACTGCGGAATCTTGCCGAACTGGTCGTGCGACATGATGACACAATCGTAGTCATTGTTCTTGATGTTGTTGAAGAACCGCACGCGGTTTTCGGGCGTGAAGTCCTTTTCCGAGGCGTAGAGTATCTTCGCGTTCGGATAGGCCGTGCGGTAACACTCGGCAATCTCCGCGACGTTGGCCTTCAGTCCGATAATCATCGGTTTGTGCGCCAGCCCCAGCCGCTTCATCTCGTGCGCCGCCACGCACATGATCAGCGTCTTTCCCGTGCCGACCTCGTGGTCGCAGATGCCGCCGCCGTTCTGCTTCAACATCCAGATACAATCTTTCTGGCTTTGGTACACGTCCTTGATTCCGAACCGTCGGTCGAGGGCTTTCAGGTCGAGGTCGGGGAAAGTCTGGTGCGAGCCGTCGTACTGCGGACGCACGAAGCAGTTGAACTTACGGTTATACATATCCGTCAGCCGCTTCTGAAACTCCGGCGACTGCTCCGCAAGCCACTCCACGAACCCGTTTCGTATCTCGTCTATCTTGGCGTTGGCGAGCTGTATGCCCTCGCTGTCGCGCACCTTGATGTCGCCTCCGTGCTCGTCCTTGCCGATGCTCTTGGTCATGTCAGGCACGGTGTTCACGAGGGCGTGTTTCAGCAGGGCGATACCGTCGTAGCTGCGGTAATACCCCTTGACACAGAATTGGTCGAGAATCTTGGCATTTTTCACGCCGCATTTGACGGCATAATCGTCCATGCTCTCCGAGAAACCGACACTTACTTTCGTGTCGAACAGATAAGATGCGTATGCCGAGTAGATACCCGTCGGAATCCACCGCTCGCCGAGGTTGAAATCCAGCTCGTCGAACGTGATCGGGCGCGGCGCGGCCTCCTGCAAGGCGGCGAGGGCTTCCTTTTCGCGCTCGCCGTGCGGGTTCCCGGCCATCCATGCCTCGATGCGCTCCGCCTTGTCCACTACGTTGCCCGCGATGAAGCGGTCTTTGATCTCGTAACTGCCGGAAAGCGGATTGTAGAAGATGCGCCCTTTCAACTCGTCGATCAGCTCCTCGCGGCTATTATCCGAGAGAGATTCCATGTAGTCGAGGTTCACGCCGCCGTAGCGGTTGAGCGAGGCCGAGAGAGCCTCTTCGGGCGTATCGACGTGCGTAATCCCGTTAAGCGCGAACGCTACGGGGTGGTCGAAGATGTCGGCCTTGACGAACTGCCCGTTCTCTGCCCGTTCGAGGGCGAGGATGTCGCGCCCCGACGTGTCCATCATCAGGAGCTTGACGTTCGCTTTGGCGTTCAAATTCCCGTAACGGGCGACGAACTCGTCGTAACAGGTGTTCAACGCCTCGCGTTGCGCCGTCCCTTCATCGTGATACTCGGCCTCGTAGGTATAGAGCCGCTCGTAAGCGTCGCGCACGGGAATATAGGCCGCGATTTTCTCCCGCTGTTCCTTTCCCAAATCGAGCGGGTGGAACGTCGCCCCGTAGCGGGTAATGTCTCTCAGATAACCGATCTGGTAACCTGCCCCGACGGTGTTTACCTTGACGAACGATCCCTCACGGTGGTGCGGTTCCAGCAATCCGTCGAACGGGCGGGGTTTCATCTCCTCCTCGTGTCTGCGCTGCCGCTCTTCCGCCGTGAGCCTCGCTTCATCTTCACGGATTTGCCGCTCGACGTCAGCGATACGGCGGTTCATATCTGCCCCGGCAGCGTTTTCGACGGGATAGGCGGGACGCGCTGCGGTTTCGGTGGGGGTATGCGCTGTCTGTTCCGCTTGGATGGTTGTCGCCGTTGCTTGTGTCGGTGTATCGAACAGGGACGGCTGACGCGGCTGCGCCAGCTTGGGACGGTTGCTCCGGCGGCGGGGCTTGCCGCCCGTCTGGGCAATGCGTCTTTCCTCTGCCGTGAAGCCGAACAGGTCATAGAGGCTCATGACCGGAGGCTCGATTTCAGGTTTCTCCTCTTTGGCAGGTACGGCAGTCCGTTCTGCTTCCTGCTGAACTGCGGCGGTCGGCGGTTGCACCGTCTCTTGGACGACGGTCGCTTCCTCGAAATCGGTTGCCTTTGGCGTTCGTTCCTCCCACAACCGTTGCTCTTTCTCTTTCGTCCACGCCCCGAATGCGGCCAAATCTTCCGCCGTCGGCTCCGTGCGCAGGGGTGTGTCGGTCGTTTGGGCTTTCGCCTGCTGCTCTTGCAACCGTGCATCCCGTATGCCGCCGGAGTAGAGCCGCATAACCAACCTTGCGTGCAGATTGTCGTCGAGCAGCTCGCGCAACTGCGTGGCGATACCTTCTACACCTCCGTCGTGCTGATAGACCATTGCGGGCTTGCCGTAGGGGTCGGTATCTAACTTCGCACTTGTATGGACGATTTGTTCCCCGTGCTCGATGAAATAGCGGTTGGTGCTTACGCCGTTCTGTATTCCTGTTTGAATAAACAACTTTTCGTCCTCTGTCAATCCCTCTTTGCGGGTATCTTTTTGCAGGACGACGAGATCGCTGCCGACCTCCGTTCCGGCATGGTCGGCAAAGAGGTTGTTGGGTAGGCGGATTGCGGAGACGAGGTGCGCCCCTTTGAGCATTTCAAGCCTGACCGCTTCATTACGCGTGGCGTTCATCACGCCCTGCGAGGTGATGAACGCCACGATGCCGCCATCCCTCACGGCATCCAGCCCTTTGAGGAAAAAGTAGTTGTGGATGGCTTTCGCGGCGTTACGGCGACCGACCGATTCGCTTGCGGAGAAGGCCGGATCGAACACCGCAACATCTCCGAATGGGATGTTGGAGACCGCCGCATCGAAGTAGCCGTTAAAAGGCTTCTCGATGCGCTCGAAACCCTCCGCCCGCACTTTTTTGTCGGGGTAGAGACAGGAGAGGATTTTACCCGTCAGCAAGTCTTTCTCGAAGGCCATGACGTCTGCCTCGGCGTTCTTTCGGAGGAACGCCTCGACGAACGCACCGTGTCCTGCCGAGGGCTCCAGCAGGCGGTGCGGACGCACGTTGTAGTCGTGCAACACGTCGGCCAATGCCTCCGTTACTGCCGACGGGGTATAGAACGCCGTCAGCACGGAGCTTTTCAGACTGTCGATATAACGCTTGTATTCATTTTCGTTCGCGCTGTTCTCGCGGATCAGGCGGTGCAACTCCACCGTCAGCGGGAAAAGTTCGAGGTCGGATTTCGCCCACTGGACGGCATCGGTCAGCGTGGCGGCGGGATTGAGAATACATTTCAACCCGCCGAAACCGCAGTAGCGGGCGAGCCTCTCCCTCTCATCGGGAGTGGCTGCCCGTCCTGCCTTGCCCAACTCGAAAGCCGTCCGTATCGCCTCGATATTGTCGCGCAGCTTGGCTTTGCGGTTAAATGCCATTCTCCTCGATGCAGATTAGAACAGCACCCGCAAGCTCCGTGTAAAGACGCTCGTATTCGGGCGAGTAGGCGAAGTCGTCCGAGAGCGGGTATTGCGTGAAAATGCCCTCCATGTAGGGCAGCAGTTTGAGTGCGACGGCGGGAGCCTCGCTTTGGGGGATTTCGTCCGAGCACTCGTTCCAGAGCACCTCGACGAGCGTGTCGTAATTGGAGAAATGCAGCCCTTCCAGAAGGGAGGCCATTGCCAGCTCGTGCGCCCCTTCGGGCGTGAAGCCCTCGCGCCGCGCCTGCTCAAACACGTCGGCGGCATGGTCGGCACGCTCCTCGATGAAGGCCGTGTCGTGCGCCTTGTCGGGATGGTTCTCTTTAAGATAGGATAACAGGTAAAGCCCGTAATAGGACAGCTCCGCAGGCTTGTTTATATTATTCATAATTACTGTGGATTTAGTGGATTATCGGATATAAAGAGGAATGAAGAAAAGGCACTCGACGTCCCCGCCGAGTGCCACCCACTAAATCCACAGCAAATAAACCGGTATCGACCGTCGAAACGGCAGAACAATCTATTCCTGTGAATTTGTGGGTAAAGGTACGCATTATTTTCTTCTTTTTATGGATTTTCCCGTTTTGTCTCCCTCCGGGAACTCGAAAACGGTATTGAACTCCCCATCGAAAGCGACGGCAGCCGAGAATTTCTTACCCTGCTTGCTGTTGAAGCCCTTGATTACTCCGGTGCGGCCTTGGGTCAGCAGTTCCGTAATCTCCGCGTCGGAAAGCGTCTTTCCGGCTTTCACGCGAAACACGGGAAGCCCGCACGCGGCATTGTCGCAGCGCACGACCTTGCCGAAGAACTGCATCCGTCCCGTCTTGCACTTGGGACAGGGACACTCCGATCCCTTATGCGTGAAAAGTTTATCCGAGGCGAGCAGTTCGGTGGTAATCTGCTTGGTGTAGATCTCGATGGCCTCGCGGAACGTCCCGTCGCGCATCTCGCCGCGCTCGATCTTGGCGAGCGCGGCTTCCCATTCCCCAGTCATACGCACGTCGGCGATGCGCATCGTCTTGACGACCGAATAGAGTGCCAATCCCTTTTCCGTCGGCACGAGCGATTTCTTCTGACGCACCATATATTCCCGTGAAAAGAGAGTTTCGATGATAGCCGCGCGGGTGGCCGGAGTGCCGATGCCGCACTCTTTGAGCGACTGCCGCAACTCATCGCCCTCGATCTCCTTGCCTGCGGTCTCCATCGCCGCCAGCAGCGTCGCTTCGGTATGCAACGGTTTGGGCTTGGTCTTGCCCTCGGTCATCGAACAGGCAGCGACAGGCAGTTCTTCGCCCTCTGTCCATTCGGGCAGCACGGTATCTTCCGTCTCCTCGTTATACACGCCGCGCCAGCCTGCCTGACGGACGATTGCTCCTTTCACGGTGTATTCCACGCCTCCGCACTCCGCCACGACGGTCGTAACGTCCTTGACGCACTTTTCGGAAAAGGCTTCGAGCATACGTCCGACGATCATGTCGTAAAGGGTCTGCTCGTCGGGCAGCAGGTTTTTAGGCTTCATGCCTGTAATAAGCAGTGCATGGTGGTCGGTAACTTTCGCCGCGTCCACGCTCCGGCGCGTAGGCTCTCCCGCGAGGGCGAGGCGGCCGCTCCACGCAGGGTTGCTTTTGAGCGTGAGCAGCAAAGCTGGAATCTCCGTGAAGACATCTTCGGGAATGTAGCGGCTGCCTGTGCGGGGATAGGTGACCAGCTTTGCCTCGTAGAGCTTCTGGGCGAGGGAGAGTGTCTTCTCCGCCGAAAAGCCGTGCTTGGCGTTCGCTTCCTTTTGCAGTGTCGTCAGATCGTACAGCAGGGGCGTGTCCTGCACGCTCTCCTTGCGCTCGACCTTCGTGATTCTCACCCTGCCTTGCTCTTTGAGCGTCCCGTAAGCCTCCGTCGCGGGTTGTTTCTCCTTCCATTTCTTGCAGGAGGAGAATTTCACCACCCCGCCATCCGCTGCCCCGGCAGTCGAGAAATGCGCCTGCCAGAGAGTTTCGGGCGTAAAACGTTTATTCTCCCAATACCGCTCGCAGACCATAGCCAGCGTGGGGGTCTGCACACGTCCGAGCGAATACGTGCCGCGCCCGGCAGCGACCGTGATGGCTTGCGTGGCATTGATGCCCACCAGCCAGTCGGCCTCGCTGCGGGCTTTGGCCGCGTAATAGAGGTTGTCGTACTTGTTGCCGCTTTCGAGCCTTTCCAGCCCCTCGCGGATGGCGGTGTCCGTCAGTGAACTGATCCAGAGCCGCTCGAACGGAGTCGCGCAACCGATATACTCGTACAGGTAACGAAAGATCAGCTCGCCTTCGCGCCCCGCGTCTGTCGCCACGATGATGCTGTCGCTTTCGCGGAACAGGCGAGCGATGACCTTGATTTGAGCCACCACGTCGCTGTCGGGCTTGTAACCTTTCTCGGTCTTGACCTGACGGGGAATCAGTTTGAACACCGGAGGGATGATGGGCAGGTTGTCGGGGTGGAAACCCTTGATGCCGTAACCGTCCGGCAGGGCGGGCTGAACCAGATGACCGAAAGCCCATGTTACGTTATAGCCGTTTCCGGTCAGGTAGCCGACCTCCCGTTTGGTGGCCTTGACGATGCGGGCGATCTCCCGCGCCACGCTCGGTTTTTCTGCAATGATAGTTTTCATATTCGATTTATTTTATTGTGGATTTAGTGGGTGGGGCTGGAAGCCCCGGTTTATTCGTTGTTCGTTTCTGACGCCGTATCGTCCTGCGGATACAGACGGCGCAGGATTTTCCGGTCATAATAGACATGATACCCGTCCGGGGTATAGTATCGTTCGTTATCTTCTTCGACGGTGTACCGACCGACACGCCGCAGGGCGCAGCCGCCTACACCGCAGACGAGGCAGAAGAACAGGAGAATGACAAAGGCCGCCATAGCTACATCTTCATTCGGGGTCTGTTCGCGTTCTGCTGCCTGCGCTGCTGCTCCTCGTTGGCGGGGGCGGTCTGTCCCCGTTGCAGCGGTTCGCCCACGTGCTTGGTCGCCTCGTGGGTCTTGCCCTCCGAATTGACCGCCACTTGCGTGCGGGAGGCGTTGTCGGGTTTGATTTCATGGATTTGCCCCTCTTCCGGTCGTTTGCGGGAGAAATCGTATTTGCCGCGTTCGTGGTTGGGACGCACGTAGGCATTGAACGGTTTTCCCTTCCTGTCGATAAGCCCTTCCATATAGACCCATTTGTTTTGTTCCCAGCCTTTCTTGATTTCATCGGTAACAGGTCTTTGGAGCAGGGTGCTTCCGATACGCAGCTTGCGCGGTTGCTCCTGCTTTTCGCCGCCTGTCGTCTGTGTACGTTCCTGACGCTGCGCTACCTTCCTCTCGCCGAAATGAAAATCCAATCCCCGCTTGTCGGCGTTGATCTGGATCGTGGCATTGAACACCTTACCATTGTTCTTCGAGGTCATCCCCTCCACGTACACGCCCTCGCCTCTGGCAAGTGCCGCCTGCTGTTTGTCGTCCAACGCCGCGCCCAGCACCTCTTGGGGAATGTTGATGTCCCTGACCGGAACGGACACCGTTTCGTTGGTTACACGGTCGATGCTGATAAACGAAGGGAGCAGTTCGCCTGTCACCGGATCGACGACCTTCGCCACACGTCCGAGATTGCCCGTCTTTTTCAGGTTGTCCCGATCCTCCTCCGTGAACTTAACGTTCAGGTATTCGTCGTAATTCGGCGCACGGCGTATCGGGTGCGGCACGAGCGATACCGTACCGTCGGGATTCTCCCGCAGTGACAGACGTGCCTGCATCGCAACGCGGATACCTCCGATTTCAGGGTTGCAGTCGATAAGGCGCGACTTGCCGTAGTTACGCATCCGTTCCAGATCGCCCGACTGCTCCAACGCCGCGAGGTCGATGCCCCAGCGGTCAGCGACCTCTGCGCGGTCGAGACGGCTGTCGTCGATAGGCTTGTATCCCTCATCGGCGGGTGTCTGCTGCGGTTGCGCCTGCTGTCGTTCCGTTTCGGTGCTCTGGCTCTCGGAATCGGGTTCCTGCCGTTTTTCAGCAGCATCCGGTGTCTCCTGCCGCATCTGTTCGGCCTGCTGCTCGTACTTGGCCGTATCGACGCGGTGGGCATCGAGGACTTCCTTGTACTCGTCCGGCTTTTTCAGCATCTCCTTCATGACCGTAAGCACGTTTTCGATACCTTCCGCCGTTACACGGTAAAACGAGAACCGCTTGGGGTTTTTGCATTGCCGGAAGAAGTTGGAGAAGAAGTTGTCCAGCACGTCGCCATGACGGTCGAAGCGCAGGAACTCCCGTTCGTGTTCCGGTTTGGCGGCTCTCATGTTCGGCGTGCCGTCGCGTTTCAACCCCGCGACGACGCCGATCTCGCCCGTCTGCTCGTCCTTGACGACCAGAACGTCCTGTTCTTTTTTCCTTTGTTCCATAATCGTTTAATATTTAATTGCATCTTGATTGATGTGCCGCGAATTTAGCGGTCTCGGAGGCTGCGGCAATGGCTCGCGCACGGCGTGGCAGCTTGTGGCGTCCGTTTGGCAGCCTTTGGCGTTCAACGTCCCCTCTTATCCACCTTGCGGCAGCCCTCGAACTCGTCGAAATGGTTTTTCAGGAACTCCTGCACGTCCGATTCCTTGTAGTAGATTTTATGCCATAGCATCTGGTAGCGCAGCGTCCCCGAACTGCGGTAGCGTTGCAGCGACCGTTTGCTCGCTTGGAGAAGTTGGCACAAGTCCTGATTGTCCAACAGGCGTTCGCCGTCCAGATATTTCACCTCCTTGATTTCCTTGCCCGCGAGCTTCGAGAGCATCTGATCGTGGCGGTCGAAACGTTCCATGATCTTCGACATCCACAACTCGAATGTTTCCGTTTCCAGCAGTCCCATACCCTTATCCTTTCTTTTTGTTGCGGCCGCCCGTGCGCAGCAGGTAATTACGTTTGAAATCTTCCAGCCCTTGCGGATTGCAGACGACGACCGATTCCGCGACCATACGCTCCACCTCCGAGAAATGGTAGCGGCACGCGCCCCTAAAAATGGCGTAACGGATGCGTCCGCCGTCCCGCAGGCGTTGAAGCGTGCGGCGGCTGATGCCCAGCAGCGACATGACCTCTTCGTTGCACAGCCACACGTCCGCTCCGTCTCCCTTTTTCGACCGCTCGCTTTCGCGGACATAACCCGCGATACGGTCTATTTTTTCCACCAGCTCTTTATAAGCGGTGCTTTCCATCGTGATGATTTCCATAACCTTTGCTTTTTATTTCCGAAGCAAAGGTGTCGTTTTGCCACGGCCTGCTTTCACGTATCGGTAACGGCACGGGAAAGATTTTCAGGAAATTGCGGCGATACGAAGAAGCCAGAGAGTGCCAAACGGACGCCACAAGCTGCCAGAAAGCCGGAAACGTAGGACGCTGGGAACAGTTTGCCTACATTTGCCGCACACTTAAAATTTACAGGTCATGGAAATAGTAATCGTAGAGAAGAAAACATTCGAGGCGTTGCTCGCCGCTGCCGGAACGCTCGCCGCAAAGGTCGATGCCTTGCAACGTCGTTGCGGCGACAGGCAGGGGTGCAAGTGGCTCGACGGGGAAGACGTGTGCCGCATTTTACGCATAAGCCCGCGCACACTCCGGATCATGCGCGACAACCGTGCTATCGGGTTCACGCAGGTGAACCGTAAATTCTATTACAAACCGGAGGAGGTGGAGCGGCTGTTGAAAGGGGCGGCTTTACAACGCTACGGACGTGAGGAAACCTGAAAGCTGTACGAACCCACTGAATCCACAGATATATGAATGACAACCGAGTGATTACGGCAGACGACGGGCGTATCGCCCCGGTGCTGCAAGCCTTGAAAAAGGCGACGAAAAATGCGGAACGGCTGACGGAGAATTATCATCCCCCGTTCGCGGGAGAACGATACCTTACGGACAAGGAGGTGATCGCCCTGCTGAAAGTAAGCCGCCGCACCTTGCAGGAATACCGTACCGGACGGAAGATACCCTTTATCCTGTTCGGAGGGAAAGTCCTCTATCGGGAAACGGACATCAAAAAGCTCCTCGCGGAGAATTTCCGTAAAGCCATCCCGTAAAACGGGCGTCGGACAAGCCCGAAAGCCTGTCCGACGCTCATTCTCAATTAAGGCAACCGACTTTGTAGCGGATGACGATCGGAGGCGTCGCACGCATGGGCGTCGTCGCCTTACGCACCAGCCACCTGCGCAGCAGTGCCGCAGGATATGTGTTTAACCGGAACGCGAGGGCGATGACAACCTCCATGCCGTACATGTCCGTACTATTGCCGCCAGCCAGACGGACGCACTTGCAGACCTCGTATGCGTTCAGGGCTTCTTCTTTGAGGACGGATTTGATTTCGCTGCCGACGGCTCCTGCGGTAGTACCGAACAGTTCGACGAGTTCCGGCTCGCTCATCCATACGTCGCAACCCGTTACACGAATGGCATTTTCTTCTATCTTGATGATGTCTCTTTTCATATCTTCAATTATTTGAATGGTAAATAGTCGGTGTTAAATAGCCACTCCCGCAAATTCCTCGACGGAGTTCAGTTGTGCGGCGAGGGCGGTCATATCCTTCTTGACTTTCTCTTTCGTGATTTTGGCGTAAATCTGCGTCGTGCGGATGTTCTTATGTCCCAGAATCGAACTGACCGTTTCGATAGGCATACTGTTCGACAGGCAGACCGTCGTGGCCATCGTGTGACGGCCGGCGTGCCACGTGATTTCTTTCTCGATGCCGCAGATTCCCATTATTTTCTTGATGTTGTTGCGGATGGTGCTGTACTTCGGGACGGGGAATATCTTGCCGTTCTCGCCGATACCTTTGTATTTCTCGTAGATCATCTTGGGAATGTCGAGCAACTGCACCTCCGACAAGACCGTCGTTTTCTGGCGGGAGATATGAATCCACTCGTGATCGTCGAAATACGTGCGGATGTTGTCCTCCGACAGGTTGTACAGTTCGCAGTAGGACAAGCCCGTGAAGCAGCAGAACACGAACAGGTCGCGCACGAGTTCGAGCTTGGGTTTCGCAAAGCGCATATCCATCAGCATTTTCAACTCCTCGTTCGTCAGAAACGACCGCTCCGTTTCCTCCATGCTGATCTCGTGCTTGATGAACGGGTCGCGCACGAGCCATCCGTTCTCGATGGCGATGGTTATCATCTTGCGCAACGGCATAAGATACACCCATACCGTATTGTGGGTGCAATGGTTTTCCGTGCGGAGGTACAACTCGAAATCGTTGATGAACGCGGGGGCGATCTCTTTCAGTGCGATGTCGTTCACATGGTATCTCGTTTCGAGAAAACATTTCAGGTGGCCGTACACCGTCAGGTATTTCTGCTGCGTGGACTTGGCTCGCATCCCAGCCCTGACCATCTTGTCGAAATCGCTGTTGAACTGGTCGTAAACTTTCATCAGCGTTTCATGGCGGTATTCCAGACCTAAAAAGGCGTTCTTGACTTTCTCCGCCGTAACGAAACCGTCCCGATCCATGATTTCACGGTAATGGTTGTTGATTTTTACACGGATGCCGTCGAGCATCTTGTTCGCTTCCTGTGCAGCGATACTCCGCCCCGTCATGCGTCCGGTTTCGGTATTCCACAAGGCCGGATCGACTGTCATTTTGCAACTGAACTGCGCGGGCTTGCCCCCGTCAATGGTGATACGTCCCATGACGGGAACAGTACCGTCCTTTCTCACGTCCTTTCTTTTCAGATAGAACAACACGCTGAATGTACTTCTCATAACTCACATTTTTTAATGGTACAAAACTATTAACTATGGAGTTATTCGTCGCAATGCAAATTGCAGCATATCAACGCAAAAGGAGCGTGTAATACTTTTTTTTGAGGTCGTCTCCCGAATTTGCCTACCTTTGCTGTAAGCAAAGGCCGCAGAAACCGAAACCCGACTTTTGCCGCCCTGTTTTTTCCGCGTTCCCGGCAGCCTTATTTTTCCGAAAAGAGGTTATGACTTGGTAACGCAACTCCGGTTTTTCTTGGCTTTTTTCGGGGTTCCGTTGGCGTTACCTTTTTTGCTGACATTTACCTAAAAGCCTTTTTTAGAGACCTGTCGCCGTATTTTGCTCTTTTTCTATCCTTGGCTGCATTTTTTTGCCAAAAAAGTTCATTTTTACGATAGATCCTCCCCAGACCTTTGTTTTAAATACATACAAACAGTTACAGATATTTTTAATATTTCAATACATTAAGTTCTGTTTCTATACACAATTTTTTCAGTAAATTTGCCCCCGTACCGAGGTGACATTAGGTGCAGACATAACATTCTAAAATAGTTTTATCGTATGTATACCGTTATCAAACGTATGGAGATTTCGGCAGCTCACAGTTTGCTGCTTTCCTATCCGAGCAAATGCGAATATCTGCATGGTCACAACTGGATTATCACAGTGCATTGCCGTTCCAAAGAATTAAACGCAGATGGTATGGTAATCGACTTCAGCCATATCAAGCGGGTTGTGAAAGATCAACTCGATCACCGGAACCTCAACAAGGTGCTCCCTTTTAATCCCACAGCCGAGAATATCGCCCGGTGGATATGCAACCAACTACCCACTTGCTACAAAGTAGAAGTTCAGGAATCAGAAGGAAACACAGCGATCTATGAGAAAGATTAATGAAATATTCTACAGTCTTCAAGGAGAAGGCTTCCATACGGGCACACCTGCCGTTTTCGTCCGCTTCTCCGGATGCAACCTGAAATGCAGTTTTTGCGATACCCGGCATGAAGAAGGGATCTTGATGTCTGATGAAGAAATTTTACGGGCTATTTCAGCCTTTCCCTCAAATGTCGTTATCTTGACAGGAGGCGAACCTTCGCTCTGGATCGACCAAGCTTTTATCGATCTGCTACACCGAGCAGGGAAATACATTTGCATCGAGACTAACGGGACAAAACCGTTGCCGAAAGGCATCGACTGGGTGACCTGTTCCCCGAAAGGCACTCCCTTGCAACTGACACACATAGATGAGGTCAAAGTAGTTTATACGGGACAAGACCTAACGGAATATACCGGATTGGAAGCGACTTGGCATTTCCTCCAACCTTGTTCCTGCCGAAATACAAAAGAGGTGGTAGAGTATATCCTCCACCACCCCCAATGGCGTCTCAGCTTACAAACGCACAAGCTCATTAATATCAGGTGAAAGATGAAAGCTATGAGAGCGTGAATTGAACTTTCATCTTTCAACTATACCTGGCTTCCATCCCGCGAACCTCATCATCCACCCGTCCATTATCATAGGCCAGTTGCCCGTTGACGAATGTTTTCCAGACGGCATGATGGAATGTATAGCCTTCAAAGGGAGACCAGCCGCATTTATACAATATATTTTCTTTTGCCACCGTCCAAGTTTCTTTCGGATCAATCAGGACAAGATCGGCATAATAACCCGGACGAATATAGCCGCGGCGATCTATGCGGAAAAGTTCTGCCGGCATGTGTGCCATCTTTTCCACAACCTTCTCGTAGGTGAAACGACCTTCCATTGCTAACTCCAACATGACAATGAGCGAGTGCTGAATCAGCGGTCCTCCGGAAGCAGCTTTCAGGCAACTTCCCTCCTTTTCGGACAGGAGATGCGGGGCATGGTCGGTCGCCACAATATCGATCGTGTTGTTATTAACGGCTTCACGCAGTGCCGTACGGTCTGCCAGCGTCTTAATCGACGGGTTCCATTTGATACGATTTCCGAACTGTTCATAATCGCCATCGTGGAACCAAAGATGATGCACACATACTTCACCTGTGATCTTCTTTTCACTAAGCGGAAGCTTATTGCTCAACAAAGAAAGTTCTTTTGCTGTCGAAAGATGCAGAATATGCAGACGGGAACCAAGACGAGTAGCCAGTTCGACTGCCTCGGACGAGGAAGCATAGCAGGCTTCCTCGCTACGGATCTTACTATGGAAGGAGATATCCAGGTCGTCACCGCGCAAGCCCGTATAATGAGCGATGTTCCGTTTGATGACTTCCTCCTTTTCGGCATGGATAGCGATAAGCATTCCGGCTTCGCCAAAAATACGTTCCAGGCTATCCTTCTTATCGACCAGCATGTTACCAGTGGAAGAACCGAGAAAGAGTTTCAGGCCCGGCACACGGCTACGATCCAGTTTACGGATTTCATCCATATTGTCATTCGTCCCGCCGAAGAAGAAGGAATAGTTAGCAACCGACGTTTCAGCTCCCCGTTGCAATTTCCATTCCAGATCGGCAAGAGTTGTCGTCTGAGGCTTCGTATTCGGCATATCCATGAAGGTAGTCACCCCACCAGCTACGGCGGCACGACTTTCGCTGGCAATATCGCCTTTATGCGTCAATCCCGGTTCACGGAAATGTACCTGATCGTCGATAGCGCCCGGAAGCAGGTATTTACCTGTAGCATCTATCACGGTCGCATCACCGGACTCAGCCGGAATTGGCCCTTCATATACTGCGGAAATTTTATCACCCTCGATCAGTACCGAACCGGTGAAGGTACGGCCTTCATTGATGACAGTGGCGTTTTTTATCAGTGTTCTATTCATATCTCTTTTATTTTAATCATGACAAAGGTACGAAATTCTCCAGTTTTAATCTTCCCAAAGAAGACAGGATATGAAAGTCCGATCCGGCAGAAATGCTTTTTCCCGGTTCATGGCAGGGGGGGAAGACGATTTTCACATCCTTCCTATTCATTTTGAGAGACAGGGAATGTTGCTTGTGTGTCGGATCGGCAGCTTCGATCAACCAATTTCCATTATGCAGACGGAACATATAAATACCCGGAGTCTGTAAATCGACCTGCAAGTCTTTTTGCAGGTTTACTACCTGCGACTCATACGCCGTCACATAAAAACAGTTGCCGACAGCAACAGCCTGGATGGATGTGTCATTCCGGATCACCCGGATATCCTGTACTGCAAAAGCTGCGGTTTTTTCGGCGGTAGAAGCAGGAAGGACCAAATATTGGTAATCGGCGTTATCCTCTCTTCCATGATCAATATAGAGACCAACAATCTCTCCTTCTACCGTTTTAGGAGCATATGATCCCATAAAATCACACCAGCGCCCGGATCGCTTTTCCGAAATGGCCACACAGGCGGAAGGTTGTAACAGAATATACCCTGTGTTATCATGGAAGAAACGTTGTTCCTTCGGAGAAGAAACATACTTTCCCTGTACCGGCAACCAATTACCATCGGCATATCGGAGCAAATCGCCCCGTTTCACCCGCTGGTCTACAGATGTCGTAACCGCCAAAATGCTGTCCGAACGGATCCCGGCACCTAAGCAAAGGACATAATCTCGGGTAAAGATCCAGGACTTGTGCGCCTGCAAACCATCCCGATCCAAGACCATTGCCGTCATTCCGGTTTCACCATCCGTCACACCTCCGACAAAGGCAGCCTTATTCCTCACATGCGCCCCATAATTGAAAAAGGCAGGAACGGGAGCCTCGCTCTCATAAGCGGTAATGCCTGGAATCTTCCGCCAGTCCCAGAAAGGAAAAATATTCAGATACTCGTCACCACGACAGTACGTATAAAGAGCACCGTCGCCCATATAAAAGCCTTTCAAATTATCTTCGTTCACCAACTCCGTGCCGATCACCCGGTCAGAGGCCATCTTGACCGAAGCCATCCAGGTGGAGGAACGATGAACGGTCTGATCAGAATCCCAGAAATGTTTATGCCCGATGAAAGCGCTACCTTTTCTTTTGGGAGCATAGTTATCTTTCAGGAACTCATTCATCTGCCGGATATCTTCGGCGGAACTGCCACGCATCAGGGCATTTGTGGCAAAAGCCAAACTGAACGCCTTGTGTATCTGCCCACTATGAAACAATTGCCGGTCCAGTGCATTGACATCCATATACCCTTTCCAGACAATCCAACGATAGCCGTTCAGAAGGAAAGAATTCAAAATTCCTTGTTGCTCCTTGTTCAGAGCAAAAACGGTTCCCGCAAACAAGCCGGAATAGGAACTCATCTCCGTCAGGAAAGCCAACCCGTAGTTTCCAAATTGTTGCTGCGGTCCGTGCTGATGAAAGCTCCAGTCGCTTTTAATCCCTTCCTGCATACCAGTCGTAATCTCGGATACAATAGTATCACGGGCAGCCTTTACCAATTCGAAATCATCCTGCAACAGTCCTCGCATCAACACATTCCCGGCAAGCCAGACTTTATTCTGTCCTGTCATGCCGAACCTGGCATTTTCCATCACCTCGACGGCGGCTTCCTTTTCCTCCGGGTTCAATTGTTCTTTCATCAGGAGGAAAGCTGGCCCCAATGTCTTGGGAACACCGATCTGGTTATACCACCAGTTCTTACAGACCGGTTTCTCCCGGAACCAGTAGCCCAATGCCAGGTGAATGACCGATTCGAGCTTCGGTCCCCAATGACAATCGCCCTCTTCAGCCCTATACAGCTTGGCTAGTTCCAACACCCGGTCGGCATGTTCCTTGACAGACCAGCCCGATCGTTTCTGATCGTTATAGTTAATATCCGGCCAAGAACCGTCTTCCCGGATCGTTTCCATGTATCCCGTTATCTTCTCCACGTTGAAAGGATAACGCTGGTGAAGTTCCACAACGACCTGATCAGATATTTCCGTTTCAGGCTGTATGCCGGACAAGAGTTCCACCAATGAGACCGTCCGGTCGTCATTCGATACAAAAGACTGGATATAGTTTTGTTGAAGCCGTTCCAATTCCTGCTGTGGTGTCTGTGCAAACAATGGAACCGACACAAAAGAGAGTAAAAGAAAAGAGACTTTATTTCGTAAATTCATGGTATATATTATAGATTATTCATACAACTAGTCCGCAGCCCAATTCAAGCTCCTACCGACCGCTTTATGCCATTCGGCAAGCAAGACCTCAGCCATTTCTTCATGCATTTCGGCACTAAAAATATTATCCAAAGACCACTGTTCTTTAAGTTCGTCCACATCTTTCCAGTAGCCGATTGCCAATCCTGCCAGATAGGCGGCTCCCAAAGCCGTTGTTTCAAGGACACGAGGACGAACCACTGGACAACGGCAGATATCCGCCTGGAATTGCATCAGGAAGTTATTAGCAATTGCTCCACCATCCACACGGATCTCTTTTGGCCTGGCATGTATATCGTTTTCCATAGCCATCAAGACATCGTAGACCTGATAGCAAATACCTTCCAAGGCGGCACGGGTCAGATGGGCTGCACTTGTTCCGCGCGTGATTCCGATGATGGCACCACGGGCATACTGGTCCCAGTAAGGAGCTCCCAACCCGGTCAGTGCCGGAACAAAATAGACACCTCCGTTATCCGGCACGGAATTAGCCAGCTGCTCCGTGATAGCGGCACTCTGTATCAAACCTAACTCGTCACGCAACCATTGAACGACCGCACCACCAACAAAAACACTTCCTTCCAACGCATACGTCACTTTCCCGTCCAGTTTCCAGGCAATAGTCGTCAACAAATTATTTTGAGATAAAACAGGCTTGCTTCCAGTATTCAGAATCATAAAGCATCCTGTTCCGTAAGTCGTTTTAATCATACCGATATCCGTACACAATTGTCCGAACAGGGCGGCTTGCTGATCACCGGCCATTCCCGAAACCGGGATACCGGTCTTAAATATCGGGGTGGAAGTCTCGCAATACACTTCGCTACTACTTTTCACTTCCGGCATCATGGATGCCGGAATTTGGAAAAGCTCAAGCAGCTCCTTATCCCATTCCTGCGTATGGATATTGAACAACATCGTACGGGAAGCATTCGTGATATCCGTAATAAATTCGGTTCCGCGGGTCAGTTTCCAGACCAACCAGGAATCGACCGTACCGAAACAAAGCTCCCCACGCTCGGCACGTTCCCGGACACCCTTCACATGATCAAGAATCCAACGTATCTTCGTAGCAGAAAAATAAGCATCAATCACCAATCCGGTCTTCTGCTGGATCAGAGAGGCATACCCCTTTGTTTTCAATTCTTCGCAATAGTCTGCCGTACGTCTGTCCTGCCAAACAATGGCGTTATAGACAGGGAAGCCGGTCTCCCGGTCCCATATTATCGTCGTTTCACGCTGGTTGGCAATACCGATACAGGCAATATGCATATCCGTCACATCCGCTTTAGCCATAGCCTCCTTGATGGCAGACGATTGTGTGTACCAAATCTCGTTCGGGTCATGTTCCACCCAGCCAGGCTTAGGAAAATACTGCTGGAATGTTTTCTGCGCTAATGTGATGATATTGCCCTGATGGCTGAAAAGGATGGCTCTCGAAGAGGTCGTGCCCTGGTCGATAGCCAGCACATATTTATTTCTGAAATTCATATCTTTCGTCTCATTAGATTATTCATTAATACAATGGGAAGCTACCCAGTTAAAGTCTTTCAACCGGACGGTCTGCCATGTTTTATCCTTTCCCCGTTCCATATCCCATGTCATGAAAAGTTAACACATACAAATCTAACAAATAAATTCCGATTATGGTTCCACCGTCATGAAAAAGAAACACACGGATATAATAAAAAAATGCATGGCCATAAAATGAAAATTCCATAACCACGCATTTTTTATTGCGCTTAAAAGCAAGCCTGTTTCTTATTCAAACATCTTATCAATGCCACCCACATCTGCCGGTGTCTGTTTTCGTTCCTCTTCGGTGGTCATTTTACAAGGATTCTGATACTGTTCGGGAATGTCGAAATCCTCTTCCTGCGAATAGCCTAACGTTTTGTCGGCATAAACTTTCTGCATGTAAAGTCCATAGATTGGCAGAGCCATACTGGCTCCCTGTCCTTCCGACATCCGGTCGAAATGGATAGAACGATCTTCACCACCGACCCAGACACCGGATACCAAGCTCGGCGTAAAACCCATAAACCAACCGTCGGAGTTATTCTGCGTCGTACCGGTCTTTCCTCCCATCGGCGCTTTGATGCCATAACGGGCACGAATACGACCACCTGTACCACCGTCTATCACATTTTTCAACATGTGGAGCATCTTATAAGAAGCATCTTCCGTCAATACTTCACTCATCTGCGAATTGAAATTCGCAATCGTATTGCCGTAAGGATCCTCTATTCGGGTCACATACAAAGGTTCGACTCGTATGCCTTTGTTGGCAAAAGTCGTATAACCGCTTACCATCTCACCAACCGAGACATCTGGAGTCCCCAAACAAATCGAAACTACTGGATCCATTTCGTTCTTTAATCCGAACGAATGCAGCAGACGAACAAACGTATAGGGAGACAATTGGCTCATCAACCAAGCCGTCACCCAGTTGTCGGAATTCTGCAATCCCCACTGTACAGAAACCATCTCACCGATCCGTTTCTTATTCGAGTTACGGGGTTCCCAAAGCCGTCCGTTCTCATCGGTCAGACGTTGTTGCACGTGCAACATCTCGTCACACGGACTGATACCTTCGATCATTGCAAGGGAATAGAGGTAAGGTTTAATCGTAGAACCGATCTGGCGACGGCCTCCATTCACCATATCATACTGGAAATCATTATAATCAATACCACCCACATAGGCTTTCACATGACCGGTGCGCGGATCCATCGACATGAAGCCGGTACGCAGGAAACTCTTATGATAGCGGATCGAATCCAACGGAGACATCGTCGTGTCTATAGCACCTCCCCAACTGAACACACGCATCTCGACCGGTTCGTTAAAGGCAGCCTTTATCTCTTTCTCACTCGCTCCCGCTTTCTTCATGGCACGGTAACGATCTGTCTGGTGCATAGCATGCATAAAGATCGTATCAACCTCGCCTTGACGTAAATCACGGGAGAACGGAGCATAACTTTTTCCTCTCTTCTCTTTAAAAAATGCAGGTTGAAGATAACCTCCGATATGCTCACGGACGGCATCCTCAGCATATTTCTGCATACGGGAATCAATGGTCGTATATATTTTTAAACCATCCGTATACAAATTATAGAATTCTCCATCAGCCTTTTTGTTCTTGTTACACCAACCGTATGCAGGATTCGTTTCCCAGGCAACCGAGTCTTCCTTGAACTGCTGCATCTGCCATCCCCGATAGTTTTTGCGCTCAGGTTTCTTCGCCGTCAAAAATAAGCGCAGATATTCGCGGAAATAAGGAGCCAACCCTTCCTTGTGATCCATACGGCTAAAATGAAGTGTGAGCGGCAAAGCCTTCAGCGAGTCACATTCCGCCTGCGTTATATAGCCGGCTTTCTGCATTTGTTCCAAAACCGTGTTACGCCGTCCGCGTGTCCGCTCGTTATGGCGCCTGGGATTAAAATAAGAGGGATTCTTACACATTCCGACAAGTGTCGCCGCTTCCTCGATCTTCAACGTCTTGGGCGTCTTTCCGAAATAAACACGGGCAGCAGACTGGATTCCCACGGCATTATAAAGAAAGTCAAACTTATTCAGGTACATATTAATGATCTCTTCCTTCGTATAATAACGTTCAAGCTGGACGGCAATCACCCACTCGATCGGTTTCTGGAACAAACGTTCCATCACATTGTCAACACTTGGAGAAAACAATTGCTTTGCCAATTGTTGCGTAATGGTACTACCACCACCACCACTTTTCTGCATCAAAATACCTCTCTTGACAACTGCACGAAACAGTCCCTGCACATCGATACCGCTATGTTCGGCAAAACGGACATCTTCCGTTGCGATCAACGCCTTCACCAAATCGGGAGATAGATCGTTATAATTGACCATGATACGGTTATCCTGGCTATGCGCATAGATACCGAGTGTTTTCCCATCAGCAGACACGACCTGTGAAGCATATTTATCAATCGGGTTTTCAAGCTGTTCGACCGGTGGCATATAGCCTATCGAGCCTTTGGCTATTGCTGAAAACAATAAAACTACAGCACCTACCGCTATGGCAAACAGCAGCCAGAATGAAATTACAATACCTTTTGTTACCTTTGAAGCCACTTTTCTCTATCTTTCTTGTTTTGGGCACAAAGGTAATAATTTATTAAGACACTCCCTCACCACAGCATCAAGCAATTTATGTTAAACCAAATACTTCGCCAACAAATAGCCGCCACCTAACAACCAGATATACAATACTGCCGCCAAGATGAAAGGTTTCGCTCCGGCTTTCTTAAACTTCTCGATACTGGTTTCCGTACCCAATGCCGTCATGGCCATCGTCAACATAAATGTATCTATATTATTGATCCCGTCCACAACTGTATGAGGCAACAGATCAAAAGAATTAAAACCAATCACAACCAGAAAACCGAAAGCAAACCACGGGATTGTGATCTTACCCCGTTTTACTGTAACGGCTGCTGTTTCCTTTACGCTATCAGATACGGCTTTCACGGCAGTACGCGCCAAAGCAAAACTCATCATCACCAAGACGGGAGCCAGCATCATAACGCGAATCATTTTCACGATAATAGCCGTATCCGAAATTTCTTTTCCCATAGCATTACCTGCACCTACGACATGTGCCACCTCGTGCAAAGTCGATCCGGTATAAAGCCCCATTTGTTCAGGCGTCAGATCCAACATACCTGCACGATATATGGCCGGATAGATAAACATTGACAAGGTTCCGAAAATAACGACCGTCGAAACAGCCACCGCTGTTTTATGCGGCTCGCTTTTCACGACCGGCTCAACCCCCAGTACGGCAGCAGCTCCACAGATCGCGCTACCGGTGGATGTCAGCAAAGCGAGATCTCTATCCATCTTCAGTAAACGCCCGACAAACAGGCCTATAAAGATGGTAGCCGCCACTATAATCACATCGATCAGTATGGCCGGAAGCCCGATCTCGACCACGCTTTGAAATGTCAGCCTGAAACCATACAACACGATACCGGCACGCAGTACCTGCTTCGTACAAAACAAAATACCGGGTACCCATGTCGCAGGCAGATGGTTGCGCAAACTGTTCGCATATACCATACCCAACAGAATACCGACGATCAGAGGGCTAAAAGATAGATTTTTGACAAAGGGAAACTCCGCAATATAAAAAGCAGAACAAGAGAAAAGGGCGATCAACAGAATGCCATGAAGTACATTACTCCTTTTTTCGCTAAACATATTCAATCAAGTTTAAAATCCATTACTTTTTAAAACCGCAACAAAAGTAAGGCTTTTTTCCACTACCTTTTCCTAATATGTTTTTATAGGGTATAACATCTGGTTATCGCCAATTTTGGCAGGCATATCGGATAAAACTTTCTTCCACTCCCCCATTCTGTCCTTGCGGCTCGGCAAAAGTAAACATCCGTTCGGCACAGAATCCTTCCACTTCAATCACCTTCAGTCTACCGGACATTAATTCGCGGGTTACAGCACGAATAGAAACAATCCCCAACGCCTCAGAGTTTTCCAAAAACAGTTTTATACTTTCCGTACTCCCCATTTGCAACAATACATTCAGTTGCGAAAGCTTTATCTGATGTTCCGCCAGGGCAGCTTCCACCACATCAAGCGTACCCGAACCATTTTCACGCAAGACAAGAGGCAGTGTACGAAGCTGTTCGAGCGAAATCTCGTCATAAGCAGCCAGTGAGCAGCCCGTATGTGCCACGACGACCAGTTCGTCTTTCATAAAAGGCGTATAGTGAAGCGTACTCTGATGTACCGTCCCTTCGACCAAGCCGAGAGTAATCTTTCCTTCCCGCAACGCCTGTTCAACATCACGGCTGTTCCCGTTCAGCAAAGAGACTTTTATCTCCGGAAACTTCTTAATAAAAGAGGCGAGAACAGGCGGCAGTACATATTGGGATATCGTCGTACTTGCCCCCAACCGCAGTTCCCCTGCAAAATTATCTGTCAACAGGTTCATCTCAAAATCCATCTGCCGGTATGCAGCCAACAGCTGTTTTGTATGCGACAGCAACAATTCGCCTGCATGCGTCAGTCCGATACGACTTCCCACACGGTCAAACAGCGGCGTTTTATATTGTACCTCTAATTCATGGATATGCTTGCTGATGGCCGGTTGACTGATAAACAACTCTTTTGAAGCCTTCGTGAAACTCAAATTCGTGGCTACACTGTGAAATACTTTTAGACGAAAATCCATAACATAATATATTACTTTTTACTTTACCAAACCCATTAGCGCATCATACCTGTCAAACTTACAACCTCGGAGAAGCTCTGGTTCAGGAGATAATCTGCTTTTAAGATCATCTACTACACATTCATTTATATTATTTAAGTTTAGGGTTCCATACTGCTCAATTAGACAAATGTTTCATGACGATTGCAAATATACAAAATTGTTACCTCAAACATAATAGTAATAGATTGACTTTTACACACCGAAACGGCGTTTTTCGTGACATACATGCAAACGGTCTGCTTAAAAGATGAAAAAAACGACTGTTTGTCAATCTTTTTACCGGAATTCCCAACATTCCGTCAAAGCTAAACTCCCGGAGAATCGAATATACTGGAAAACAAGAAGAGGAGTAAGGGAATACAAAAAAATCCAAGGGTATTTTCAAAGATTCCGGTATCCCGTTTCCATGGCGACCGTCTCACGGTGATGAAGACGGACTCCATCGCTCCGGGATGCCGACTTCCTCCTATTACAAAGACAGTCGTCATGATAACGAAGACCGTCTTCGCAAAAAAAAACTGCGTACCTCACGGAAATAGACTTTTCCTAGCGACCTTTAACAGAAAACAGACATCTGAAAACCGTTTATTTAAACTCAGATTTTGGCATTTAAGATCATTTTTGACAATAAGAGGTCTCGCCATGCAATCCTAACCTTACTTTATCTATCTTTACAACGAACCACTCCTCAAATGGCAAAATGTAATGAGCTCTATAACGGATTATTCAAAAAAGACAATAGATCACCTCCGTCATACCCAGCTTTTTCATACTTTTGTGTAATATTAATTCTTGACAGAAGCATATATCAGATAGAGATGAAAAGGAAAAAGAAAATACTGACGATCATCGTTCTGGCTGTTACAATCTTGATATTCATACTCCCAGCTATCGGGTTCAGCATTCTGAACTGGGGAGTATTGCCGCCAGAGAAACTGACGCCACTGGTTATCGAGCAGGCAAATAAGTTCATCGATGCACATTTGGATTGCGAACGAGTGGAACTGACCTATTTCGAAACCTATCCTTATTTAGGCGTGAAGCTGACGAACGGCCACCTGATCTCGCACGCAGCCGAAGATTCGACCGCCCATGAAGAGGAACTGGCGATTCCTTCTGATTCGCTGCTTGCTTTCTGTCGGGCAACCCTGTCTTTGCAACCACTCGATTACCTTTTTGGTGGTAAGATCACCATCAAAGACTTTTCCATCGAGAACCTACGTTTTTATGGATTCGTCAATAAAAACGGACGTGCGAACTGGGACATTTACGAAAGTGAGACGGATTCGACAGAGGCCGATGCAGGCAAAAAGCTCCTGCCGCCTATCGACCTGCAAAAGGTACGCATCTACGGAGGACATTTCACGTATGACGACCGCCAGGCTGACCTTTTTACCGAAATGCAGGGCTTCTTCGTACGCCTTGACGGTTCATTGGCAGGAGGAGCCAATACACTCGATTTGGAAATGGGCTGTTCATCCCTTTTATTCAGTAACCCAACTTATACATTAAAAAACGACTTGTCACTTCGTCTCAAAAGCAGGTTAGTGCTCGCCGAACACTACAACTCGATTACCTTAAAAGATGCGGAATTGAAGGTGAACAATCTGCCTTTCACCGCCGATGGTGCCATACGCCACTTTCCGGAAAACCGGCACACCCGTATCGATATGGATATGGGATTGAAAATCTCGGATATGAACGATCTGCTGAAATTCATTCCCGATGCCTATTTCCAGAATCGCGATAAAATACAGGCGGAAGGTTCAATCCTTATAGAAGGAAGTATTCACGGTTTCTTAGGGGACAGTATCGTACCAAATGCAAACCTGTGTTGCAAAATAGAAAACGGTTCCTATCATATAAAGGATATCGAACAAGGTATCGACACACTGGAAATGGACCTGGACATCCATCTGAACGGACCTTTTCCGGATTCTTCTTTCATCTCGCTCGAACAACTCACGATGAAAGGGCTCAACACTTCATTGGATATGCAGGCCAAAGTAACCAACCTGTTCAAAAATCCGACCGTCCGGGCCGGAATGAAAGGAAAAGTGGACTTCACCCGGTTGGGACAGGAATTCCTTAATCCGGACACGCTGTTAGTGGAAGGTGTAATGGATGCAGACCTATCGACCACTTTTACCGTGAATGACCTTGTCGAAAGCCGGTTCGGGAAGATACACAGTTCAGGAAAACTCAATATTGACAAACTGAAAGCGTTCAGCCAGTCACTCGGCATGGATATTTTCATTTCCGATGCCTATCTGACAATCGACACGACACACCAAAAAAGTCTTTACATCGAATCACAAAACCTGATGCGGATGACGATGGGAATAGACAGCCTGAATATCAAATATAAAGATGAAATCAGCACGAACATAAGCAAATTGGAAATGCTTGCTCAAACATCGCCTGTTATTGATACAACAGCCGTCATACCGATGACCGGGCGATTGGCCTTCAGCCATCTGAGAACCCGAACGGCCGATTCCGTCTGGATCGTGGCCGGACGTTCCGAACTGAAAGGTGGTATCAAACCGTCCACTTCCGACAAACTAACCCCGACTGCAGCCGCTGTCATTTCGATCGACACGCTGAAATACATCAGTATGCCTTTACGGACAGGACTCTCCTTGACAGAAAGCTCGTTTACGATCGAGGCCCTTCCCTATCGTGATGCACGACACCTACAGATGGCAAACCGGCAACGCCGCACACTGACCGACGAACAACGTGTACGTCTGACAGAAAAGAGAAAGAAGATGGCCGGGAAAACTACCATCGGCGACAGTAGCAAAACAGAAGGTCAATTCCTCCGCAAATGGGAAGCACGGGGCAGCATCTCTTTCAAACAAATGCACGGTTTCAGCCGCATGTTCCCACTCCCGATATGGATGGAGCCGACGACGATGAGGTTCAACACAAACGACATCACACTGACAGATGCCCACCTGCATCTCGGCAAAAGCAATTTCACCCTTAACGGCGAGATCAGCCAGATCCGGCAGGCGATGCTCCGCGGAGGAAAGTTGAAAGGAAATTTCAATCTAAATTCGGATTATATCGATTGCAACCAGTTGATGCAGGCAGTCAACAACGGTATGCAATATGAGGAAAAACCGGACCGGCTAACGCTCAGTGATGAAAATATCGCACAACTTAATACCAAATCGCTGCAGGATAGTATCGCACAAACAGAAACCGACACGACCAGCCAATTATTTGTTCTTCCAGCCTTTCTCGACATGGCTCTCCATACGAATGCAAAACGTATCGATTTCAAGGATCTGGAATTAGAGAACGTGGTCGGCGAGATTGTCCTGCGCGATCAGAGTATCAACTTGAGCAAGCTCAATATACAATCCAATATGGGGAATGGGAACCTGACAATGGTCTACCGGGCTAAGAACGGACAGGAGGCAACCGCCGGTTTAGACCTCGATATGGAAGATGTGAAGGTGGAGAAGTTGATCGCCCTCTTCCCTTCCATCGACACATTAGTCCCGATGCTCCGTTCGTTCGAAGGTGTTTTGGATTGTCAGGTCACGGCTACTTGCAAGATGGATTCGACCATGTCTCTCATTATGCCGTCCATTAACTCGTCTTGCTATCTGCACGGGGACAATATGGTTCTGCTTGATGGAGAAACATTTACCGAAATATCGAAGACTCTGATGTTCAAAAACAAAAAGCGGAATATGATAGACAGTATCTCAGTGGACCTTGCCATCAAAGACAATAAGATCGAGGTCTTCCCATTCTTGGTAGAAATGGACCGCTACAAAGTGGCTGTCGGTGGAACGCATAATCTGGATATGACATTCAATTACCATCTATCGGTCCTCAAATCACCTGTTCCATTCAAGCTGGGAATCGACATCACCGGTAACCTGGATGATTTCAAGTATAAGATCACGAAATGTAAATACAAGGATATATTCAAACCGGCCAAACAGGCGGAACTGGACAGCACACGCAAGAATATCCGGAAAGATATCCGCGACGCAGTACGCAAACAGATCGAGGAAGCTGCGCCGGAATTAGGAAAAGACTTAGCTTTGGTAAAGACAACGGAGAAAAGGGAACCTTAACGGTTCCCATACATCCGCTCGTAATATTTCATATAATCTCCCCCCGTGATCTCTTCCACCCATTTCTGGTTGTCCAGATACCAGCGGATCGTTTTGACAATACCGGTTTCGAAAGAAATTTCGGGAGTCCAGCCCAATTCGTTTGTGATCTTTGTCGGATCAATAGCATAGCGCTGGTCATGGCCCAAACGGTCTTTTACAAAAGTAATCAGGTTGTCGTTGATCCAATCAATGGAAATCTGCCCATCCACACCGGTCTCTTTTTTCTTCAGAATCCGGCGGTATTCGGGTTGTTCCGTCATCAATCGGCGAATGGTACTGATTGTCAACTTCACGATCTCGATATTCTGCTTCTCGTTATGGCCTCCTACGTTATAGACTTCCCCTGCCCGTCCCTTATGGATCACCAAGTCGATAGCCTTGCAGTGGTCTTCCACATACAGCCAGTCACGTACATTTGTCCCGTCACCATAAACAGGAAGCGATTTACCTTCGAGAATGTTTTTAATAATCAGAGGTATCAGCTTTTCCGGGAAATGGTACGGACCATAATTGTTGGAACAACGGGTGATGCTGACCGGCATCTTATAAGTTTCGGAGTAAGCTTGTACAAACAGGTCGGCACTCGTCTTGGATGCACTGTACGGACTACGTGGGTCCAACGGAGTCGTTTCATGGAAATAGCCTTCGGCCCCCAGGCTACCATACACCTCATCGGTAGACACTTGGTGGAAACGGACACCCTCACGCCATTCAGGATAACCGGTAGTCGCTTTGCCCGTCACCCAAGCTTTACGGGCAGAATCGAGCAGGTTTTGCGTACCTAATATATTCGTGACCAAGAAAAGCTGCGGATTCTCAATACTGCGGTCCACGTGGCTTTCCGCCGCAAAATTAACGACATAATCGAACTGGTATTTGGCAAAGAGTCCGTCCGTCAACGCACGATCACAGATATCACCTTTTACAAACTCGCAACGTTCCCCGTCAATGTCCTCGGCAATCGTTCCGAGATTACCGGCATAGGTCAACAGATCCAGAACTACGATCTTTATTTCAGGATATTTCGCCAACATGTATTTAATGAAGTTCGCACCAATAAAACCAGCGGCTCCAGTAACCAAATAAGTCTTCATGTTTATGATTTTAGATTTATAATTTAAAATTCAATTCGGCATCTCGTAACAAGGGAGCATTCCTGTCTTTATCTGACAAGTTGAGGACAGACGGATCCGCGATTTTCCAATCCACACCGACCTCAGGATCATCAAAACGTAATCCACGTTCATGGTCAGGCATATAAGGATTATCGACCTTATAAGTAAAAACAGCTTCCTCGCTCATGACATGGAAACCGTGGGCGAATCCTTGCGGAATAAAAAACTGACGTTTATTCTCATCAGACAACTCGACAGCTACATATCTTCCGAACGTCGGAGAACCTTTGCGCAAATCGACAGCTACATCCAAAACACATCCTTTTATCACACGTACCAACTTGGACTGTGAGTAAGGAGCCAGTTGGTAATGCAATCCTCGTAACACACCTTTTGACGAACAAGACTCATTATCCTGCACAAATTCCACTTTGCCGATATGTTCCTCAAACTCCGCTTTCTTCCAAGCCTCCATAAAGTAACCACGCGCATCTTTAAAAACTTTCGGTTCAATGATCCACACACCGGAAATTTCAGTTTCAATATATGTCATTATCTTATTGTTTATGCTAACAGATGACAAAGTAACTTCTTTTTCTGAACTTCTCCAAACCTCCCCGAAAACAAAAAGAGAGAAAAAGATTTGCATATTCCAAATATATTATCTTTCTTTGCACTCGCAAAACCGGAATGTTTACAAAAACATATTGGTTCCTTGGATGAGTGGCTTAGTCAGCGGTCTGCAAAACCGTGTACGGCGGTTCGAATCCGCCAGGAACCTCTTAGTAATTGAAAATTATTTTTCGCGATTTTATTTCGGTTCCTTGGATGAGTGGCTTAGTCAGTGGTCTGCAAAACCATGTACGGCGGTTCGAATCCGCCAGGAACCTCAAAAAATCCTCTTAGCAAGTTTTTGTTAAGGGGATTTTTTATTTTTGTCCCGTAATCGGGTATTAAAAGAATAAGATTATGCATTACAAAATCACGACGCTCGTGGAGAATGCCGTCTACGGGCGGAGCTTACAAGCGGAACACGGGCTTTCATTGCTTATTGAAAACAACAGGTATAAAATATTATTCGATACGGGACAATCGGATCTGTTTATCCGCAATGCGACACTTTCGGATATCGATATTGCGGAAGTGGATTTCCTTATCCTGTCACATGGACATAGCGATCATACAGGAGGATTAAGGCATTTCCTTGCCGTCAATAAAAAAGCTCCGATAATCTGTAAGCAAGAAGCCCTTTACCGGAAATTTAAAGATAAACGGGAGAACGGAGTCATCGACTCCAACCTGCTGGATTTATCCCGCTTCCGCTTTATCACCAAGCAGATAGAGCTTGTTCCAGGACTATTCCTGTTTCCGGACCTTCCGGTCATAAATCCGGAAGATACTCATTTCGAACGATTCTTTACTCAAACACCAGAAGGAGTTATTCCCGATATTTTTAATGACGAACTGGCGATCGTACTGATAGCCGAAAACACTTATTCCGTATTGAGTGCCTGTTCCCACCGGGGAATTACCAATATCCTCCGGACTATCGGCAACTGTTTCCACGGATATACATTCAAACTACTAACCGGAGGTTTCCATATCCACAACGCCCAAGACGGGAAATTCGGTATCATAGCAGACTACCTGAAAAACAATCTGCCGGAACAGATCGGGATTTGTCATTGTACGGGTATAGACAAATACGCGTTGTTCCGGCAGACATTCGGGGTCCGTGTGTTTTACAACTACACGGGAAATACATTTTATTTATAAATCTTGGCAGCCCAACCACCGCCGGGAGCCATCTTCACCTTTACCTTGCGATCGGCAGGAACCGGTATGACTTCCTTTTTATAATCACAGGCGGCACGATCGGCATTGATGCCATCTTTAAACAATTCCAGTTTATAATTGCCATCACCCAAGAAAGACAGGTCAAGTTCCACTTCGCGGGCATCCCAATTCGTCAAAGCGCCCACATACCAATCATTACCGTGAAGGCGGGCAATAGCAACAAATTCGCCCACTTTACCATCCAGAGCGACCGTCTTTTCCCATACGGTCGGGATATTGGCGATAAATTCCGTACATTCGGGTTCCCGGTTATAGTTGGAAGGATTATCACACAACATGTTCAGCGGAGATTCGAAGATCACATAAGTAGCCAGCTGATGGCAACGCGTTCCCTGACTCATCGGTTCGGTATAGATCGGAGCATAATTTTTACGGATCGCATTGCGCATGGCGCCCTGTGTATAATCCATCGGACCGGCAACCATACGGACAAAAGGAATCGTCACGTCGTAAAGCGGCATATCGTAGGTACTGGCTGCCCATTTCATATTTTCCAAACCATGAACGCCTTCGTAGTTGATCACGTTCGGATAAGTACGTTGCAAACCTGTCGGTTTACAGATACCATGATAATCGACCATCATCTTATATTTCGCACAAGTTTCGGCTCCTCTGTAGAGGAAGTTGACGATCTCCTGGTCGTCGCGATCCATAAAGTCTACCTTGAATCCTTTCACACCCATATTGGAATAATGCTTCACCACCTTTTCCATATCCCGGTCGAATGCATGGTAGCCAGCCCAGAGGATGATTCCGACATTCTTGGATTTGCCATAATTCACCAGTTCCGGAATATCGATTTCTGGAATAACCTGCATCAGGTCCGCAGCCATATTGACAGACCAACCTTCATCGAGAATCACATATTCGATGCCATGTTCGGCAGCGAAGTCGATATAATATTTATAGGTTTCAGTGTTGATACCGGCACGGAAATCCACATCGTAAATGTTCCAGTCATTCCACCAGTCCCAGGCAACCTTGCCCGGTTTCACCCAGGAAACATCCTGCAGGCGGCAGGGAGAAGCCAGACGATACACCATATCGCAATCGGCCAGCTGCTTGTCATTCTCAGAGACGATAAACATACGCCACGGGAAAGCACGCGTGCCGCTTGTCTTGGCTATATAATCTTCGCGTTCTTCCACTAACATCTGCAAATTATTGTGACCGCCTTGCTTTTTCACTTTCGGATAAGAGGCGAATACCGGTTTCAACACCGGCTTGTCGGTCGAGTTATTCAGGAACATACCGGGATAATCTTCCAGGTCAGCCTCGGTGATACAGAGTTTCTTGCCACCGTCCAGTTCCACCAGAAGCGGAAGGATCATCAGGCGCTTGCTGTTCAGCTTCGTGATCGGTTCATGTACATACGGCTGCTCGAAAGAGTTCATGAACTGTTCCTCAAATGTAGCCTTTTTGCTGTTCACGTAAGGCGCAAAAGCCATATGGTCGGAAGAGAAAGTATAATCAGCTTCTTCATCCACGACGATGATATCATTCTTCATCTTCGTCGTGAAACGATAGGCCAGACCGTCATTATACATACGGAAAACAAGACCGTAGTTACCCCGGAACGAGAGTGTCATTTCATTATAGATATCCTGTACTTCCGTCTTTTTATAGAAAGGAGAAGGGATCACTTTATCGACTGCGGCTTTCAGTACTTTCGATACTTTGGGGCCGGCCCCTAAGACAACTCCATTTTGCAACGTCATGGAGATGGGAGATGCGGCAAGAACTTCAGTCCCGTCGTGTGTAAATGAGAAACGAATATCGTCACCTACCGTAACGACTGCTTGCAGTTTTTTGTCCGGCGATTGCAACTGATAGCTTTTCTGTGCCGTCAGTGACATGCTCCCCATCAGGAAGAGCACAATAAGAGCTTTTAATTTCATGGTTTTCAAATTTAATTCACTGGCGGCAAATATACAGGATTAATCAGGAAATGCTTTTGCAAAATTGTCTTATCTTTGTTGATATTGTATCATAATATGGTTATTAAAGAGATAATGTACATGAAAAAGCTTATTTGTTTACTGTTTTGCTGTCTGCTTTTCCTCCCAGCCACCGCCCAATGGAAATGGCACAATCCGATGGAAGCAGGTTTTCCGGTTATCCAAAATCAAGGATTCACAAAAGAGATCGGAAATTCTTACACACGCCTGCCCGAACGTGCAAAAGGCATGGTGAGCGAACCGTTGTGGAACCTGTCACGCCATTCGGCGGGACTCGCCATTCATTTCTACAGTGACGCTCCGCAGATCAAAGTCCGCTATGCCGTTACCGGCAGCCTGAACATGCCGCATATGCCTTCAACCGGAGTGTCGGGAGTCGACCTCTACAGCATTAACAGCGACGGGGAATGGCATTTCTGTTTCGGCAATTATTCTTTCAAGGACACGATCACCTATACATATAACAATATAGGCAAAGACCGCTACCACAAACAAGGTTTCGAATACCGGCTTTATCTACCTTTATACAACGGAGTGAAATGGTTGGAGATCGGTATACCCGAAGATGCGAAGCTGGAATTCATCCCGGTTTCTCCCGAAAAACCGATTGTCCTGTACGGAACTTCGATTGCACAAGGGGCCTGTGCCTCCCGTCCGGCAATGGCGTGGGGAACGATCTTGCAACGTTCGCTGGATTATCCGCTCATAAACCTCGGCTTTTCCGGCAACGGCAAGTTGGCAAAAGAAGTTTTGCAATTTATCAATGAAACGGATGCCCGGCTGTATATACTGGATTGCATGCCGAACCTGTCTAATCAGAAAGAAGAGGAGGTGACCGCTCTGGCGATCGCCGCCGTCAAGCAACTCCGCGGAAAGCATTCAGCTCCTATTTTATTGATCGAACACGGAGGCTATAGTAACATGTATACGGATTCGACCCAATATAAAGCAGTCGTCCGGGTTAACCGTGCTTCTCGTAAGGCATACGAGCTGATTCAGTCAGAAGGCATCAAGGATGTGTATTATTTGTCCCGCGAAGAATTGAATATACCGGCCGACGGTTGGGTGGACTATGTGCACCCGTCCGATCTCGGCATGCAGCAACAGGCGGCAGCCGTAGAAAGAAAGGTCCGGGAAATCCTGCATATTCCTTCGGGCAGCCTGACAACAACCATTCCCGTCACCCAGCGCCGGGAACCGCACATGTATGAATGGCACGCCCGTCACCGCGCTTTCCTGGAGCAGGTACGCAACCATCCGCCTAAAGCTGTAATCTTAGGCAATTCGATCACCCACTATTGGGGTGGCGAACCGGAACACCGTAACAAAAATGGACGGGAGACCTGGGAAAAAGTCATGCGTCCTGCCGGTTTCCAGAACTTGGGCTGCGGATGGGACCGTATCGAAAACGTGCTTTGGCGTATATACCATGGCGAACTGGATGGCTATAAGGCCGGAAAAGTCGTCTTGATGATCGGCACGAACAATTGCGGCCTGAACAGTGACAAAGAGATCGTCGAAGGTCTCCGCTTCCTCCTTTCCGCCATCCGTCAGCGACAACCGGAAGCCTCCGTCAAAGTGATCGGCATCCTTCCCCGCCGCAATCAGGAACAATGGGTAAGGAACATCAACTTCGATATTAAGGAGATGGTGGAAACGGAAGGTTACGAATTTGCTAATCCGGGAACAGCCCTACTGCTGCAAGACGGCAAAATAAACGAAAGCCTGTTTATCGGTGACGGTCTCCATCCGAACGACAAAGGATATGAATTGATTGCCGGAGAGATCGCATCCTCCAACAAAAGTTTTTGAAAAATAATCCTTCATTCCTTTATCTGTATACTGGAATATTTCGCATTCAGGTTATTACGGATGAAGGAAATGACATAATTCATTTTTCTGCCAGCAACTTTTAAGACCAAACAACCCAAGTCTTAACACAAAACAAACTGCTTCTTTTTCTTCCGCCAAATGTCGAACAAGTGTCTGACATTTGTAAAACGCTTGTTAGACTATTGAGAAACAAGCGTTTTACAACTGTGGGACAAGAACGATCATATTACTTACGAAATAAAAGACTATGAGACAAGGCGGTAGAAACGTGTAATCCGTCGTAGGCCAGATGGACATGAGGCGGCAACTCCTTCTCTACCTCCGCATGCAGACCAATGCGATGACTCATGTGGATCAGATAGGTTTCCTTCGGTTTTATCCTTTCGATATTAGCAAGGGCTTCTTCCAGCGATTCATGTGTAGGGTGGGCTCCTCGGCGGAGAGCTGTCAGAATCAGCACATCCAGGCCTTCCAGTTTGGCATACTCTTCTTCCGGAAGATATTTTACATCTGTCAAGTAAGCCATATTACCGATACGATAGCCGAAAATCGGCAGTTTCCCGTGCATCACCCGGATCGGCGTAACCGGGATTCCGGCAACCACAAAAGGCTCGTTTCCGATCCGGTGAAGTTCCAGGTTCGGAACTCCGGGATATTTATGGGCACGGAACACATAAGGGATACGTGTCTCGATAGCTTCCGCCACATTATCTTCCGCATATACATCCACTCCCTTTTCACGGCAAAAAGGGCGTAGGTCGTCCAATCCGCCGACATGATCGTAATGTTCATGTGAAATCAGGACCGCATCCAAACGATACGTCTTGTTGCGGATCACCTGCCAACGGAAATCCGGACCACAATCCAACAAAATCCGCTTACCATCCGTCTCCACCAGCACGGACGTACGCAGACGCCAATCCCGTTTATCCGAACTGGTACACACCTCACACTGACAACCTATTTCGGGAACTCCGGTAGAAGTCCCCGTCCCTAAAAACGTTATTTCCATTTATCCTACATATTTTACCTCAGGCATAATCTCGATACCGAACCGGTCATGAACAGCCGTACGAATACTTTCGGCAACCAGTGCGATCTCGTGTCCTTTGGCTTCACCCAAATTGACCAATACCAATGCCTGCTTTTCATATACGCCGACCGCACCATGCGACTTGCCTTTAAAACCGCACTGCTCGATCAACCAGCCTGCAGGGACCTTCACCTTCCCCTCTCCTGCCGGATAGGACGGCATGTCCGGATATTGCCTCTTCAACTTTTCGTAATGGACAACCGGAATAACCGGGTTCATAAAGAAACTTCCGGCATTTCCCAACTCATCGGGATCAGGCAATTTTTGATGACGGATCGAGATCACGGCATCCCGCACAGCTTGTAGCGTTATCTCTGGATATTTAGCCAGTTCCTCTTTCAAATTGCCGTAATTGACAGAAAACCGAGGCTTTTTGCTCAAACGTATATTTACATAAGTAACAATGTGCGGGTCGTTATGCTCATTCTTGAAGAAACTGTCCCGATAACTATAAAGACATTCTTCATTTGTAAACATACGTTTCTCGAACGAAAGCTGGTTATATGTCTCCACCGTCTCGACCACATCCTTGATTTCCGTACCGTATGCCCCAATATTCTGGACAGCGGCTGCTCCGACTTCGCCCGGAATGCCGGACAGGTTTTCTATCCCTCCCCAACCTTTGGAGACGGCATAAGCGACTACGTCGTCCCACTTCTCGGCAGCCCCGATGCGAAGCAATACTGAATCGTCCGTCTCTTCCGCAACAGAGATACCTTTTATCTGCGAATGCAAGATAACCCCGTTAAAATCATTTATAAACAACAGATTACTGCCACTTCCGATATGCAACGACAAACATTCCTGAAAATATTCGTCCCGGAAGATCCGCCCCAGTTCTTCTTCATTCGTATATTCCATAAACCAACGGGCCTTCACCGGAAGGTGAAAAGTATTATGTTTCTCCAGCGAGTAATTCTCTTCTATTCTCATTTCGCGTATGTTTTATTTTGCAGGACAAAAGTAACGATAAATATCAAATCAATCAGCAGGTATATAAAAAAGCCTTTCAAATATAGCGGCCAAAGGTTATTTAACATTTTTTGTTTCGCAAATCGTAACAAATGCATATACGTGTTGTTAAATAAGAAATGAACGCTGATTTCTTTATATGCAAAAAGAGATACAACATATCAATGAAAAGCGTACATTTGCCTTGAATATCATTAATTAAATAAAAACATTCATGAACAAAGCAGAATTGATTGAGGCCTTGGCCCAGAGATCGGGATTACAGAAACAAAAAGCGAAGAAACTATTGGAGGCTTATGTAGACATCGTAACAGAAGCTATGTCCCACAACGAGGAGATCGTATTGATCGGTTTCGGAACATTGATACCACGTCCTCAGACAGAGCGTTTAGCTCGTAATCCCAAGACAGGAACACCGGTTATGATTCCAGCCAGAACGACTGTAAAATTCAAACCGGGTAAATATTTGCTGGATGCAATTAACAAACCCGAAGAAAAGAAGTAAGACTTTTTACCTGACAAAGGGAGGCAATCTGAAAAAGGTTGCCTTCTTTTTTGCGACCTGTCCAAATTATGAGTAATTTCGGCGCCGGAAAAATGACAATTCAATCATGAAAATAGTTAATCTTGGAGAATCAAACTCGGTGTTAAACCGGTTTGTTGCAGAACTGCGCGACGTCAATATACAAAAAGACAGTATGCGCTTCCGTCGTAACATCGAGCGGATCGGTGAAATCATGGCTTACGAGATCAGTAAGGATTTCACTTACAGCAAAAAAGGTATTCAATCTCCTCTCGGGATAGCACCAATGAACACTCCCGACGATTCAGTCGTCATCAGTACGATCCTGCGTGCCGGCCTCCCCTACCATCAGGGTTTCCTCAGTTACCTGGACAACGCGGAAAATGCATTTGTTTCCGCTTACAGGAAATACAAGGACCGTCTGAACTTCGATATTCATATCGAATACATCGCATCTCCCCGATTAACAGACAAGACATTGATTATAACGGATCCGATGCTGGCAACCGGCAGTTCTATGGAACTGGCCTACGAAGCATTGCGCACCAAAGGCCACCCTACACATATCCATGTCGCTTCCATCATTGCCAGCAAGCAGGCAATCGAATATCTCCAGCGTAAAATGCCGGACGATATCACGACTATATGGGTCGCGGCTGTCGATGACGAACTAGATGATCATTCTTACATCGTTCCGGGACTGGGAGACGCCGGTGATTTGTCCTATGGTGAAAAAGAATAAGATATGAATCTAACGGGGTAAAGTAAACCAGAAACGGGACCCCTTCCCTATCTCGGATTCTACCCCGATTTTACCGCCAACCTGTTCTATTATGCTCTTACAGATCGAGAGCCCCAAACCTGTCCCCTGCTTGAAACTGTTTCCTTTATAGAAACGGTCGAACACATGTCGCTGCACTTCCGGCGACATACCGTCACCGGTATCCGTCACAGAAAACTCAATCTCATCCCGGCGTATCTCGTAACCAAGCAGGATCGTTCCTTTGCTGGTGTGTTTGATGGCATTATTAATAAAGTTGGATATGATCTGTGTCAGCCTCACTTTATCACAACGCATGATATAGGAAGGCAAGTCCGGAACCATACAGAGCGCGACTTCAGCCGGTACTTTGATACGCATCGAAACGACCAGTTCTTTACATAGCTCCCGCAAGTCGACCTCGACAAGTTTCAATTCGATTATACCGGATTCTATCTTCGCCAGATCCAGCACATCGGAGATCAACTGTAACAACAGTTCATTGTTTTTTTGGATAATCTCGACAAACTGCTTCTTTTCCTCCGGATCGTCCGTATCGACCAACAACGTGGAAAAACCGACAATGGCATTCAGCGGAGTCCGGATCTCATGGCTCATATTGGCAAGGAATGCAGATTTCAAACGGTCGAGTTCTTCGGCTTTCTCACGCAGCTTCTGCGTTTCCTTCAGTTCGGTTATATCATAATTCACACAGATCATTTCAAGTCTGTCCAGATTAGTCGACTGGGTGTTCCGCATTATATTCACACGAGTCCATCGCCATTCATCACCGTTCTGAATCCTCAGTTCTTTTCGGATACTTGAAGCAGTTCCCCGCCTAACGTTCTCAAAGAAATCGACCATTACTTTCCGGTCTTCCGGATGAACATGATTGTAGACACCGATCACCTCTGACAAAGGGGTCCCTTCCGCTTCTCCTAAATTCTGATACCATTGGTCGATAGCATACCCCTCATTGCTTTGAAGGTCGAATTTGGCATAGCCTACTTTGGCAAAACGACTGACCAGGCTGAAGAAGTGTTCAAACTCTTCGATGCGGTTATAGGCAACTGTCTTATCCGTATTATCAAGGTTGATCAACATATAATTGATCAGATCTCCATTCGTATCATAGAGCATGCTGACCTTTGTGAGAATATCGAGGGCTCCTTTTTTGCCCGTCGGATAATAATCTTCGTCTTTGATTTTATTAAACGAGTAATCCAACCGGAAAGAAACCGGTTCTCTCCGGCTCAACTTCTCTTTTATTTCTTCAGGAATGATCGGGTTCTCAAAAATATTAATCCCCAACGCGGCCTCCTTCGAAGGAAGTCCGAAGATCTCCACGTCCATATTGTTCATATCCACCAGATAGCCATTCTTATCATAAAGCTCAATACCGACCGGGATATTCGTATAGATATTCCGAAGCAGCTTTTCGCTATGATCCAGTGCTTCGTTTATCCGGGCCATCTTCGTTATTATGCTGATGATATTGGTAATGGAAGAGAGCCATTGATAGTCTTCGAGGCTCCACATACGGTTATTGTCGACGATATCGATTCCCAGATAGCCCCAAGAAACCCCTTTGATGATCAACGGAATCATAATCAGGGAGCGTGCACCCCTCTTCTTCAGATAACGTTTTTCTTCCGCTGCCTCCAAAGGCAATTCATCCAAGTTATTGATCAGGATCGGATAAAGCTTTTGTATCTTTCCGGTAGACCAGCGTAAGGTCGAAAGCGGAATATTCTGCAAAGTGTCACGGACAGGAGCAATGCCTTTGCTACAGACTTCATAGGTACAGCTCAAAGTATCCCCATCTCCGTACTCCATGATATACGCACGTCCTTTCGTATAGATTGAAAACAGAATTTCCGTAAGCGCCAAATGGATCGACTTATGTAGATCATTCGTCTGGATAAAAGAATGTAACGCCCTGGAAAGGCTGCCCAAATGCCTAAGCAGGCTGTCAATCTGACTATTCTCAACCAGTTTGTTTGCATCTCCTTCACTAAAAGGTATTAATTGCAAAATTCCGAAAGCCTTTATTTTACCATTGGACTCCACACCGTGCTTGTAAATCTTAGTACGGACAAATCTATATCCATAACAAGTTTTTATCGGAAAAGCCTGTTCATAAATTCCGATCTCTCTGAAGAAAGCAAACTCATTGGCAATCCGACTGCGATAGTCTTCACGAATCAAGGAATAGAAGTCAGTTATAGATAATTGTGGTCCTTTCAGTTCTAGCAGACCAATCAAGAAATCCGAGCAGATATAACATCCCGCTTCAAAATCCGTCTCCCACCATCCAACCTGGGCACAATCTAATAATGTTTGATACTGAACAGTTTCCATGAATACTTTTTTTGTCATCCACCCGTTTATTACTATCACACAAAAGTCGCCATAATAAACCAAAACAACAAATTTTGCCTTATATAAAAAAGTTGCAGCATAAGCCAATACAAGCCCATACTGCAACTTAACCTTATATACAAAAGTATTATTTCAACTCTTTAATGCGAATATTACGGAACTTGACAGGAGAGCCATGACCTAAGAAACCGATATGTCCTTTCTTATTAAACAGGCCCGGATGTTCCTTATGATCGGCAGTACCGTTCTTTGTCGCTTCGCGGATATTGCCTTCCATGATTACCACACCGTTGACCGTTACCTTGATGTTATCCCCATTAGCTACAATTTCTTCATAATTCCATTCACCCGCAGGTTTAAACGCACTATGATGTTCCGCCTTAGCCGGGATAATTCCATAAACGGAACCGTGATGCTGCAAAGGAGTAATATCCTTATAAATCGGATGTTCGCAATCCAGAATCTGGATTTCCATACCAACATAAGCGGCATCCCCTTCCATCGGGGTACGGATACCGACACCGTTATTAGCACCCGGCGTCAACTGAAATTCGAAACGGTACACGAAGTTGCCATACTCGTCTTTCGTATACAGGTTTCCACCATAGCTCTTGCTCGGTATCATGGAAATGCAACCATCTTCCAAGGTATAATCAACCGTGTTACCTGTCCATTCATGCATATTCGTACCGTCAAACAGAACCTTAAAACCTTCCTTCTCTTCTTCGGCTGAAAGTTTGAACGGTTCCTTGCGTTCGAGTTCTTTTACATAAATATTCCGGTAATAAACCTTGCTGCCATGAGCCTGCAATTCAATCTGCTCGACTGGGAAGATCGGGAGCTTGCGATCCCAATAGTTTTCCAGAATCACATCATCCACCACTTTCTCTCCGTTCAGTACGACTGTCACACGGTCACCGACCATCTTGATGTAGAAGCTGTTCCATTCACCCAGCTTATTATCGGCCACTTTCGTCGGCTTGCTCTCGTTCACCTGGTTGTTATATAATCCACCGGAACCGACTTGCGCTCCTACGTTTACACGCGAAGTATCCCATATCTGTACCTGAGGCGTACCACGCAAGTAAATACCGGCATCCGCTTCAGGACCGGCCGGATCAAGCATCCAGTCCACATACATTTCAAAGTCACCGTATTGTTTTTCCGTGCACAGATTGTCACCCTTGCCATTGAATATCAGCATACCATCTTCCACGCTCCAGCCTTTACGCATGACTTCATCGGCTTTCGCCTGCTCTTTGGCCAACTGTCCCGGTTTCATCTTCGCACGGGCAATCGGATTCTGTACCAAACCTTTCCAACCGGTCAAATCCTTGCCATTGAACAAAGAAACGAATCCTTCGCCTTGCGGCATCTCTGCCAGATGTTTCTTGATCGCTTCTTTTTGATAGCCGGCATCCGGATTGTCAAGCACCTCCATTACCTTATTCAACAAAGCACGGACATTTGCCCCCACATACTCCTTATTACCCAAAGCAATATTCATGACTGCATTGGCGGCAGCCTGCTGTACAGGTTTCTGATCCAAAAATTCACCGGCATACAGCATGCCCAAGAATGTTCCGGTATTTTCAATCTGTTGTAAAATCGCGATCTTCTGTGCATCCGTTTTGGCAATTTCCATTGCCTTACGCAAGCTTAACAAACGGTTTTCACCTGTAAATGCCGGATTGGAAACCAGTTTCACATAAGTAGTGAGAGCCGGGTCAAAATAGTTGGACGACGGGCTTTCCTTGCAGATCATGTATAATTCGTCCGCCACTTCAATACCCTTCCAGTTCAACAGAGCTTCGAAAGCAGCATCCCGTTTGGCTCCCGTACTGGAACGGAAACCCTTCACGATCGTAGCCAAAGCATCCGGCTGACCGGTAGAAGACAATACCAAATAATACAGATAGTCATTATTACCAGCCTGTAACATACGGCGTTTCACCGTTTCGACCCGGTCGGCAACCGGAAGAGAGGACAATGCCGAAATAACAGCCCGCTGCATGGGAGGAACAGCCAATGCATCAGCCGTTTCCAGCATACCGCACATATTGGTTATATCACGTTCTCCCACTACATCCTTCAAAGCCACATAAGCCGCGGCTTTCACTTCTGGAGAGCCTATCTGTATCTGATCAAGTACGGTATTGATATTGGCAGTAGCCTTGCGCATGGCCAACAACTCAAGTCCAGCTATTTTTCCCGCATTAGCAGCAGAAGAGACGGCCTTTGCCACTGCCCCGTCGATATCTCCGGGGAAGGCAGCCAAAGCATCCTGTCCCAACAGGACGACTTGCTTGTCATCGCTCTTCAGCAATTCGGCCAACGAAGGGATATAGGACTTATCGCCTATCTTCACCAATGTCCAGGTTGCAGCCTGCTTCACGTCGAAGTTAACATCACCGAGCTGCTCCAACAGGATTTGCTTGGCAGGAAGATCGAAACGAATTTCCAGATTCTGGATAATGTCATGTTTGACAGGTTTCTTGGCCTCGCGTCCGATCCAGTTCAAGATATCTATTTTTAGTTCCGGTTTGGCTTTCGGAACCATTTTCATAAGTTCTATATACAACTCCTTATCTGCAAAACCGGAAGCATAACTCAAAGCCGCATTCCGGTAGTTCTTGCTCGGATCTTTCATGGCAGCAATAACCATCTTGGATACTTTGGCCGGTTCCTCGGCTGCTAAAAGTATTTGCAAGGCAGCTTCCCGTGTCTGCTCCTGTCCGGCTTTAGCCGCTGCTTTCTGCAATTTCTTTGCAGCTTTCATCACCGCATCACGATCACTCTGGACCAATCGCTTCAACAAAGCGATATAAGCTTCGTTGGCACCGGTCACTTCCATCGTGTAACCGGCATTCTCGGCCGCTTTTGCTAACACTGGCAATGAATTAGAACTTCCGACACAACTCAAGGCATACAATACCTCTTTCTGCATATTCGGATCAGACGCTCCCTGCAATACCAACAAAACAGGTTCAGCCCCATCCACCCGGGCATCGGCAATCGCACGGATCACATCCTTTTGTGTTTTAGAAGAACCGGTACGGCTCTTCAAAGCAGCAACCAATGCCTGACCTGCTTTTTGACTACCATTAGAAGCCAGCGCACGAGCGGCGGGACCGCTCAACGACTCATCGTTCAGATAAGAAGCCAGTACATCTATACATTCGTCTTTCCCCAACATCTGAAGTTGGCGGATAATAAACGCTTTTGTTTCACGCTCGTTCACCATTTCTAAAGCCTTCAGATATGCCTTTGCAGTCACTAACCGGGCATTCTCCTCCCCTTTCGCCATGACATAATGCGTAAGACCGCTCAAAGCGTAGTCGACATTTGCGTTACTGCCTTTGCCCGGAGCATTTATCATGTTTACCAGCATCAGAACACCTTCTTCGCCGGTAGAACTCAAATCACCAATCAATTTATTGTACGCCGCTTGTTTCGCCGCAGGCATCTGAGCCAACACATCGGCTGCGGTCGTTTTGGCCGTACGGTTGGCCGGAGTCTGCGCCATCAGCATGCTTCCGCAAAGCAACAGGGCAGCTATTGAAATATATGCTTTTCTCATATTATTATCTATTTATGTAATTGTCAATTGTTAATTATCAATTGTCAATTCGTTATATATTCCAAGGTGCTCTCATCGGCTGGTCCAGCAAACGATTTGCAGCCTCGTCGTCAATAAATTCAAGTTTTGCAGGATCGAAATTCAGCGTCCGGTTCAAACGCAGAGCCACTGCTCCCATATTGACAATAGTAGCCGAACGGAAACCATTCTTTTCGTTCAGTGCGAAAGGCTGGCGTGTCTTCACACATTCGATAAAGTCCGTAACCTGAGGTTCGGGTTCGGGGAAATCGGCAAGTTTCTTCTCCCAATCGGGAATATCGCATACAAAATTTTTATAAACATTACCCTTCGGTCCGGCAATATACGGCGTATTCGGATCACCGAAATCACCACCCCAAAGGACAATCTGACAACCATCGTCATACGTGTAGGTAATGGAACGCCAAGTACCGACAGCATCCGGATGCTGCTGCGGGGCATCAACCTCCACTTTAATAGGGCTGGTATCGTCTTTACCTAGTATATATTGTACGGGGTCGATGTAGTGTTGCCCCATGTCTCCGAGCCCTCCACCGTCATAATCCCAGTATCCGCGGAAAGTCTGGTGTACGCGATGCGGGTTATAAGGCTTGTAAGGAGCCGGGCCGAGCCACATGTCGTAGTCCAACTCTGCCGGAACCGGTTGCGGTTCGAGATATTCTTTTCCTACCCAGAAAAACTTCCAGTTGAAACCGGTATGCGCACTGATCGTCACCTTCAACGGCCATCCCAACAATCCGCTTTGTACCAGTTTCTTCAACGGCTTGACAGGAGTGCCCAGTCCATAGAACTGGTCTGTAAAACGGAACCATGTATTCAGGCGGAACATACGTCCGTATTGCTGTACGGCCTCCATCACACGCTTTCCTTCACCGATCGTACGCGTCATCGGCTTTTCACACCAGATGTCTTTCCCGGCTTTAGCGGCCTCGACAGACATGATACCATGCCAATGAGGTGGAGTGGCGATGTGCACAATATCGACATTCGGGTCCAAAATCAAATCGCGAAAATCATGATAAGCGGCTATTTTTTCCTTCACCAGTTTCTTTCCCAATTCAAGGTGATTTTTATCAACGTCACAAACGGCAACCAAACGTGTACCGGCATAATTGACATGGCCTCTTCCCATCCCTCCGGTACCAATAATACCTTTAGTTAATTGATCACTCGGAGCGATATACCCATTTCCCAATACGTGACGCGGCACAATCGAAAAAAGCGCAACCCCTCCAAGAGTTTTCAGAAAACCTCTTCTGCTTGTTCTCATAGTAAATTATAATTTATATAGATTAGCAATCTATTATTTAAAAATATGAATAATATCTGACAAATATACTAATTATCTAATAATCCTTGCAGATATTCACGTGTTTTTATCACATAATCATGTCTTGCACCATTCAATTCACATTCAATAGTCAATGCTCCTTGAAATCCTTGCTTCTTCAGTTCTGCGATGACAGCCGGAAAATTCACCTCTCCAGTAGGAATGGGTACTTCAGCTCCCAATTCATACGGATTGTTCGGGTCCGGATATCTACCGTCTTTAGCATGGAATTCCTTGATAAGGCTGCCGAACTGCTTCACGGCATCCAGAGAATTCGCTTTTCCGTACATCAATAAATTAGCTAGGTCGCAATTGATAAACACATTACCTGTAGCGATGTCTTTAATGGCACGGATCAAAGTCGTCGGCGTTTCCTGTCCGGTCTCAAAATAGATCATCACACCGCGCTGCTTGGCATAATTCGCCAAATCCTGCATGACCTTGATAAAATCTTTATATTGTTCGGAAGAGGGATCTTCCGGTATAAAACCGAAATGAGAGTGCATAGCGGGAATTTCCGCCATTGCACAGAAATCAATCATTTCATGATATACTTTAATTTTTTCTGCCCGTTCTTCTTTTGGCACCAGACCAATCGTAGCCGGCCCCTGGCGAAAATTCCAAACACAATGGCTTCCGGGCACACCGACAACCGTTGTTACCTTTATATTATGTTTCTTGGAGGCCGCCTTTACTTTTTCAGCAAAATCTTTTGTAAACTTGTTTTTCTGATAATTAAGTTCACAAGAACCAAATCCCTGATCATGCAGATCCTTAAAGCTTTTATCTACATCGCCCAAGTCATATTGGATAACCCCAATCGTTATCTTATCCTGAGCCATCATTTCGGAGCACACAAACAGCAATGCAAAAATCAATAAAGAGAATTTAGTTTTCATCATCTGATATAGATTAAGTTATAAATAAAGAAAATTAAAAAGAGGGACAACCAAAGGGTTGTAAGTCTTTTTGGCCTCCCTCTTCATTTATGAAAAAACAAAAGTAATAATTTATTCCATTGTCGGATTAAAAGTTCCGCCCCAGTTATTGTTTTGTTCGAGATTCGGATTTTGGTCGATGTTACTTTTCTGAATTGGGAAAAAATAAAAAGACTCTTCAATCACGAACTCACGTTCAGCTGCTTCCGTATAAGGTACTTGACGAATCACATAACGAAAATCACCGGTAGTCAACTCATTATTATTAATTTTGGCTCTAGCAGTGTTCAGATCCATATCCGTACCATCCGGGTTGATAGCAATCGCTTCAAGTCCATGTTTAGTCCAGCCAGCCAATTTCATCATATTACGCGTACGACGCAAGTCCCAAAAACGATGCCCTTCAAAACACAATTCGATATTACGTTCATCCAAAATAGCCTGACGAATCTCTTCACGATTACCGACTTTCAATCCATAAAGTCCATCGTTCCCAGCCTCGATTCCGGCACGTTTACGAATCTGCTTTAACATTTCAACAGCAGTTTCCGAATGTCCGGTTTCATTAGCTGCTTCGGCATAGATAAACATCACCTCAGCAAAACGCATCAGGATATAATCAATATCATACGTCATCACTTTATCCTGAGTCAATGTTAAATCTGCTGCTTTGTAAATATAAAAACCTGAGAAAATATCATTGTTCACGGCATTCGTATGTGCATTCGGATTTACACCATATTGATCATCAGGGCTACTGATTCCCAATGCATTATATTGCCTATAATTCGCAGACTTTCCAGCCACTGGATATTCCCGACCATTATATAAACAGACATTATTGAAACGCGGATCACGATTCTGCCAGAAAGATTTCAGTAAAGCCTGTTCGTCTCCAACATAATATTTACTACTCGGATCATCATACTGTTTTCCATCCAACATAGGAAAGCTTTTTACAAACTCCCAAGTCGGGTTACTATAAGATTTGTCACGGCTGACAGAAGCAGGACGGGTCGTGTACTCCCATGCTGAAGTCTTATTCGGATTCGAATTCACTACCGGAAAAACAACCTCCGGTCCTTGTTCCTGTATCCAAATATCTGAATAATTCGGAGTTAAAGCAATACCTTTAGCCACACAAAAATCATAAGCTTCTTTTGCTGCCACATGAGCTTCCTCCCAATAAACATTGCCATATGGATTGTTCGGATTGAACTGCGGAGATGCTTTCAACAACAAAGTTTTTGCTTTCCATGCTTTGGCAAAACACTGGTCGATACGTCCGTAATCAGCTGAACTTCCAGCAATCTTCTCCGGCAATAATGTGATGGCATAATCCAAATCTTCAACCATAAACTGGAAACACTCCGGAGTAGAGTTACGTTTTACACATAAATCATCCATATCCTTGTCTTGAGGAACCTTTATATAAGGAACACCGCCATGATGCAAAACCATCCAATAATACATATAGGCACGCATGAAATAAGCCTGGCCCAACAAGCCATTAGCCGTTTTACTATCCAATGCACCTTCTTCCAAACGTTTGATAGCCTCGTTAATATGGCGAATCGTCGTATAATCCCACTTTTTATAAGCACTACCTGTTTCTGTAATAGTACCCAAATACCATGGTATACCTGTCACTTGTTCTGAGTTATTGTCTGCACCAGCACTCCAGTTTCCAAAGCACTCCGAATAAAGATTGTTCACATACGCCGTAGCCAAGTTAACGTCATCCCAAACCATCGACTCATCGTAACTATTCAAGTTGTCAATATCTAATGTATCACAACCGGTTGCCATTCCTCCCAATACGAAAGCTGCACTTATTATGGCATATTTGATTTTATTCATTTTCATATTCTTTCTGATTTAAAATTAGAATGAAAAATTAAGACCAAAAGAAAATGTTCTCATCAACGGATAGGAATCATAATATTCTTGTTCCGGATCCAAAAATTCCGTTACATCCGAAATACAGAACAAGTTTGTTGCATTGGCAAATACTTGTGCGTGCGTAAGTCCCAACGGACGAAGAATCGCTTTCGGCAAATCATAGCCGATATTCAAATTCTTCAAACGCAAGTATGCCCCATTACGCATCCAGTAACTTGTATTTCCTGCACCTGATTCATACCAACCATTCCCTACAATGCGTGGATAAACACCATTCGGATTCAAATCTGGATCATAGACTTTATCACTTGTCCAAATTGGGAAATAAGGACGAACGGCACCACCATGCTGATAGAAACCACCATCAACTCCACCGACAAAACGATCATATTTGCCAACACCCTGAAAATGCACGTCTACCGTGATACCTTTCCACTTAATATTACCACCAAAACCATAATTAATACGCGGTGTTCCATTTTCACTCAACAAGTTATACGCATCATTTCCATCAATACGTCCATCAGGACCTTCCGTATAACCATCTCCACGAGTATCTTTATACAAAATACCACCCAAATATGGATCACGACCATACTGTTTAAATCCCTTCGCTTTCAAGGCTTCAACTTCAGCTGGATCGGTCAACAAATGATCAGCAATCAAACCGGTCAAAATACCGTCAGCTTTTCCTACCGGTGACAATGCATGTAACGCTCCACCTTCCTGATAAGTAGCTGAAACATCCAAGACATCCCACTTGTCGCGAGCAAAACCTAAATTCACGTATGCAGAATAATCGATCTCACCATTAGCAGCCTTATCCATCCAAGTCAGAGCGATTTCACCTCCTCGCCAAGAACGTTCAGCGTAGTTTTCTGGAGCTAATGTTTGCCCATATGTATTAGGGATCGTCACGGTGCGTGCTCCCAAAATATCAGTTTCTTTACGATAGAATGCATCGACCGTACCAGATAATCGGTTATTGAAGAAACCGAAATCCAAACCACCATTAACAGTCTTAGATGTAGCCCATGTTAAAGCCAAGTTCGGCGTAGCACCAGGCGTAATCGTATTAGCTAAATTGTTACCAAACACATAATTTCCCCCCTTATTATATTTCTGTAGATAAGAGAATGCTGCTATTTCTTCATCATTCACATCCAAGTCATTACCTGTTGTTCCATACGATGCACGCAGCTTTAAATTACTCAACCAATCGGTCGTATTTTCCATAAAAGATTCTTCACTTAAACGCCATGCAGCCGATACAGAAGGGAAAAAACCCCAACGATGCCCATCGGGGAACAATGTGTTACCATCATAACGGAAAGAGAACTCGGCTATATATTTTTGATCGAATGTATAATTAAAACGACCAATCCATGAAAGACGTCCACCGGTATATTCTTCAGCGTCACCCCAACGACGTTCGGCATCGCTCGAATAATTAAACATCTGGTCTAAGTTGGAAAGTGGTTGTTCCCCTTTAGCCTGTATCCATTCCCCTCCGTTAGAAGCCTGTTCGAATACAACCATCGCGTTAACATCATGTTTACCAAATGTATTGGCATAGTTCACAAACCAATTGAACTGCTCGGTCCACAATTGTTTAGCACGATAATCCAAGTTTTCATAATTTTGAGAGAAGTTGAACGTATTGAACTCATTCAAATTTAAAGGAGCCGGCAAGAAACGATTTCCTTCAGGATCTGCCTGCTGAAATTTGTAGTTCTTCTGGAAAGTCATGAAACGTTTCCGATTGTAGTCATGTCCAATATAGCTCCCCATGATCTTCGTACTCAAGCCTTTCGTAATGAAATCCAAGTTAAAATCGAACGAAACGATCCCATTCATATTGCGCCGACGAGTTTTCAGATAACGGTTACCGACAACCTGATCTACAGGATTCCACCCTTGCCATGAACCATAATCCTGATAAATCGGATAATCTGTAATTGTAGCAGAAGGTGTCCCGTCCAAATTAGAGTAGAACGGCGTTGTCTTCATTGCATTGAATGTACAACGGTATAAATCATACACAGCCTGATCGTCGTCATCCGAGAATGGCCAATAGAAACGCTTGTCATTAGACTGATTTGCATCCAAATTGACATTCATCTTGATGTATTTGCTCAATTCTACCGTTAAATTCGAGCGCAAAGAAAATTTCTTATTTTCCAACGATACATAAGAGCCTTCTTCTGCCAAGAAAGACCCCATTACATAATATTGCACTTTCTCGCTTCCGCCTGTCACACTCAAAGAATGTTTTGTGTTCCAAGGATTCTGCCAAATATAATCGTTTACATTATAATTGATGTTGTTGTCACGGAAGTAAGCATATTCCGCCTCACCGTTCGGCTCTTTCGTGCCTTGAAAACGGGCTACAGCATTTTGGTAATCCAAATCATCAATAGCCGTCCATCTATCCGCAAACAGTTCTTGGGTAGGTTTGCTAAAAGCATAGGATCCCTGATAATTAAACACAGGTTTCTGATTCTTAACACCTCCTTTTGTCGTGACCAACACAACCCCATTACCAGCTGCCGATCCATAAATAGAAGCGGACGCGGCATCTTTCAGGAAGCTCATCTGATCTATTTCATACGGTTCCAAATTATCAAAAGCCTCTTTATCACGGATAACACCATCGATAACGAACAACGGATCGCCGAATCCACCACGCATACGGATCTCAGAAGAAGCTCCCATCAGACCAGAATTACCGGTAATGGTTGCTCCAGGAGCACGTCCAGCCAATGAATTGGACAAGTTAGTATTAGGAATCACCGACAGTTCTTCCGACTTCACATTCGAAATGGATCCTGTCATATTTACTTTTTTCTGCACACCGTACCCAACCACAACAACCTCGTCCAATTTCTGAGTATCTTCATGCAAGGTGATCTGGTACGTATTTTTATCTTTCGTCACTAAAATTTCCTGATCCAAATATCCGATATAAGAGATAAGCAAAGTAGCTCCATCCGGAATCTCTTCCAATGTAAATTCTCCGTCAATATTCGTTATCGTACCGACTCCAGCCCCACCTTTCAGGACAATATTCGCACCAATGACCGGCAAACCGGTATCGTCGACAATAACACCTGATATTTTTTTCTTCTGCTGTTGGAGTACTGTCACAACAGGTTCGGAATGAACACTCCTTTGAGAATTATCATCCTTCAGAAATACACGATTATTTACTATTTTATAAGAGATCCCTGTATTCTTAAATACCTCTTTCAGAACATTTTCTATATGTTCATTTTTAAGATTAACAGAGACTTTGGAGATTTTCTTATTTAATAAAGTCTCATCATAAGAAAATTCATACCCAGTTTGTTCACTAATACTTCGTATGACGGTACCGACTGTCGTTTGATTCAAGGCCAGTTCCAGATTCACATACAAAGAATGCGCATCGCTTGTCGCCATAGCGGGCGATGCAGCTGACAAAAACATTGCTAATGTAGCAATTGATGCATTTTTAATCATACATGTGATTCAATAATGTTAGTACTAAGTTTTTAAGTTTATAGTTTTCTTTTGTTGTGTGTGTTACTTTTCTAATCTGTCATTTCATCATAGGCATTCATTTTTTATTATTCATATATAAAGATTTCTTTCCCCTCTATCCGATATTGGATGGGAGCTAAATATTTCAAGAGTTTCAAGATGTCAGGCAAGCTTTCATCTTCATTGATCACACATCGGAACTTACGCTGGGCAAGCTTCGTTGATTCTAAATTTATGTTTACATTAAATTTTACGGAGAGTTGGTTAACTATTTCCCTCAACGTGACATTTTCGAAGACAAACTGGTTCAGTCGCCACGCCGTACATACATTCACATCCACAACCTCTGTGGCATATTCGTTCTTATTGTTGTCATATGTCACCTTTTCTCCCGGTGACATATCTAAAATGGGGTTCCACTGCTTATCGAGTAAAGCAACTTTACCTCTTGCTAAAACGGTTTCTACGTTTTGGTGTTTCTCGTCTGTTTTTACATTGAAAGCGGTTCCAAGAACCTTAATATTCACATAATTGGTCGAAACATATAGTGGGTACTGAGCATTCTTTGCAACGTCAAAGAATGCTTCTCCTTGCAAGGAGAAGCATTCTTTGCAACGTCAAAGAATGCTTCTCCTTGCAAGGAGAGCTTTCGGTTATTTTCGGCAAAAACCTCAGGTATCCTCAAAGAAGACCCCTCCTTTAACCAAACAGCCGATCCATCCGCAAGCACGATTTTTTTCACATCTTCCCCTTGTTCCACCCTGATCGTTACACAATTGTCCGGTTTCAGATAGCCCCATCCCACATAAGAAAAAGAGACAAATAACAAGATTACGGCTGCGTATCTCATCACAGAGCGAAGTATTTGAAATCGCCTTCTACTATTTATCTTGGCATTCAATCCATTCAATGCCTCTTCGATATGCTCAGGCGTATTATATTGAGTGAACTTCCACGAAACGCGAAGTTTCATCAATTCAGAGAAAACCTCCTCATTATCAATTGATAATTCACGCCATTCTTCTACCTGTTTCATTTCTTCAGGAGAAAGCATGCCTGTCAAATATTTTGCTAAAAGTCTATAATCAAAATCCATTTTTATTTCCTATTACTTATACTAAACGAACAACTTCAGAAAAATACGGAGCAAAAAAGCATTTTTTTCATACAATTAATGGGCAGTCATTCATCAGACAAATAAGACATTAATAATTAACCACTTACAACAAAAACAAAAGTTTCAATCTCAGGCAACCGGACAAACTAACTCGTTTCCTGTCGCAAACTAAGTCAAATCACCCGAAGAACTAAATGAAAACATATAGTAAAGTAGCCGTTAGCAGTTACTACCTATTACCCTTATGTAGTACTACCTATTGTCGATTGGTAGTACTATATAAGGACGATAGGTAGTACTACATATCAATAATATATTATATGCTTTGAGTTAGTTTACTATGACTTTCGAATTAGTTTCCGGCATGTTCCGTATTAATTGCTCCGTGAAAACGAGGAAACTCCGGACAAACCGCCGGAAACAAAAAGGTGTCGGTTCTATGCCAGTTACAAAGTTCAACCGACATCCTTTAATTAAATGTTTATTAGAGAGATACGAGCAAAAATGCCAGATGTCGGTTTCCTGTGTGTTTTTATTTATATTTTTACGCAAAATGAGACAAGTGCGATTACCCGGATCTCTGTCAGAGTAATCGCACTTATGCGAAGTGTAACATTGAATGATGAAGATTACTTTGCCGTATATGACTTCTTTGTAACGACTTTACCATCCAAATCAAGAACCTCCAGATTCATCTGATCACCATTAGTCTCCACAGAAACCACACTGTTATTTGAATTTACCAATACCGGAAATTTGATACCGGCACTCGGTTCCTCATATTTGTTTCGATGGAGATGTCCGCATAGCATCAGATCCACTCCGAGTTCATTCAGGATAGGTACGAATTTCTTCAAGACGTCTTTCTGTCCATGCCAGATATTGAGGTCAGCAGAAGGAGGCATATGTGCAATGACAACTTTAAATTTAGCCTGCTTGAAATCTTCATTTTTATATAGTTCCTTCATCCATTCCACCTGATCCGTACGATAACCGTCATAATCGGTAATACCGCTGTACTCGATATCGGAATCCGGTTTGTCTTCTCCCGTATCCAACATAATGAAACATACAGGTCCTTGTCTGAAAAGATAATACAGGAATGGTTCTTTCGGAGAGAAATATTTCTGGAACGAAGTGGCGAACTCACCACGGGTTTCATGATTTCCGCGAGCGTAATACATAGGTTTCTCCGAAGCGAACAAATCGATGCTTTCCTTCATGAATCCATTAAAGATTGTTTGTTCGTCCTTAAATTCCGAAACCATATCCCCATTGAAAATAATCAAGTCTTTATCCTTGTAGTTCGCATTATTCAGCAGTTTCGTAATGATGTTTTCACGTCCGTGAATATCATTGATCATGACAAAAGAGGTTTCTTTTTTATTTGGATCGCACGTTGTAAACGTCAAAGCATTCTTTTTGTATACATCCGATGCTGCCACACGTCCGTATATGACATTAATCCCTTCATGCGACAACACTTCCTGAGAATAAATACGATAACGATAGGTTGTTCCGGGAGTCAACGCTTTTACCTTCACGGCATGCAGCAAGGAGGTATTTTTAACCCCATTAGTCGTATCGAAATACTTAGGCCGTTCTTCTCCATAATAATGAGTTCCGTCATTCGGAGCCAACTCTACCCAGCCGATAGACGGTTTATCCGCTACCCAGACAATAGTTGCCTCATTCTCTTTTACATTCTGCAGATAAGGCCCGTAAAGGATCTTTATCTGCGCAGTTGCCACCTGAGTGGCAACTGTGAGCAAAAGGACATATATCAATTTTTTAATATACTTCATTGCAAATAAGTTTTATTGCATCTATTAATAACCATCGTTCTGAACCAATTGAGGGTTCGCATCCATTTCCGCCTGCATAATAGGCAAATGGAATTGCTTCTTGTCAAAATAACGAACTTCAACCAAACGGTCTTCACGAGAAGCATTCACATCGATCACGGCACGACGGTCCGGATCCGGTTCATCATAGTCGACAGTACCACACAAACGATACAAGTCACCCGGCATAACAGTCTCTGCCACTTTCTTTCCAGTTTTGGCTCCGCTCTGGTCATACTCGTCCCAGCGAACGATATCTTCAAAACGGAAACCTTCACCAGCCAATTCTATCGTACGTTCCCTCCTTACCAGTTCACGTACTTTGGCCTGTGTATCATATTTAGAACGGTCAACAGCGATATGACCTCCGCGCAAACGTAGCCGGTCGATGATGTTCATAGCTTCCTGCAAATCCTGATTCAGTTCGACCAAACATTCGGCTTTTGTCAACAATATTTCTGCATACCGGAAGATAATCGGGCACAAGGCATCGTCATTCATTGCAGCTGAATATTGTCCCTGGTTGGGATACAAATACTTAGCCCACAACATACCGGTATGGGAAGCATTATCCGCCGCCGTATAATAATCTTTATTCGAAGAGCCGTTCGGCAGCGTCTTGTCGAGCGTATTGAAAACCCGGGGTACATTATTACGCCCCACCCAATCCAATCCGGAATAAATAACCGTATTTTTCAATCGTGGATCACGATTGAAAAACGGATGGACCGGGTCATAACCGGAACCAGCTTCATCGATCAACTTGCCATCTGCCATTTCAAACATATCAACCATGTTTTGAGTCGGCACAAAAGAAGCCCAGCCACCATCCGAATTATTATAGAAACGGATCACATCACCATAAGCATAAGTCGTTTGGACATGTTCATAAGTACAAATAATTTCTTTTGAATTCTGTCCGGCCATAGAAAACATATTCAGAAAATCAGGATCTAATTCATACTGATTCAGAGCTATTACTTTATTGGCAGCATCCAAAGCCTCCGTATAGTTGCCCCACAACAAATTGAAGCGGGCGATCATCGAGAGGACCGTTCCTTTGGCAATGCGTCCTTTTTCTGCCGGTTTCTCCGCTATATGTTCGGCACTCCACATCAAGTCGTTCATAGCATGCTCCTTCACCTTTGCTTCCGGTTCACGCGGCAGTTTAGCATCGTCAGCCGTTGCTGGTACAAAATCCATAATAACAGCATCCCCATACCAAGTTGCCAAATAAGCATGACTATATCCCCTAATTGCCCGTACTTGCGCCAGAAAATCATTCTTCTCCGTTTCTGTCATGGCTGAAGCCGGAACCAAATCGATATTTTCAATTACGAAATTACAACGACGTATCGTTTCATACTGCCTCCAATAATTCGGAGCCGCAGTAGGAGAAACGCTACCTCTACCCATGTTTCTCATGTTAGAAGCATTCGTATAATTGAAGCCGATATCCGAATAGCTGTCTTCGTAGAAGATAAACTTCGATCCAACATAGTTATTGACCCACCAATTGTAGGCAGCGGTTACTGCTGCATCGACATCCTCGGACGTGTTCCAGAATGTGTTTGTCGTCAACTGATCTTTCGGATTCAAATCAAAAAAATCATCACAAGAAGTAAAGATACCTGTCCCGACCAAGCAAACAGCAAGACCTAATATATTTTTCAGTTTCATATATAATTCATTTAAAAAGTTACATTAATACCGAATGAATGGCTTCTGCTAATAGGATAAACATCCAAGTTTCCCGACGGCGACTCCGGATCAGCATTGAACGGCAAACTGTCGAATGTAAACAGATTTTCGCCTGTATAATAAATCTTTGCATTGGCTATTCCTAACTTATTCGTCCAACTCTTCGGCAACGTATAACCGAAATTGACGTTCTTAATACGCAGGTAATTCGTGTTCATACACCAAAAAGATGAATTCACGCGCTGAGGAGAACTGATCGAGTTTTCCTCTAGGAACAGACGCGGCCATTCCGCATTTGTATTTTCAGGAGTCCAGGCATCCAACCAATTCGTACTCGGATGTGAAGTATCCCCGATAAATGAACCGACGACATCTCTTGAGAAATAACGGTTTGTTCCAGTCACACCCTGCATAAATACCGACAAGTCAAAATTTTTCCAACCAGCACTCAGTGTCAAACCAAAAGTCGTTTTAGGCTGTTGCGTGCCTTTCACCACCCGGTCTTTATCTGTCAACTTTCCATCTCCATCCGCATCTTTAATCCGAAAATCGCCGCCTTTGAAAGGCAAAGACCATGGATTGCCATACTGTTTTTCGTAAGCGGCAGCCTCCTCGTCGCTTTTGAACAACCCATCTACTTCATATACATAAAAAGATTGATAGGGCTCTCCAATTCGATTAATCATATAGCCATCGATAATCTCATTGACCCCAGCCAAATCCAACAACTCATTCTTATTATAGGAGAAATTCGCATTGATTCCCATTCTCCAATCCTTATTGAAGGAATGATTCCAAGCAAAGCTTGCTTCCACACCACTGTTCCGTAAAGAGCCTTTATTGTCCTGATACGTCCCCGATATACCAAACGTATCAGAAACAGGAATATCCATAATGATGTCAGAGGTCTTACGATTATAATATTCGGCACTCAGCATAAACTCGTTCAAGAAATTTGCATCAAAGCCAATTCCCCAGTTTGTCGAATTTTCCCAGGAAATAGTCGTTACCTTATGGCTTACAACCGTAATACCTTGATGAACAGAGCCGCCAAACGGGAAATTCTTTCCTATATATAACGTAGGTAAATAAGGATAATATTCATCCGATACGGCATCCTGGTTTCCGAGCAACCCCCAAGATCCTCTAAGCTTCAGTGACTGCAACCAGCCATGCGTGTTTTCCATAAAATCTTCTTCGGAAATGCGCCATCCAGCAGAGAAAGAAGGAAAATATCCCCAACGATAGCCTTTTGCAAAACGAGAAGAAGCATCGGCGCGGAAATTGGCTTCCAAAAGATACTTGCCTTTATAGTCATAATTGAGACGTCCGAAATAAGATAACAAAGCCAGTTCACGGGAATAACCACTGTTCGTTTGTGTCGAAGAATCGCCACCGTTCAAATCGGTCACTTCACTATTCGGGAAACTTTTGCGGAAAGCATATAAATTCCGATAATCATACTTCTCGATCTTATAACCAACCATTGCCTTGAAATGATGATCTTGGTTAAAAGTCTTGTCATAATTCAACAATGCATCCAACGTATAACGGCTCCATCTCGAAATCGTTTCACCCAATTGATCAGGTCCATGATAATTCACATCGTCATACCAACATTCCTTACGATAATCTTTTGTTTCCTTTATATTCGTTACATAAGCACCTTGTAATGTGAATGTCAGCCCATCTATAATATGATAGTCAAAGGCCAGTATTCCAGAGAAATTTTGCAACAAATGATATTTCCGACTATTAATATCGACCCAAGCGGCAGGATTTCCATCTGAGATCGAACCGTAAGAACCATCTTCCTTCTTATACGGAATCCAAGGGGCTATACGGTCTGCTTGACGTATCAATTGAGTAGAACCGCCTCCATAAGACGCATTCGGTTCGGAATAGTCGTTATGAATAAAAGCCATGTTAGTCCTCATGGTAAATTTATCCGACAATTTGATATCCAGATTCGTTCGCAAATTAAATTGTTGACGATCCGAATTCCTCAATGTGCCTTCCTGCCCTAAGAAACCTGCAGAAGCCATATATTTCACATCTTCCGACCCACCACTGACATTGAGGCTATGTTTATGCATAAAACCGGTCCGATAAATATAGTCTGTCCAAACTGTATTCGGATGCCCATAAGGATCCGTTCCATCCTGAAATAAACGGAGATCTTCGTCTGTAAAACGAGGAGACGCCCCATCCTGTGTCAATAACTGATTATAAAGACGGGCATAATCATAAGAACTTAAGCGATCAATCAAAGTCGATACATTCGAAAAACTAACATTACCATTATAAGAGACTGTTGCTTTTCCGGCTTTCCCTCGCTTGGTCGTAACCAAGATTACCCCATTGGCAGCTTTAGAACCATAAATAGCGGCCGAAGCGGCATCTTTCAAAACCGAAATCGATTCGATATCATTCGGATCGATCGAATCGAAAGTTCCAGTTTCTATCCCATCCACCAGAATATAAGGGTTAGCATTGTTCAAGGTTCCGACTCCACGAACACGTATAGTTGACCCGTCACTACCAGGCTGCCCTGTTCCAGATGTTATCGTAACCCCCGGAGTCAATCCCTGGAGAGCAGAAGATACATTCGTCACCGGCCGGTTGATCAATTCATCTTTGCCAATTGTGCTTACCGCTCCTGTCAGGTTTACTTTCGTTTGTGTTCCATAACCGACAACAACCACCTCATCTAAATTCTGTGTATCTTCGTGAATTGTGATTTTATAATCGTTTTTTCCTTTCGCTACAGCAACCTCCTGATCTACATAACCAATATAGGAAATCATCAATGTCGCACCGTCTTCAATTCCCTCCAATGTAAAATCACCGTCGACATTTGTCACCGTACCAACACCAGCACTTCCTTTCACTATGACATTTGCCCCGATAACAGGAAGACCGGTATTATCGACAACCGTACCTCTGATCGTTCTCTTGACTTGTTGAACACTTGCAAAAGACACATTTTCTGTCTTTGCGTTATCTTGTAGGAAAATCCGATTATCGACTATCCGATAAGAAATATCCGTATTCTTAAAGACTTTCTTTAAAACACTTTCGATGTGTTCATTTTTTACACGGACGGATACTTTTGAAATTTCTTTACTTAAAATAGATTCATCATAAGAAAATTCATAACCCGTTTGCTCGCTGATACTTTGTATGACCAGACCTACAGTTGTCCTGTTCAAAGACAATTCCAGATTCACATACAAAGTATTCGCTTCATTTACCGCCATCGCAGGCGATGTTGCGACTAAAAATGCTGATAATGTCGCAATAGATACTTTTTTATTCATACCATGTGATTCGTTTTTGTTAGTACTATAAAAAACAGTTAACTTTTTACCGGATACACCCGTACCCGCCAATAACACTTCCCATACCGGACAGCATTTTTTTAATTAACCGCTGCAAAGGAATACCCCCGATATTACGGAACTGTTTACCTCAGATTACATTTCAATTTCCCATAGACATTCATTTTTTTGTTTGTTTTTCAGATATATAAATTTCGGAACTCTCAATTCGATAGGTAATCGGCGCCAAATAGCAAAGCTGCTCCAAAACATCCGGCAAGCGCTCGTCTTCATTGATCACGCAACGAAACCTGCGTTGAGCCAGCCTCGACGACTCGATGTTTACATTTACATTATATTTGATTGATAATTGATTGGCGATTTCACGAAGTGTAGTATTCTCAAAAACCAGTTGGTTAAACCGCCATACAGCACAGACATTCACATCGACATGATCCGTAAAACAGGTATTTTCATCCCAGGAATAGGCAACACGTTCTCCCGGATTCATTTCTAAGATTTTCTTTCCGTTCAAGGCATGCAAGCTGATACATCCTCTTACTAAAACGGTTTCTACAGACTTATTTCCAGCATTAACATTAACATGAAAAGAAGTTCCATGTACCTCTACTTTCACATAATCGGTAGCAACGATAAATAGTGAATTAGCATTCTTTGCGATGTCAAAGAATGCTTCTCCTTGCAAGGAGACCGTCCGGTTGACGGCACTGAATGACTGCGGTATTTTCAATACGGAATTTCCCCTTAACCAAACTATCGAACCATCATCCAGCGTTACTTTTTTTACGCCTTCACTATCTCCTAAAGCGATAGTCATATAAGTTTCCGGCTTAAAATAATTCCATCCGACAGCTGAAAACGAAACAAGCAGCAAGATAACAGCTGCATATTTCAACAAAGACCGGGCAATCCGGTAACGCCTTGCCCGGTTAATCCGGACATTTACCTTTTCCAAAGCCATATCTATCCGCTCGTTATCCGCATACTTTGCTGTATTCCACGAAAGACGCAAACGTAACACTTCAGAAAAAACAGTTTCATTCTCAGCCGACAAATCACGCCACCTCATCACTTCCTCCATTTCTTCCAAGGAAAGGCTGCCAATCAAATATTTTACTAAAAGTGCGTAATTAAACTCCATTTTCACCTTGTTATATTAGGCAAAACGACCAGCAACGAAAAACTACTGAGCTAAAATGATTTTTTCGTTCATCTTAATTTATCAAGCGTATGTGCCATGCGAAAGAAAAACGGCACAAAGCATATAATAATCATTTCTGGACATATGCCCCTTTAAAAACCGGAGCGCCAAATACAAATGACTCTCTACCGTGCGTTGCGGCATCTGGGTCTGCTCTGCAACTTCTTTAGCCGTCAGCCCTTTTATATAAGTAAGGATGAAAACTTCACGACGCTGCGCTGGCAGGTGCTCCAGTAATTCATACAAATGGCGATAAAAATCCTTAACGGAAAGCTCCTCTATAACAGAATCATCACCTTTCAATAGATTTTGATAATCTTCCAAATACTTCTCGTAAGTATGAGAATGGTATTTTTCAATCGAGAGGTTTTTCTTGAAATAGTCCAGACAACGAGTATAAGCGGATTGAAAAAGATAAGAATGGAAACCATCACTGACATATAGCTTTTCACGGTTTTCCCAAACATACAGAAAAACATCCTGAACAATATCCTCCGCTGCTTTTTGCTCAACCATAGAAGCAGTATAAGCCATTATCCGGGGATAATAGTAACGGAAAACACCATTAAAGGCTTCTCTATTCCCTTTCTTCAGTTCATACAATAAAGAAATATCGAACATACTACCAGCGATTTAAGACCATTCAATTAACATCCCACCCGCAAAAATAATAATATTTTTACAAACTTTGCTTATTTACAGACATTCTCCTTTAATAAAATGCAAGACAATGGTATTTTTTATACTTTTGTAGATAATACTTTAAAAACATGAATAATTTCACAAAATATATCTGTGCCGGATTGGCTATCGCCTTACTCATAATACAAACGATTATGATTTGGGGATTATATGGAAACTTCAGCGGCTCTCTGAACGAATTGTCCGACTGCACAAGAAAGCAGCTACCGCAGCTAATCGACCTGTTCACGACAATGATTGTCACGAATTGGGTTATCATTGCAGCCCTGCTTTTCACCCTGTTCCGCCCGAGCAGAAAACAGGATAACTATTAACTTCTAGAATTTCTTTATCAGGAAAGACGGGGTTACCCTCAGATAAATCCCGGCAGAGAAACTGGTTTTGGCAAATGATTTATAGCCATTCTGCTCCGTACCGCGAAACACGACAGGCAAATGCTCATAGATATCCAAATCAATGCCAAGCGAAAAACCTTTTGCCAATTCACGCGAATACTCTAAGCCAAAGTAAACACAAGAAGGATCATCGAAGGTAAGACCTTCATCGGATGTCGAGACAGCTCCATAAAACGGACTGCCGAACATGGAAATAAACTGATGGCATCTCCAATAGGAAGTCTTCACACGGAAATCGTAAATATCGGCAGATGCACGTGCATACACACCATAGCCGTTATCGAAAGGCCACAACTTACCGGCCTGCTGATAATAGCCGGCAGCATCCAGTTCCACATTTACACTCTTGAATATCTTATGCCCCGTGTTCCACACTCCCCCAATTCCGACAGCACCGTTCATCAACGTCTGGACAGAATTGGTCAGGATCGTATCGATCTCTCCTCCTCTGTGCTGGACCAAAACTTGCAAAGGAGCATAAAAATGAAAACGCGAATTCGGATCGTTAAACTTGAAACGGGTAGACAAACCAACCGTAAAAGCCTCCTGATGGATATCTTCCCTGAAGATAAAACTTTCCCAATTCACCCACACATCCAAATCGAACCGGCGGGAATTATACAACAATTGTAATCCCATCTCTGGATCGGCAACCATATTCAATTCCGGATTGTACAATGGCTCTATCAGATTATGATTGGCCGCCCCATACAAATCGCCCAGCACGATATTCACATGATCAGACAAGGCCACCTGCGCCCGGAACCAAGGAAGTGCATGAAAACCTTTCTGATACTGATCACCTTTCCAATGCGCAATATCCTGATAAGCCATATTCGGATAGCGATTCGCCCCCCAAAAACGTTGCAAATGAACACCAGCTTCGAGTTTCAGCATTTCCAACGGATAATAGACAGCCTTTGCCTGTAACCAAAGTCCCGGCAATGTATAGCCTTTCATAAACGAACCGGTATACTCATCATCCTTAAAGAAACTCAGATTATCAATTTCGACCGAAAGTTCCCCTTTCTTTTCCGGATCTATCCGGGAATCCGTCTTGAAAACGCGGTCCGGAATCTGGGCATAAAGTGTGTAGATAAATGAAGTACCCGCCAAACAGAACAGGATACACAAACTAATGCGCAAACAAGAAATATTTAAAAGACTTTTCATCTATTGCAAATTTAAGTACAAACGTAACAATTAAAAAGGAATAAACGAAGAACGGGGATATAGAATCTTGTCCATATCCCCGTTCGTATACTTTGATGCTATTATTTATTAGCGTCTCGGTGTTGCTTCTTTTACAACCATCTGGCGACCTTCGTATTCAGCACCGTTTAATTCTTCGATAGCGTTTCTCGCTTCGTTTTCGTTAGGAAGTTCTGCAAAAGCAAAACCTTTAGAACGACGAGTGTCGCGGTCAATGATCAATTTAACTGATTCAACCGTACCGTACTCTTCCAAAACCTGTTGTAAATCAGACTCTCTAACCCGATAGTTCAGGTTACCAATGTAAATATTCATACAAAAAAATGATATAAAATAATTAATAAAAAATTGAAACAATAAAACTTTTAGGAAAGATCAATGTCTGCTAAATCATATTCTGCAATGAATATTAAGTCGGAGATAAAGAACTACACAAACAGTTTTGCTTGTCGGGTACAAAGAAAAGCATTAAAAATGGATATTGCACCATGAAACCAAGAATTAATTCATAACAATTCAAAAAAAACACATAAAAAAGACTTTTCCCTAAGAACATCCTTAATAACCATAAAGAGTTTGAAAAAGAGGCTTCAATACAATAATATGTAAAAAAGGCCTATTTTATAGTATTTCTGACCAATTAAGCCAGCATATAGCCTTTTATGTCTCAACCAGAAAACCTAATTTTGCCCCAATCATTTTGAACTTAATTTGACATGGAAAAAATCGAAGTTAAAGAAGCCCAAGGAAAACTTGGTATTCTGGTTGTTGGGGTAGGCGGTGCAGTTGCGACTACTATGATTACAGGTACGTTGGCTGCACGTAAAGGATTGGCTAAACCTATCGGCTCAATCTCACAGTTAGCTACAATGCGTTTAGAAAACGGAGAAGAAAAAGCGATCAAAGATATTGTTCCTCTGACCGACCTGAATGACATCGTTTTCGGCGGATGGGATATTTTCCCTGATAATGCATACGAAGCGGCCATATACGCAGAAGTCTTGAAAGAAAAAGACCTGAACGGCGTAAAAGACGAATTGGAGGCAATCAAACCGATGCCGGCCGCATTCGACCATAACTGGGCAAAACGTCTGAACGGCACACACATCAAACAGGCCGCTACCCGTTGGGACATGGTTGAACAGCTCCGCCAGGATATCCGTGAATTCAAGGCAGCCAACAACTGTGAACGTATCGCCGTTCTATGGGCTGCAAGTACGGAAATCTATATTCCGCTGTCTGACGAGCACATGTCGCTTGCCGCTTTGGAAAAAGCAATGAAGGACAACAATACGGAAGCCGTTTCTCCAAGTATGTGCTACGCTTATGCCGCTATAGCAGAAGGTGCTCCGTTCATCATGGGTGCTCCTAACCTGTGTGTAGACACTCCCGCCATGTGGGAATTCTCTAAAAAGATGAATGTGCCTATCTCCGGTAAGGACTTCAAGAGCGGACAGACTTTAATGAAGACAGTACTGGCTCCGATGTTCAAAACCCGTATGTTAGGTGTAAGCGGCTGGTTCTCTACCAATATCTTAGGAAACCGTGACGGCGAGGTATTGGACGATCCTGCAAACTTCAAGACAAAAGAAGTCAGCAAGCTATCTGTCATTGACAACATCTTCGAACCCGAAAAATTCCCGGACCTGTATGGAGACGTATATCATAAGGTACGCATCAATTACTATCCTCCCCGCAAGGACAATAAAGAAGCATGGGACAATATCGACATCTTCGGCTGGATGGGTTACCCGATGGAAATCAAGGTAAACTTCCTTTGCCGCGACTCCATCCTAGCAGCCCCTATCGCACTCGACCTGGTGTTGTTCAGCGATCTGGCCCTGCGTGCCGGTATGTATGGTATCCAGACTTGGTTGTCTTTCTTCTGCAAGAGTCCGATGCACGACTTCGAACATCAGCCCGTACATGACCTCTTCCAGCAATGGAGAATGGTTAAGCAGACGTTGCGCGATATGATCGGAGAAAAAGCCCCTAATTATTTGGACTAAAATTCAGGGTAATATAAATTTAGTTTCATAGGGATGAAACATTTGTTCCATCTTAGCGAAACTTTTGTTCCATGCCTATGAAACTAAAATTTCATGCTGATGGAATTCTCGATATAACTTTCTCCCGGACGAGGGGGAAAGTTATATTATTTTTATAACTTTGCACACATTTTACTGACAGGATGAAAAGAGTTCCACTAATTCATATTATTATTGCAACAGGCTTTGGTTCCGGTTTTTCTCCGTTTGCTCCGGGAACGGCGGGAGCCTTGTTAGCTACGCTGATCTGGCTTGCATTGTCGTGCGCCGTATCTCCTACTCTACTTCTTATTATAACCGCGTTATTGATCGGTATTTTTACGATTGCCGGCATCCGTTCGGCAAACGCAGTCGAACCTATTTGGGGAGAAGACCCTTCGCGGGTAGTAGTAGACGAAATGGTAGGTGTCTGGATTCCGCTTTTGGCAGCACCGGCCGGTAACTTGTGGTATGCTCTGGCAGCATTCGCGCTATTCCGCCTGTTCGATATTTTCAAGCCATTGGGTATACGCAAAATGGAATATCTCAAGGGAGGAGTCGGAGTAATGATGGATGATATTTTGGCTGGAATATATAGCCTCATCCTGCTAATAGTTGCAAGATGGTTGATTGGATAAAGAAAAGTGCAAGAGCGTTTTCGGAGAAAGGCGGGATATTCATGTTTATACGAGCCCAATTTTCTTCACAAGTCGCCAGTGCGACAGACTTTCTGGTCACAATCTTGTTGGTTAAATTATTTAGAGTTTATTACGTGTATGCAACCTTCACTGGTTCTGTCTGCGGCGGAATCGTAAATTGCATCATCAATTACAAATGGACATTCAAATCCAAAGAATGCAAGAAACGACATGTAATAGTCAAATATCTACTGGTTTGGATTGGTAGTATCTTATTGAATACCTGGGGAATTTACTTCATGACGGAAACGATCAGCAGGAATCCCTGGGTCCAGGAAACACTGAAACATTATATCGACGACTTGTTCGTCTTTTCCAAGATAGTAGTCTCACTGCTTGTCGGATTTCTTTGGAACTATAATATGCAACGTATCTTTGTCTACAAGAACTGTAGGATCAGGGACCGTTTTCAGAAAGCGAACTCAAAATAAAAACAAAATAGTAATATATGAAATTCAAAGTTTTTAGAGATTGGTTGCAACAGACGATCTACAAGATCATCAACCCGATCGTACATGGAATGATTAAAATTGGGATCACTCCCAATTTTATTACGACAACAGGATTAATCCTGAATATTGTGGCTGCTTGCATATTCCTTTATGCCGGAATGAAAGGAGAACGAGGTGATTTCTACTATATCGGCTGGGGTGGCGGCATCATCTTGTTTGCCGGACTGTTCGACATGATGGACGGACAGGTTGCGCGTATCGGCAAAATGAGTTCCACATTCGGAGCCTTGTACGATTCGGTACTGGACCGCTACAGCGAACTGACGGTTTTCTTCGGGATATGTTTCTACCTGATCAATCAGGGATATGTCATCAGTTCGATCGTCGCTTTCATTGCTTTGATCGGCTCATTAATGGTAAGCTATGTCCGCGCCCGTGCCGAAGGATTGGGACTTGAATGCAAAGTCGGTTTCATGCAACGTCCCGAACGCGTAGTGTTGACCGGATTAGGGGCTCTCTGCTGCGGTATCTTTGCACCCATGATGGAAAACAACGAGATATTCGAACCGATCATGATATTCGTCATTCCTTTGCTGATCGTTGCGATATTCTCCAACATCACGGCATTCGCACGCCTGAATCATTGTCGTAAACTATTGAGCAGCAAAGATAACGAATGAAAGGAACAATTGTACTCCCGTCAAAGAAGGAGGCAGGGACTGTTATCGGCTTGACAGCGCTGTTTCTTTTGCTGACAGCCGTATGTATCGGATTACGCCCGGAGCATGTGTTCATGGTTGGGCTTTACCTCCTCCTCTTCTTCGCTGGCAAGACAACCCGTAAATTAGCTGTTGCCTTATTGCCATTCGCTCTTTTCGGCATTTCATACGACTGGATGCGTGTTTTCCCAAATTACGAGGCTAACTCGATTGACGTGGAAAACCTATATAATCTGGAAAAAAGCTTGTTCGGTATAAATGATAATGGGAATATCCTAATTCCTTGCGAATATTTCGCGATCCATAATTGCCGGATTGCGGACATCCTTGCAGGTATATTTTATCTCTGCTGGGTTCCTGTTCCGATAGCTTTCGGATTGTGGCTCTATCTCAAGGGATACCGTAATTTGTACCTCCATTTCTCGATGGTATTCCTGTTCGTCAACCTGATTGGCTTTGCCGGATACTATCTCCATCCGGCAGCACCACCTTGGTATGCAATCAATTATGGTTTTGAACCGATACTCGACACACCGGGTAATGTTGCCGGTCTCGGCAGGTTCGACACATTGACCGGCCTTTCTATCTTCGATTCCATCTATGGCCGCAACGCAAACGTATTCGCAGCAGTTCCATCATTACATGCTGCATATATGGTTGTGGCACTATGTTATGCGATTGTCAATAAATGCAATAAATTTGTGATTATCCTGTTTGCCATCATCATGGCGGGAATTTGGGGAACAGCAGTTTACACCTCACATCACTATATTATAGATGTGACATTGGGAATCTGTTGCGCTCTTTTAGGAATCCTGCTTTTCGAAAAAGGATTGATGAAGACAGGCTGGTTCAAAAACTTCTTCAACCGATATTATAATTACATTAAATAATGTGCCAATGAAAGAATTTCTTCGTATTGGCACATTATTCATTGCATCTTGACCTTTTTTGAAGTAGCATGACATCCTAACTTTGCCACAAATAAAAGTTAGGATGTCATGTATAAACAAACTCTACCATTATTCCTATGCATATTCTTGTCTGCATGTGATCTGATCGATTACCATCCGTATGACGGCCGGCTCACCATTTCCGAACGCGATATCAACGACCACAACATCCCGCTTATCGAGGCAGCAACAAAAGATAAAGACACGATCCGCTTCGTCCTGATGGGCGATACCCAACGTAGCTACGACGAGACAGAAGATTTCGTAAAACATATCAATACTAAAAAAGACAGCATCGATTTCATCATACACGGAGGAGACTATACCGAGTTCGGCATGAAGAAAGAGTACGAGTGGACTGTCAATATCCTGTCGAAGCTCGATATCCCGTATGTCGGATTGATCGGTAACCATGACGTAATCGGCAATGGTGACCAGGTTTTCAACAAATTGTTCGGAGAAGAAAACTTTTCCTTTATCGTCCGGGACGTCAAATTCGTTTGTCTAAATACCAATGCGATCGAATACGACTACTCCCACCCTGTCCCTGATTTCGGTTTCCTAAAAGAAGAGCTGCAAGACAGTACCCGGCATTACAGCCGCACGATCGTTGCCATGCATGCACGTCCCGGAAGCGAACAGTTCGATAATAATGTAAAAGACGTATTTCAGCTATATATCCGTGAATTTCCCTCTTTGCTGTTTTGCCTGAACGCACATAACCATCAGTTACAGGTGGAAGACCTTTTTGACGATGGGCTCATCTACTACGGCTGTAGCAATATAGCCAAACGTAACTACCTATTATTTACCCTAACCCCAGACGGCTACACGTATGAAATTATCAATTTTTAAATGGATGCTCTTATTTCTTTTCCTGGCCGGCACTTTACAAGCACAGGAGGAAATCGAGGATAATGTGCGATATAAAAAACGTGTAGAAAAATATATATCCAGATGGGAAAAACTCATTCCCCACTATACCAAGCTACAGTTCGCCGGATCAATGGGTATGCTTTCCCTCGGAACAGGTTGGAATTATTATCGTAATCACTGGGAAACAGATGTATATTTGGGGATAGTTCCCCGCAACTCGGACCGCCATGCTATGGCAACTCTTACACTCAAACAGAATTATTACCCTTGGAACATCCATATCGCCGACAAGTTATCTTTCGAACCTCTTGCCTGCGGTGTCTATATCAATACTCTTTTAGATCGCGACTTCTGGGGTAAGCAGCCGGACAAATATCCACAAGGTTACTACTGGTTCTCCACCCGCATCCGTACCCATGTTTTTATTGGAGAGCGATTCACATTGAAACTAAACACAAAAAAGAGTTGGCATAAATCCATTTCTTTCTTCTACGAACTCAGTACCTGTGACCTATATCTGATAAACAAGATCGGGAACGGTTATCTGAAACCCAAAGACTATCTGAGCCTCTCGTTCGGCCTCAAACTACAAATCCTGTAAAGCAAAAAACGGGAGGTGTCATTACGACAGCCTCCCGTTCCCCATAAACTACATAAAACACTTAAAAGAACAAACTTCCATTAGAAGGCAAGACCTAATCGGATGCCCCAGTTATTCAATCCATCGATCGAATAACTCAGGACTTCTCCTTTATTGGTTGCATAATTATAGTAGGCAGCGACATGCAGACCGATCTGTTTCTGAGGTGTAAAATACATAGTCATACCGATTTCGGGAGATACATAGAAACCCCAATTACGGTCGTATACTTTCATTACATTCATATAAGTCGACATTTCACTATAGCTTGCACCTAACTGCACACCAGCATAAGGCTGGAACTGGCTTTCGGGAGCTACGTTGTAACGAAAAGCTGCACCAAAAGGCAACTGAAAGATAGAATGCTGCTGATCAGAAGTGATGGCCGATGTAGAACTTACCGGCAACGTCTGACGGTCGATATACTTATTGTTGGTATGATAAGAGATAAATGCACCTACCGAGAAATTAGGAATTACATAATAACCGGCTTCCGCATGTGCTCCCCAACCACTTGTCTTGTCTGAGAAATCCTGGCTGAACGGAGAGTTAATCTGCCAGTCAACATTAAAATACATGTTCTTTACAACCTGGGCACCAGCCAGGGAAGGTATCGCTAAACAGGCAACAAGTAAAGCGATTAATTTTATTGATTTATATATCTTTTTCATAAGACTCAAATTTATCTTTTAATTCGCGTTTAATTATTTTTTCAGGTACGGTGACTGTACAAAAGCCTGCTCAATAGCACGAGTAGAAAGTTCGATATTTACCTTGTCGGAACCGGACAGCAAGCCAGTCATGTAAGCAGTCCAGAGAACCGGAAGTTTAGCATCTGCAGATTTTGGCAGCGGAGCTTTCAAATTGACCAGTTCAACCAATAAAGAACCTACGCTATAGCTGTATACAACAGGATACGGATAATACCATCCATTCCATGCGCCAGTCCAATTACCCCAGTAGCCATACCACCAGTTATATCCCGGATACCCCCACCACCAATAAGGATTGTCATGATAGTTCGTAAAGTAATTTACATTTTTCACAAAAGAAACCTGCAAACCCAAATCCGCAGATTCTTTATCCGATGCACGTGTGTAACCACGGCCTTCCATGCCACTAACCAAAGTAGAGACGATATCGTCAGCTTCTGTTGCACTCCAGAATTCCGGTTTTTCACTGCTACCGATAACCATTACACTATCAGGGATGTAGAAAGTTGTAAAGGATTCGAAATTAGCATCCTTGCTGTGATCAGTGAATACTACGAAATCATCGCTTAGTTTTGACATGTCCGGATCCTTCTGGCAAGATGCCAGTAAAAGAACCAATAAGAAAAAAGGAAGAATCTTTTTCATCTCATTCAACGTTTAAAACAGTTTATACTATTATTTATGCACTTATATATAAGTTACTATTTAAACAACATGAACTAAAAAAGGTTTGCATTCTCCCTTTTCAAGAGTGTTAATTAACTTGTCTGAAGATTTTAGAACGGTTATAAAGACTGTTAATGAACACAGCAATCTCGTGTATTATCCTGTGATAAGGCCGTCCATTCTTAGTGGACAGTAGTGCATCGGGGTATATTTTAATCCATCTGTTTCCTGTTCTTCAGAAGTCTTTGAAAAGCCTAAACTTTCATAGAACTTCACAGCGTATGACGATGAATTGACAGTTATCTGCATTTGAAGCTGATCGGCATAGACAGAATCAAATATTTCACCTATTACTTCAATAAGTTTTTGATTTTCAATAAAATTTTGTCCATACTTCAACCAACGATTTGCAAAACTTTTGAATTTATTTCATTTGCTCAGATTCTTTGCCATCCAAAAATTGGTGAGAGAAAGCTGATTTGCTCTCCGTTTTTGTTCTTCCGTTACTATATACCCCCTTTGTTCAAAGAATGGACGGGCTGTTAAACTTACTTCTGATGTAATCCGTATGATTCCTGTTGCAGTTGCATACCGTTCTATTTCATTTAGAAGTATCGTAGCAATACCTTTACCTTGAAAATCTTTATGAACAAACATAGAATGCAAATAACCTTGTTGGGTAATGGATGCAAAGCCGACAACCTGTAACTGTTGATTAGTTGCTACAATGAAAAAATGCGTTCTAATCATTTCTTTTATATGGGAGATATCGTTTCCGCACGATGCCCAATCTTCCACTTCTGCTTTTGAATAATCACGCCTGTTTATATTGAGGACTGTATCTTGAAATAAGTCTTTGAGCTCAAGGACATCAGCAGGTTGGGCAATTCTAATTGTAAAATCTGTATTCATATTCTTAACACTCATATTATCTATGGCAAGGCTTTATATACTTGATAATTGCTATTTATCAATAGTTATCAAACACTACAATACAAATATATGGATATTTCTCAGATAAACATGTTTTATTACCGGTTTATGTTTAAGTAGATGTGTTTATCGTCAAAAAAAGGGATGCCCGGCTTTCGGACATCCCTTTCTTGATTCTGCTTTCTATTATTTCTTATCGCAAAGTTCCTTGCTGTGCTTCCTGTACCATTTTTGAGTTGGGAAGGATAAGGATTTCTACTCGGCGGTTCAAAGCACGTCCCTCAGGAGTGCTGTTATCGGCAACCGGTTCATGTACTCCCTTGCCTTCATAAGTCATGCGCTTACTGCTCACACCTTGGTCTTCCATCAGATAATCGAATACGCTCTTTGCACGTTTTTCTGACAACGTCTGATTATAATCAACTTTTCCTGTATTATCCGTATGTCCTATGATTTTTATGTCCGTATCCGGATTTGCATTCAAACTGGCAGCCAAGTCACGCAACGCACTCTTGGAAGCGGCACTGACAGTACTTGAATTGGTTGCGAACAAGATACCCGAATCAAACGTAACCTTCAGTGCCTCGCCATTATTAATGGTTTCGACAGTCGTTTCTTCCGGCAGCGTAGCTTCCAATTCCTTCTTTTGTTTGTCCATCTTCTTACCGATCAAAGCACCTGCAGTACCACCCACGGCAGCACCGATTATCGAACCCAATGCAGTATTACCAGCCAAAGCACCGACTCCGGCACCTACTGCCGCACCTCCGCCGACTCCGATAGCCGTACCTTTAGCGGTATTGTTCCATGTTCCACAACTCGTAAAAACGACTGCCATACAAAGCAGTAAAACTGATAACAACTTAAAATTTCTCATCTTCTTATTCTTTTATAAACTATATTGTAACTATACAACAGTCTATTAATCGAACATGTTGATGGAATCGCAATATTCAAGTTCTCCCTGTACAATAAAAGTGATATCTTCAGGTGAGAACTTGCCTACACCATCTTTTTGCGCATTCTTTACAACAAACCCGATCAATTCATCTTCATCAATATCAATTTCAGCATTGTCATCGGAATTTTCATCAAGGAAACCCTTCGACTCATAAAATTCATAAATCAGATCCACAATATAATTAATATCGTCATTACTGAATTTTCCTTTCAATTCCTGGGGAAGATAGTTCTGGATAAATGCTACAGAATCATCTTCATCATAAATTAAATCATCTTTGTCACTCATATCTTTTTAATTTTTGATTGATAGATGCTACAAACATAAACAAAAATATTCGTTATCCATACAGGTATTCAAAAAAATCAATTCGAATCTTAAACAGGTTCCTAATGCATAGCTTTACGAGGACTAACCCTATGTATTAGCCTCCGTAACGCATAGGGTTAAGTTGAACCACCTTTTACCGCTTCTGCAAGCAATTATCACAACATCCGCATCGTGTTCCTTCCATACCGAAATATTCGGAAATAAACTCCTGACGGCAACCGTGAGTCTCAAGATATTCCGCCACCTTTTCAATTCGCATTTTGAAAGCTGCCAAACGATTTTCATAAGATGCAGTCGTAATGACAAGACGGTCCAAAGGGACGCGGATCATCTTAAAAGTGATCCGGGGTTCTTTTCGGGGAGGGACATAATAGAAGCCGACATTTCGTAGATATCCCAGTACTTTCGCCACCATACGCGCTTCCAGTCCGGTTCTTCTTGCCAGCATATCGACACTGACGAAAACCCCGGTAGAAAAAAGCCCTTCATAATTTCGTAAAACCTCAACAGCGACTTTGGCTGCCGGAGAATCGTCACTCAGGAAACGATCCATCATCCAACGAGGTTGGTCATACCGCAGATAAGGTTGTGAATTAGGATAGGGTTCAAAAGTAAGATAGTTCGACAAAGATAAAATTTCAAGAGAAGAACGTAAACGACCTTTATCGAAATGCCAATCTCTCAAAAATTCCGGTTCGTCGAGATAGACCGACACCCCTTCCCCATCACCTTCCGCGATCTGGAAACGGTTGCACAAAGCTTCATAAACCCGTTTGATATATTCGATTGTCGGGAAAGCATTGGAAAGACGCCTTTTTATATCCGTTATGTCCTGCGGTCCCAACAAAGCGACAGCGTAGGCCCGTTTCCCGTCACGACCAGCACGTCCCGCCTCTTGGTAATAAGCCTCCATCGAGTCAGGAAACTCCGTGTGGATCACCACACGCACGTCCCCTTTATCAATCCCCATTCCGAACGCGTTAGTGGCAACCAGCACACGCGTAAATCCTTTTACCCAATCGGCCTGCCGCTCTGTCTTCAGAACCGGGTCCAGGCCAGCATGGAAATATTCAGCTGAAATGCCCGCCGCCCGTAATTTTCCGGCGTATTCTTCCACTCCTTTGCGGGTACGGCTGTAGATCACCGCGGAGCCGGGTACGGCAGATAAGATATGACAAATTTCCTTTAATTTATTGTCTGTCTTACGAACTACAAACGAAAGATTCTTCCGCTCGAAAGAGGTCTTGAATATCCTATATCCTTTGCGAAAATGGAGCTGCTCGCAGATATCGGCAACCACGGCTGCCGTGGCTGAAGCTGTTACGGCAATTACCTGAACATGCGGTATGGCATCGCGGATATCCGCAATCAAACGGTAATCCCGGCGAAAATCGTTTCCCCATTGAGAGATACAGTGCGCCTCATCCACAACCAGCAAATTCACTTTACGGGACAACGTCTTCAGCTTCTCCTGAAACAGTTCGGAGGAAATACGTTCGGGAGATATATAAAGGAGCTTATAATCTCCCAAGATGCAATTATCCAATTGTTGCAAAATCTCCCAATGCGGCATTTCCGAACTGATAAATGCCGACAAAATCCCTCGCTTTTGCAAATTCTTCACCTGGTCCTTCATCAAAGCGACAAGCGGGCTGATCACAAGGCAAATACCCGGATTCGCCAATGCAGGCACCTGGAAGGTAATGGATTTACCTCCTCCCGTCGGCATAAGCGCCAATGTATCATGCCCGGACAGAATACTGTCTATGACTTCTGCCTGTCCCGGCCGGAACCCGTCATAGCCCCAGTAGTGTTTCAGAACTTGTAATGGATTGTGCATATTCTAATGTTTTCACAAAGATAGGACATCCGAACCAACAAAAAAAGGCCTGCCCCTTTTGAGAGCAAGCCTTTCACATAATTAATATATCAATCAAACCATCTTCGGTCAATTCTTGAAGACCAGGCCCATTCCATCACTGTCGATTGTGATCGGGCGATCTTTATTGACCGTTCCACCCAGCAACTCTTTCGAGAGTTCATTCAAGACATACTTTTGGATGACACGTTTCACAGGACGGGCACCAAACTGCGGGTCGAACCCTTTGTCTGAAATAAACGCCAGAGCTGCATCTGTAAAATCCAAGGCAATACCATTCTGAGCCAGCATCTTCTTCACGCTGTCCAACTGAAGGGTCACGATCTTGCGGATCTCTTCTTCATTGAGCGGAGTAAACATAATAATGTCATCAATACGGTTCAGGAACTCCGGACGGATCGTCTTCTTCAGTAATTCCAACACCTGGACCTTCGTTTCGTCGACAACCTTGTCGTGTGTTTCGGGAGTCATCTTCTCGAAGTTTTCACGAATCAAGGACGACCCTATGTTACTGGTCATGATGATGATCGTGTTCTTGAAGTTGACGACACGTCCTTTATTGTCGGTCAAACGTCCGTCATCCAATACCTGCAAAAGGATATTGAAAACATCCGGATGAGCCTTTTCGATCTCATCAAACAGAACGACCGAATAAGGTTTACGGCGGATAGCTTCCGTCAACTGGCCGCCTTCATCATAGCCGACATATCCCGGAGGTGCACCGATCAGACGAGTCGCACTGAACTTCTCCTGATATTCGCTCATATCGATACGCGTCATCATGTTCTCGTCGTCAAACAGATATTCCGCCAACGCTTTGGCCAGCTCTGTCTTACCGACACCTGTCGTTCCGAGGAAAATGAACGAACCGATCGGCCGTTTCGGGTCCTGCAATCCGGCACGACTACGACGCACAGCATTAGCAATAGCACTGATAGCCTCCTCCTGCCCGATCACACGCGTGTGCAATTCAGATTCCAGATGGAGCAATTTCTCCTTTTCGCTCTGCATCATCTTGCTGACAGGAATTCCTGTCCAACGAGATACCACATCGGCGATATCTTCACTGTCCACTTCCTCCTTGATCATGGCGGAAGCACCTTGCATCGTCTTCAGTTTCTCCTGGACTTCCCTGATCTCTTCCTCCTTTTGTTTGATCTTTCCGTAACGGATTTCAGCTACTTTACCGTAGTCGCCTTCACGTTCGGCCTTATCGGCTTCAAACTTCAGGTTTTCGATATCAATCTTATTCTGCTGAATCTTGTTGATCTGCTCTTTTTCGCTTTGCCACTGAGCCTTCTGTTTCGTTTCTTCGTCCTTCAGGTCAGCAATTTCCTTATTGAGCTGTTCCAGCTTTCCTTTATCATTTTCACGCTTGATCGCTTCACGCTCAATTTCCAATTGCTTGATACGGCGGGAAACCTCGTCGAGAGATTCCGGCACAGAGTCGATCTGCAAACGCAAACGGGCTGCTGCCTCATCCATCAGGTCGATCGCCTTATCGGGCAAGAACCGGTCAGTGATGTATCGTGTAGACAACTGGACGGCTGCAATGATGGCATCATCTTTGATACGGACCTTATGGTGGTTTTCATATTTTTCCTTCAAACCACGCAGGATGGAAATAGCATCCAATTCGTTCGGTTCGTCCACCATAACAATCTGGAAACGACGTTCGAGCGCCTTATCTTTCTCAAAATACTTCTGATATTCATCCAGCGTCGTCGCACCGATCGAACGCAATTCACCACGAGCCAAAGCAGGTTTCAGGATATTGGCGGCATCCATCGCACCTTCGCCCTTACCGGCACCGACCAATGTATGGATCTCATCGATAAAAAGAATGATTTCCCCATCCGATTTAGTCACTTCACCCACTACAGCTTTCAAACGTTCTTCAAATTCGCCCTTATATTTGGCCCCGGCAACCAAAGCTCCCATATCCAAAGAGAAAATCTGTTTCGATTTCAAATTTTCCGGTACGTCACCCCGGACGATACGATGAGCAAGCCCCTCGGCAATCGCCGTCTTACCAACACCCGGTTCACCAATCAAAATCGGGTTGTTTTTCGTACGACGACTCAGGATCTGAAGTACACGGCGAATTTCGTCGTCACGACCGATCACCGGATCCAACTTGCCGCTACGGGCACGTTCGTTCAGATTGATCGCATATTTCCCCAGTGCATCATATGTGTCTTCGGCCGACTGGCTGGTTACTTTATTCCCTTTCCGCAATTCTTCAATCGCCTGGCGTAATTCATTTTCCGTCATACCGGCATCTTTCAGAATTTGAGAAGCAGTGCTCTTTTCCGTGAACAAGGCCAAAATAATCGGCTCCAAAGACACATACTGGTCTCCCATTTTGGATGAATAGCCGATTGCTTTCTGCAAAACAGTATTTGCTTCACTTGACAGGTAAGGTTCTCCGCCTGATACCTTCGGTAGCGAACTGATCTGCGCATCCAATACACGATTCAGATTCTGGATATTGACACCCAGCTTCTGGAAGATGAAATTGGTCACACTTTCGCCCGTCATAATGACACCTTTCAGCAAATGTACAGCTTCGATCGCTTGCTGCCCATTCTGAGTAGCAAGTTGCACGGCCTGCTGGACAGCTTCCTGTGCTTTAATTGTAAAATTGTTTAAATTCATATAGTTATACTCCTTTCAATTCTATTTTTATTTCTAAATTCCACAGACATTCCCACAAAACAAGTACCAGAAACAAAATATGTCATTTTGTCATATATTTTAAAACTTCGCATTAAAAGAGCCTGTCGAACAGTCTCGTTTCACGCCGTTTTTTACATGTTTTCGGGAAAAGAACAAGGCGGCTGGGAAAAAGGTTTACTTTTACCTTGTCAAGACGGGGCTTTTCTACTTATAGAATTTCAGGAATATAAATCTAAGAAATATCTTCGGCAATAGTGTATCCTAATTCCCGGTCATCATTCTTATCTTGGAAAAAATAGGCATTCCCTTCAGGAGATTCAATATAATAAAGGTTTGTATAAACAAAATCGGGATTGTCCCGTTTCAAGACCCTGGCCACATTATCAGGGACTTTCGTATCTAAACTGATTTCATACCTTGTCTCTTTCCAAAAATAATAATCAGTTTCAACCTCTCCTCTAAAAGAAACAAATTTAAGGGTGTCGTTATGAAGGACAAAATAATCATAATATCCTCCATTATTCTGATATCCTCTAATTTCAGAACCGTCATATTTCTTATAGATAAAGTCAAAATGAGCCTTCGGCAAATCAACAAACCAGGTAGGGTCATTCGGTGTCCATGTATATACAGCCAAGAACATCCCGTCATCATTCAGACAAACGTAATGTGTCATATCTTTAACATTTTTCCACTGATACAGGAAATGTAATGTATAAAGGCTTCTATCCATCCCCTCCCGCTCCGTTTTGTATATATTTTCAAATTGGGCAAAACGATACTTGGAATTTTCAAAAACAGTTTGTGCTTCAAGCGAAAGCTGGTTGAAATCAGCAATCTTCGTGTGAGTCATTTTCCAAATATCATCCACATACCAGATCGAAGCTTCATTTTGGTCTTTATCTATAACATTTATTTGAGAAAAATTCGAATATTCCTGATAATTCAGGATTTCCACAGAAGGATATCTTTTTGAGAGATCAGCCTTAATCATCTCCGGGATTTCATCTTCAATCAGTTGCTCTTCCTTATCACACGCAGTAATGCATATAGATAACAGGCATGCCATGATATAGTAAAAAAAGGGAACTCGTTTCATATTCAAATGTATAAATAGGTTTTCATCAATAAAGAATATCGCAAATGTACAAAAAAAGAAATCCTACAATCATATTTTTTGATAAAATTCTTCAACAACTTCGACAAAAGCCTCTGGCAACCGTCTCAACACTTCGATTTTCCAATCTTCGGACATTCCATAAAAGGCTTCTGCTATTCCTCCCGTAATGCAGGCCAACGTGTCTAAATCGCCACCGAGAGAAATGGCCAAACGGATTGCAGTTTCAAAATCCGTACTTTCCAAAAAAGCAACAATCGCCTCCGGGACAGTTCCCTGACAACTTGGGTTAAAGCGATAGTCCGGCCGGATCTCGTCACAGGTAAAATTCAAATCATATAAAAAAGTCGTTTCAATGTATTCCCGGATAGCTTGCTTGCTTTTTCCTGTACGAGCCAGATAGATGGCAGCAGCCACAGCTTGAGCCCCTTTGATCCCTTCCGGATGGTTATGGGAAACAGCAGCCGTTTCTTCAGCCACTTGCAATGTTTTTTCCAATGAACCAAAAGCCCACCCAACTGCGCTAACCCGCATAGCCGAACCATTCCCCCAACTGTTATAAGGCTGTGGATTCGTTTCACAAAGCCATTGCCCGAAACGTGCTCCATAGCCTCCCATCGGACACGGAAACTCCCTGCCATAACGATGCATAACTTGCACGAGATTACCTCCATACAATAGCCAGTCAGTCACGGCGACCGTCATAATCGTGTCGTCCGTATAATTGCTTTTCCTGGTAAAGAACGGAAAAACCGTTGTCTTTATATTATCAAACTCATATACGGAACCGATAATATCTCCGGCTATTGCTCCTATCATATTACTCTCATTTTTATTCGGACATAAAAATACAAAACAACCTCCTATATCCCAAACAGAAAGTGAAGTGACTTTCCGGCCTGAAACCTTCCGGCGGCATTGCCCGCATAAATCTCTCCACCCGTGAGCGTCAACTTCTTCACCGGAGCTCCGGTTTTAAAATCCAAGTCTTTGAAATTGATCCAAAAAATATCGGGGCTAAGCGTTGACTCGAAATAATACACTTTATTTTTTTGATCCGCTACCGTACGCCAGCGAGTCGAAGCAATATTGGGCTGTTCAGGGATAGAGATTCCCAAAGGAACCGAAACATTGCGCATCACACTAAAAACTCCGGCAACAGCCTGCCTGAAATTATCGGTTTGCGGTAATGCCTGGATATAAAACGATGCACGGACAAAGCGATCAGAAGCACGGTTTGTCCCGGGTAGCATAACCAGACCGCCAATCTCTTTCCAGTAATCATTCAAAGTCAACTGTTTGTCATAGGTAGGGGAATTTGTCATTATCTGGCATTCTCGTCCCTCATGAATAATCAGATTGCCGTTGATATATTCAAAGATGGCACTATTCCCGGTCGCATCCGAAATCGAGAGGTGCAAAGTCGATTTTGCTCCGTTAGGTAAATCAGGGTCATCGATACGGAAAGTTTCCAGGCTCAATTCATTCACAGCTTCGTCCACCGTCGCAAAATTATCCAAGACATATTGTGTCCAGATGCTCAATCCCATCACCGGACGGCTATCATTCGGACGATGATAAGAGGATTCGGTCAGGAAAAGCAAGTTCGCCACCAGGCCTTTTTCATTCATACCGTCACAAACTCCGATATCATATCCGGCAGTCACGACACTCCCATATTTGGAAGTCCACGTCACCGTATTGTCCGTAATCCCTCCCCGTTTCTCCATTCCCCGAGGGAAAAGGTAAATATTCGATTGCGGATCCTCTTTCCAATCCATCGTCCGCCCTGTCACGATCATATCATCCGGTCCCAGATAGACCGCACGCGTACAGGCTTTGTTTTGCTCTGCAAAAAACATCATGCCTAAAGCTACCACTGAAAAGACGGCTAACTTATTTCTTTTTGCCATAACTATAATTTTAAATATGTCCAAACTATATTTATAACATGGATATGAGAATGATAGTTCCAGTTGTTCAAAACAACTTGTAACAGAATAAAATCAACAATCCCTCCTTTTTGCACCATTTTTCTATTTCATCGAAAATTCCGATCCATACTGTTCTTACGTTTTGGCAAGATTAGGATGCCCTATTAATTCAATTTAGATGGGAAAGAGGTGTCATTTTGATAACTGTGCCGAAAGTTTCCTCCCTGTGAAAAAGGAGAAATGATATTTTGGTGAGGTTACCTCACTGAAAATATGTCAATAGAAGAAAATACATTACATTTGTCTTATCATTAAAATAAGTATTAGGAGATGAAAATTATAACATACAATGTAAACGGCCTGCGTGCCGCCGTAGGAAAAGGATTGCCCGAATGGCTGGCACAAGAACAACCCGACGTACTTTGCCTGCAGGAGACCAAGTTACAACCAGAACAATATCCAGCCGAAGCATTTGAAGCACTTGGCTACAAAGCATGGCTTTTCAGTGCACAGAAGAAAGGCTACAGCGGAGTCGCAATCCTGAGCCGCCGAGAACCGGACCATGTAGAATATGGAATGGGAATCGAAAAATACGATAACGAGGGGCGTTTCATCCGGGCCGATTTCGGGGATCTGTCGGTGATCAGCGTTTACCACCCTTCGGGTACGAGCGGCGATGAGCGTCAGGCATTCAAGATGGAATGGTTGGAAGATTTCCAGAACTATGTAATGGAACTACAAAAATCGCGTCCGAAACTGATCTTATGCGGAGACTACAATATCTGCCACGAACCGATTGATATTCATGACCCAGTACGCAATGCGACGAACAGCGGCTTCCTTCCGGAAGAACGGGAATGGATGACTCGTTTCCTGGATGCCGGCTATATTGACACGTTCCGCCTCCTCAACCCGGACAAACAGGAATATACTTGGTGGAGTTATCGTTTCAGCGCTCGTGCCAAAAACAAGGGCTGGCGTATTGACTATTGCATGGTCAGCGAACCGATGAAAGCACAAGTGGAAAAAGCGTATATTTTAAATGAGGCTGTTCATTCGGATCATTGCCCGGCAGTGATCGAGGTGTCGTAAATCAAATTCCGCACTGCCTCTTGATAATCTGCCAACCGGGAACTTTTCAATATTTTTTTCCGGAGCCGTTTCTCTGCATCCGGCAACAGGTAATCCCAAAGGGTCTTCATCTTGTCGAGTACCTGGTGTTCGCCTCCCTCCAGACGGAAAGAATAGCCCGCTAACAGTAAGGTATGGAAAGCAGACAACTTCTCTATCTTCTCCTGAGCGGTAAGCGGGGTATCGGATATATATTCCGTTGCCAGCCAAGGAGAAGACAGCAGACCACGTCCTATCATGATACCTTTCAAACGGGGAAAACGTCCGGTTAACGAACGAATATCCGGCAAAGTCCGGATGTCTCCATTATAGAAAAGCGGAAGCGTGCATGAATCATAAAATCGGGAGAAGGCACTCAGGTCAGTCTTTCCTTTATATTGCTGCGTACCGATCCTGGGATGCAATGTGAGATGTGTGAGGGGCAATCCGTTCAAAAAAGGAAGAAGCGCTTGCGCCTCCTCAGGAGAATCCCAACCTAACCGCAGTTTGACCGAGAATTGTATCTCCGGGAATTCAAAAATCGTTTCCAACAACACTTTCACCTCATCCGGATAAGGCAGGATACCCGCTCCCCGATGTTGTCGTGCCTGCATCGGGAAAGGACAACCCAAATTAATATCAGCATGCCGGTACCCTGATTCACGAAACAAACCGGCAATCCGGCGGAACTCTTCGGGCGAAACTGCGATCATCTGGGGAACAAGTGAGGCGGATGTATTTGCTTCCGGTACAAGATCCCGCAACTCCTTATTGCGAAAGCCAGTCTTTTCGAGACGGACAAACGGAGTGTAATAGGTTTCGACACCTCCGAATATTTGTGCATGTGCTTCCCTATAAACCGAGTCGGTATAACCCTGCAATGGGGCAAAATGAATAACATACGGTTCCATCATTCCGGAAACATTTCAGTGAAAAGTGAATGAAGACGTGCTTTGGCCTCTTCAAAATCCTGCTCCATCCCCATCTCTTTCTCAAGCGAAGTAACCCCTTTATCTTTAAAACCGCAAGGGTTGATCAAAGAGAAGTAATCCAAGTCGGTATTTATATTCAAAGCAAAACCGTGCATGGTGACAAAACGGCTGCTTTTCACACCGATCGCACAAATCTTACGGGCTTTTCTCGGTACACCAGGATCGATCCACACACCTGTAGCTCCCGCGAGCCGCTCCCCTTTAATGCCATAGATAGCTAAAAAGCGGATAATGGTTTCTTCCAACCTGTCGATATATTGCTTGAGTCCCAACTTCCAGGTATCGAGATCGAAGACCGGATATCCGGTGATTTGTCCGGGACCGTGATACGTGATATCCCCTCCCCGGTTGATATGGTAGAAAGAGATACCTCGCTGCACAAGCAGTTCTTTCGGGATCAGTAGGTTGGTGTCCTTACCACTTTTTCCAATAGTCAGTACCGGCTGATGTTCGCAGAAAAACAACCGGTTTTCCCCGGTCCTGCCTTGTGCTTTCGCTTCCAACAAGGCGTTGAAAGCAACCGTCTGGCGTTCCAGTGCCTTCTCATATTCGATACGTCCGAGGTCGTGATATATAAAATGACTCATATGATTATCGTTCTTATGTAAATATTTTTTTCGGGCAGACGGACCGTCGTGTCGGATTCCGCCCGGAGCTTCTTCCGTCTACGCACCTTCCTACTGCCGGATTCAGAATCGGGATCACCACTGTCATACCCCATTTCGATCTTAAGCAGTTTCCCCATCAGCGACATGATCTTCGTCTGCCGTTTCAGCATATAAGGAGAAGGTTTTGCAGAGTTGAACTTGCGGGGATTCGGCAAGGTCGCAGCGATCAAAGCCGCTTCCGCCTTTGTCAGTTTATAGGCCGGCTTTTTGAAATGAGCCTGTGCGACTGCTTCAGCACCATAAATACCGTCTCCCATTTCGATCGAGTTCAGATAAACTTCCATGATACGTTCTTTCCCCCAAATCCATTCGATCAGGACGGTGAAATAAGCCTCGATGCCTTTGCGCAAATAAGTCCTTCCGGGCCAGAGAAACACGTTCTTGGCAGTCTGTTGCGAGATAGTGCTCGCTCCTCGTACACGTTTGCCTTTTTCGGCATCGGCACGGGCTTTCTGAATCTGTATCATATCGAAACCGTCATGGTCGAGAAAAAGATTGTCTTCCGAAGCCACGACCGCCTGTGCCAATGGCTGGGCAATTTGTTTCAAAGGCATCCATTTGTGTTCCAGCTTGATGGGCTTGCTATCCCGCACCTGTTCGTAGACGCGGATGAACATCAGCGGAGTGTAGTAAACAGGTATGAACTTATATGCCACCACAGCCAACAAACTAGAAACAAACAGGAACAGCAACAGGTTCCGGCTTCCTATCAGTATTTTTTTCAATATGCGCATCGATTCTTGTCTTTTCGGACAGCAAACTTACGGATTTATTTCCAATATTGTTCCATCTGCTCTAGTGTCCTACCCTTTGTTTCGGGAACGAATTTCCAGATAAATAGGGCAGCCAGAACTCCCATGACACCATAAACCCAGTAGGCCATGCCATGATTGAACGTATCGGTCAGATACTGGTTCTTATCGAGCATCGGGAAAGTCCAGGAGACAAGGAAATTGGCAATCCACTGCCCGGCAACGGCAATACTCATAACAGTCGAACGGATCGTATTCGGGAAAATCTCTGCCAGCAATACCCAACAGACCGGCCCCCACGACATCGCGAAACCAGCCGTGTACACCAACATACAAACCAACGAACCGATACCGACAGAATGCGTATAGAAAGTCGTCCCCAAGATCATCATCGAGACGGCCATGACCAATGCTCCGATAATCATCAACGGACGGCGACCGAACCGATCGACCGTAAAGATAGCCAGCACGGTAAAAGAGAGGTTCACCGCTCCTACCACGATCTGTTGTAACAAGGCGGCATCAGTGGCGGCCCCCATTGTCTTAAAGATCTCCGGCGCATAATACAACACGACGTTGATCCCGACAAACTGCTGGAAACCGGACAAAAGGACACCGACAAATATGATCAGCACGCCGAATGAACGCACCGGGAAGACCAGAGATACAAAAAAGCTACCAATCAAAGCGATCTCCAAAGCACTCGTGTTTCCAGCCAGTTCCAATGCTCCATACAAAAGCAGAAACAACACCAGCCACATCCCCATAAACAGAAAATAGGGACGCATGGAGGGTTCCTGTTTCCTGAAACTTTCTTTTATTTCCACCAATTCAGGTGCTGCTCTTTCTTTTCCCATCAAACGATCCAATACAGACAGTGCCTTATCCATCTTACCGCGCATCACCAAATAACGAGGCGTTTCCGGTACAAACATCAGAAGGGCCAGAAAGAGCAAAGCCGGGACGATTTCGGACGCGAACATCCAACGCCAGCCGATCGTATGCAACCAGGCGGCATCTCCCTGCAACGCGATACTGTAATTTACAAAATAGACGACAAGCATACCGAAAATAATCGCAAACTGGTTCCACGACACCAGATTTCCCCGTTTTTCCGCCGGTGCCATCTCGGCAATATACATCGGAGAAACCATAGAAGCCAAACCAACTCCTACTCCTCCGACAATCCGGTAAAACACAAAAAGGTACATGAATGTGTGATCTCCGCTACCAGGCATCCCGACAAACAGTTCCGGCCATGCCGAACCGATTGCCGACAGCAAAAACAGGATGGCAGCCAACACAAGCGTAGGTTTCCGTCCATACCGCTGGCTGATCCAACCGGCAAAAGAAGCACCTAATATACAACCGATCAGGGCACTGCTTACAACAAATCCTTCAAGCGCATTCGCCTGATCCAATGGTAGTCCGAAAGGTTCAATAAAGAATTTACGCAGCGATTCAACCGTCCCGGATATCACCGCTGTATCATATCCGAATAATAATCCCCCCAATGTCGCCACGAGGGTAATTCCAAAAATGTAATAGTTGTTGTTTTTCACGATAGAGATTCATATAGGTAAATAATGTTTTATCCGTTACTTTTGGTTTGATTCAAAAGTAACGGATAAAACATTATTTATATGTTATTAAATGTACTGGTTGATAATCATCTCATACAATTCCTGTTTCCCGCTGATCTGCTTCGGTTCGCCAGAGGCAAGAGCGATTGTACGCAGGTCTTCGAGGAGAAGTTTACCTTCTTCGAACTTCCTACCGTCACCCTGGTCGAAACTGGCGTAACGTTCGGCACGCATTTTCTTGTAATCGGAATGTTCCAGGATATCGGCAGCGACCATCAAGGCACGGGCAAAGGAATCCATACCACTGATATGAGCCAGAAAGATATCATCCAGATCGGTCGAGTTACGACGTGTCTTGGCATCAAAGTTCGTACCTCCGGTAGTCAAACCGCCTGCTTCGAGGATAACCAGCCAAGCCTGTGTCAGTTCGTAGATGTCAACCGGGAACTGATCCGTATCCCAACCATTCTGATAATCACCACGGTTGGCATCGATACTGCACAACATACCGGCATCGGCGGCAGCCTGAAGTTCATGCTCAAATGTATGCCCGGCCAATGTGGCATGGTTCACTTCGATATTAATGGCAAAATCCTTGTCGAGACCATAATGGCGCAGGAAGCCGATAACCGTTTCCGTATCCACGTCATACTGATGTTTAGTCGGTTCCATCGGTTTAGGCTCAACCAGAAAAGTACCTTTGAACCCGTTCTTGCGGGCATAGTCGCGTGCCATCGTCAACATCATGGCAAGATGTTCCTTTTCGCGTTTCATATTGGTGTTCAGCAAGCTCATATACCCTTCACGTCCCCCCCAGAACACATAGTTTTCGCCACCTAAAGCGATACAAGCATCGATCGCGTTCTTGATCTGCGTGCCGGCACAAGCCACAGCAGGGAAATAAGGATTTGTAGCCGCCCCGTTCATATAACGTTTATGCCCGAACACATTGGCGGTAGACCACAACAGCTTCTTCCCTGTCGCTTCCTGATGCTGTTTGGCATATTCAACCATCGTATGCAGGTCTTTTTCAAATTCGGCCAACGTCGGTGCTTCATCTACGACATCCACATCGTGGAAACAATAGTAAGGTATGTTACATTTCGTCATAAATTCGAAAGCGGCATCCATCTTATACTTGGCACGGGAAATACGGTCTGCGCCCGCATTCCAAGGAAATGTCTTCGTTCCGCCACCGAACTGGTCGGCTCCCTCCGCACATAATGTATGCCAATAGGCCATAGCGAAACGCAGGTGGTCTTTCAGAGTTTTACCCATTACGACCTTGTTTTCATCATAATAATGAAAAGCCATCGGATTTTTTGACTCGCGTCCTTCAAATTCTATTTTTCCAATTCCCGGAAAAAATTCTTTTTCACCTTTAAAGTAATTCATGATAATAAGTATTTTATTGATTATACAATGCTTTCGTTTATTACGCCAATGCTTTCTCCAACCGTTCTTTCCAGACCTCGAAAGCCCCGCAGTATTTATCCGCTTTCAGTCCGTCCGGCTCTATCACATTGATCTTTTTCAGGGAAGCAAACGCCTCTTCCGCCGACGCATAGATGCCGGCCCCGATACCGGCGCCTTTGGCAGCCCCGACAGCCCCGTTCGTATCGTAAAGTTCGATCACCGTTCCTGTCACACCAGCCAACGCATCCCGGAAAATAGGGCTTAGGAACAGGTTGGCATTACCGGCACGGATCACCCCGATATCGATCCCCATCTCATTCATGATATCCATGCCATATTTGAAAGAGAAGACGATCCCTTCCTGTGCGGCACGGGCGATATGAGCTTTATTATGAATGTTGAAATTCAGCCCGTGAATGGAGCAATCCACCTGCTTGTTCTGTAACATACGCTCCGCACCGTTCCCGAAAGGCAGAATCGAGAGGCCCTCCGAACCGATCGGAACAGTCGCCGCCAGCTCGTTCAAAGCAGGATAGCTTATACCTGCCGGGGCCACATTCCGCTTCACCCATGAATTGAGGATTCCCACACCGTTAATACACAGCAGGACACCCAAGCGCGTCCGGTCGGCCGAATGATTCACATGCGCAAACGTGTTCACCCGGGACAGCGTGTCGTAGTTCACCTTGCCGTTCACACCGTACACGACCCCCGACGTACCGCCCGTAGCGGCTATCTCGCCCGGATTCAGGACATTTAGCGACAACGCATTGTTGGGTTGGTCACCGGCCCGATAGGTAACCGGCGTACCCTTCTTCAAACCCAACTCCGAAGCGACCGATCCGAGCAATTCCCCCTGCACACCGAAAGTCGGACGGATATCCGGAACCAGTTCCTTGCTGAACCCGAAATAGTTCATCAGATCTTCAGAAACGCTATTATTCCGGAAATCCCAGAAAATTCCTTCCGAAAGGCCTGAAACAGTCGTGACAATATCGCCCGTCATGCGCATGGCAATAAAGTCACCAGGCAACATGAATTTATGCACCTGTCCGAATATCTGCGGTTCATACTCTTTTACCCATGCCAATTTGGAAGCCGTAAAGTTTCCGGGAGAATTCAAAAGATGTGCCAGGCATTGCTTTTCGCCGATCGACTTGAAAGCGCGATCCCCATAAGGCACCGCACGACTGTCGCACCAGATCACCGACGGACGCAGCACCTGCATCTTCCTGTCCACCAATACGAGCCCATGCATCTGGTACGAGATGCCGATCGCATCTATCTCCGTTCCCTTGATGCCCGCCTTCGCGATCGCACCCTTTATCGCTTCTTTCAGATACATCCACCAGTCATCCGGATTCTGCTCCGCCCATCCGGGACGCACGGCTTTGATCGCCGCCTCTTCTTTCGGATAAAAATCAGAGGCAAGCGTCAACCCCGTATCTTTATCGACAATAGAAGCCTTCACCGAAGAACTTCCGATATCACAACCTAATAAACACATACTATATCATATCTTATTAAACTTCGAATGCAACTTGTTATATTTCACCTTATCGAACCGGTAATAGCGGGCTGCCCGATGATTCACTCCCGTTTCCACTTCATCCGTCTGCACGACATATTCCATCGCCGTCATCTTTTTATGGAAATTGCGTACATCTATCGTCTTATTATAAATGATCTCAAAAATGCGCCGCAACTGATAGGCCGTAAACTTTGACGGAAGATAATCGAAAACGATACCCGGTTCGACATCCACCCACCGCCGTATCTCTTCGCCGGCAGCTTCAACAATTTCCTTATGGTCGAATGGCAGATGTGGCAATTCATTTATAGGTGCCCAGATAAGGGTATCGGACATCTCCCCCATCGTCATTTTCTTCCCGAACTTACACAACGCCAGATAAGCGACCGTCACGATTCGTGTGATTTTCATTTTGGAAGCATTTTCCAGCCATTGCACATCCTCTTTATTCTTGGTACGGGCAGGAGAGCCGAAACTGCGGAACTGTTTCAAGGCTACACGTTTCAGACCTGTCGCTTCGTTCAAGACACGATAAGCGGCCGTATCCAGATCTTCACTCTCATAAATCAGGCTTCCCGGCAATTTGTAGTGTTTCTCGTTACTACCGGCAACTTGTCTTTCGACGAGCAACACGCACAGTTTATCTTCGTTTGTCCCAAGCAATACGCAATCGACCGAAACGTGCGGATAAAACATTTCATGCTTATTTTCCTGTGTTTCCATAATATCCCAATAAAGATTCTCCGCAAATATAAGGTTAAAACGACATACGACATAATGTAATTCGAACAATATCTACTCAAAAGGCTAAAAAGCCCGTTATTTAACATACATTATCACTCACAGAAAAAGGAACTGTATCAAACCTGAATTTTAATGCGATTATCCGGAAAGGGAAGAAACTTCTAACATTTATTTAATACATTTGTTATTAAAAAAAGACGTACTATGGATATCAAACATCTACAGTTCTCATTCCGAATGTACTGGGCGAATATGAAGGGCTTGCTGAACATGGTGGCCGAAGGGATCATACTCGTCGCCTCTCTCGCCTCCCTCTTCATCCTGGTCTATCAGTTCGGATTCAAATATTCGGCCCATGTCACCCATATGTTGGAAACCAGCCGGGTTTATCTCCTGCTGGCTTTCTTTACCGGGATATCGCTCCGGTATATTTTGAAATTCAAAGAGATCATACAAGAGAAAATGTTATACCTGGATATCGGCATTTATTTTTTCCTCTTTGCCGTGCTATCGGGCAAAGTATTCTTCAAAGAAGCCATCCACCAGTCGCTGCCCTACCTCGGTTTCCTCACGGAACCGCTGTTCGTTTATTTCCTTCTGCTGTTGCTGAGCGCCATCCATTTGTCACGGCAGACATTCACGCTGTTACAAAGCCATATCAAGCCGTCCCTCCTGTTCCTGCTGAGTTTCGTGTTCGTCATCCTTGTCGGTTCGGGATTGCTGATGTTGCCAAACGCCACGGTGCACGGGATTCATTTCGTAGATGCCCTGTTCATCTCGACCACCTCCGTCTGTGTGACCGGACTGACGACAGTCGATGTGGCAACGACATTCACGCATACAGGACATATCATCATCATGTTTCTTATCCAGATCGGCGGTATAGGAGTCATGACTTTCACCAGCTTTTTTGCCCTTTCTTTCATGGGGCATTCATCTTTCACCAGCAAGCTCGTTCTGAAAGACATGCTGAACGAAGACCGGGTGAACGGGCTGTTCCGGGTGATCCTTAACATCCTGTTCGTGACACTGTTTATCGAAGGCGTAGGGGCCTACCTGATTTATCTGGATATAAAGGGAGGGCTGCCGGGAGGCACGCAGGAAGAAGTGTTCTACGCTGTGTTTCATGCCGTTTCGGCTTTCTGCAATGCTGGGATCTCGACGCTGAGCGGAAACATGTATGACCCGCTGGTCGCCCAAAAATACAACCTGCATGTCTGGATCGCCCTGCTCATCGTATTCGGCGGGCTAGGTTTCCCGATTGTTTTCAACTACCTGAAGCTGTTACGACATCTGCTTGTCAATACATTCAAGATCGTAATCGGACAGCAGAAGCATTATATCCATACCCCCAGAATTATCAATATCAACACGTACATCGTGATGATCAGCACGTTGGTATTGCTTGCCGGCGGTACATTTTTCTACTATCTGCTGGAAATGGACAATACGCTCGCCGGATTGCCGTTCAGAGGGCAGCTTGCCAATGCATTCCTGGGAGCCGTCACCCCGCGTACGGCCGGATTCTGCGTCGCGGATATGGGGACGCTGGCCACCGGGACGCTCATGCTGACGCTGATCCTGATGATAATAGGCGCCGCTCCCATGTCTACCGGCGGCGGTTTGAAAGTAACGACCGTCTGTGTCGCCCTGCTGACCGCGCACAACGCCGCCCGCGGGAAAGAGAATGTGGAAATCCGCAAACGTGAAATATCACCGGAAACCATACGCAGGGCTTTCGCCACAATCGTTTTCTATTTCTGCTGGCTGGGGGCGGCCGTCTGGATATTGTCCATTACCGAAAAAGACGTATCGGTCTTCACCTTGACCTTCGAAGTCGTGTCGGCACTCAGCACGGTAGGGTTAAGTTTGAACTTCAGCCCGTTACTGAGCATTTCGGGAAAACTGGTCATCATCTTCACCATGCTGGTCGGACGTATCGGCATACTAGCCTTCTTTATCAGTTTCTACAAGGAATACAAAAAGAAGAATTATACCTATCCACAGGAAAATATATTAATGTAACATAAAGAATACAATATGAAATATTTAGTAATCGGATTAGGAAACCTGGGACGCGCCATCGCCGAAAGCCTGACACGCATCGGCAATGAAGTGATCGGCGTAGATATCAACCCGCACAAGACCGAAGCGGTCAAACACACCATATCCGGAGCAATCAGCCTCGACACGACGGACAAAGACGCCTTGAACACGCTACCACTGAACGAGATGGATGCCATCTTCGTCACCTTCGGCAAGGACTTCGGGACCTCCATACAGACTGTAGCCCTGCTAAAGAACTTAGATGTGAACAAACTGATCGTACGAGGGATTTCTCCCATCCACGAGGCAGTGATCCGTTCGATCGGTGTAGCGGAGATCATCACTCCGGAAGATGATTTCGCCGGTATGTACGCATCCCAATCCTTACTTGGGGAACTCTTCAAACAATGGTACAGAGTGACGGACACACACCATCTCTACAAGATAAAAGCACCTGTCACCTTTGTCGGACAGACCCTGCAGACCATAGACATAGAAGAGAATTTCGGAGTGCGCCTTGTCGGCATCGAACGCCCCAAGACAGAACGCAACCTGATCGGGTTAAAACAAACCCAATACTCCGTCATCGACAAAATCACCGGAGACCTGAGAGTCGAAGAAGGTGATCTGCTCATCCTTTTCGGCAAGATGGAAGTGTTGCACAGGCTGGCAGATATCTGACGCCGGTTTATTCTTTCTGAGGTATCTTGGAAACCAAAACCTTATCTATACGGGCGCCGTCCATATCGACGATCTCGAATTCGAAGTTCAACCAGCTCAATTTCTCACCGGTCTTCGGAACCCGTTCCAGAATCTCCAGGATCAGGCCGCTGAGCGTATTATAGTCATGCTCGGCATACAAATCTTCCATGTCGAAATATTCAAGGAAGTCATAGAAGTTGTACTGCCCGTCCACCAGCCAGGTCCCGTCGGACCGCTCGACGATCTCGGCCTCTTCCCCCACATCGGGAACCTGCCCGATCAGACCTTCCATGATATCTTTCAAGGTGACGATCCCCTGGATGCCTCCGAACTCGTCCGTGACGATGCCATATTTCACACGTGCCTGCTTGAACTGTTCCAACGCATTATACACACTCTGGTTTTCCGGCATAAACTCCGCCGGACGAATCACCTGCGACAAAGAGAAATCCGGCTCGTCGATACGGCCGAACAAGTCTTTCAGATAGACGACGCCTTTGATATCGTCAAACTTTCCGGCAGCAACCGGATAGATATTGAAAAGATTTTCCTGGACTTTCTCGCGTATCTGCTCGATACTGTCCGTCAGGTCCAACCAGACAAGCTCGCTGCGGTGTGTCATGATAGAACCGACATTACGGTCGCCCAGATTGAACACGCGTTCCACGATGTCCTGCTCGACTTCCTGCACTTCGCCGACATCAAAGCCTTCTTTGACAATCGCCTTGATCTCCTCCTCCGTCACCTTGTTTTCTTCAGTCGCATCGGTTCCGATCAGTCTGACGGTCAACGCCGTACTCTTGGATAACAGCCACACGAAAGGCGAGGCGACCAGCGAAAGGAAATTCATCGGTTTGGCAACGAGCATCGACACACGCTCAGCATAGCCCATACCGATACGTTTGGGGACCAGCTCGCCCATAATCAACGTCAGATAAGTGACGATCACGACAATAGTGGTTTTGGAAACCCCCAACGCATAAGGTTCCAGAAAAGGAATGCGGCGGACATGCTCGGCCAGGTCATAGGCAAAAGCCTCGCCCGAATACAAACCGGTCAGAATACCGATAAGCGTAATCCCGATCTGGATGGTAGAGAGAAACCGGTCCGGTTCGTTTGCCAGCTTCAAAGCAGTCTTGGCAGATTTGTTACCACGTTTTGCTTCCAGCTCAAGACGAGCCTTACGAGCTGACACCAAAGCAATTTCCGACATAGAAAGAAGGCCGTTCAATAAGATAAGACCGATAATAATAAATATTTCCATTTGCTATATACACAGCGATTGATTAGAGAGGCGAAGATATGAATTATTCGAACTCTCACATCTAACAAGATGAAAATAAATCTAATTAATATATAAAAAAAGCCATTCTATCTTCGCAGACAGAACGGCTTCATGTGTCGATAAGTTTCACTAACTCTTATTTAAAATTTTATTAGAAAACAGTATCGGGAGATAGATACATACTTACTCGATTACCTCGCCCTTCTCATTCAGAACAACCGTCTGTTCCTTCTGATCTTTGTCGACAAGGACGACTTTATACTTCTTAGCACCGTCGGCACCGGCAACATAGGCTTCCTTCACCGTACTGCCCTCGTAAGACTTGGCGATTGCATCCTGCACGGCCTGGGGAAGTTCCTTTACCTCGATTTTCACGAAATCGTCCTGCATTACGTTTTCGACTGATACCTGTACAGTCGATGCCTGTACACCTTGTGATGCGAATGCCACACATGCTACTACCGCTACCATTAAAACAATCTTTTTCATGACTCTAACAATTAAAAGTTAATACCTAAGTGATTACTAAAACCTTTATTCAATCTGATCAAACAAGTACAAGGATCGTACCACAACAGCATGCCAAAAACATGATAAAGTGTCCCAGAGCTTACAAAATAAGGGGTAGAAAAAGAGCAAACCATCGGATGCCCAACCATAAAACATGGGAAAAAGTGTAGAAGTCCGTGTATTTTTTCTACAATAAATGTGGCACACCTCTTCCAATCTCCATTTTAATTGTTAATTTAGCCACATCATTAATGAAATCTAATAAAATATGAATTTAAGTGATCCCAAAGATTGTCTGTATTGCCAGAACAATCAGACTTTACACGAGCTGATGATCGAAATCGCTCCTCTCTCGGTATCCAGACTGTTCCTGTTCAAGGAACAAACGTATCGCGGGCGTTGCCTGGTTGCCTACAAAGACCATGTACACGACTTGAACATGCTCAGCGACGAAGAACGGAACGCATTCATGGCCGATGTCGTACGGGTGACCCGCGCGATGCAGAAAGTATTCAATCCACAAAAGATCAATTACGGCGCTTATTCGGACAAACTGTCGCACCTTCATTTCCACCTGGCCCCGAAATATGAAGGAGGCCCTGACTTCGGCGGGACATTTACCATGAACCCGCAAAAAGTGTATTTGACAGACGCGGAATACCAGGATATGGTTGAGAAGATAAAGGCGGCGTTATAAAGGATTTATGATTTATGATTTATGTGTCGGTAAAAAAATCATAAATCATAAATCATAAATTTATTTTTTTGCTTACTTTACAAACGAAGACTTCAGCAGGTAATCGGCACTTTTCTTCACGCCTTCGAACTGATGTCCGCTACCCGTACCTTCCATTTCAACGAAATAGTCCTTATGGCCGTTTGCATAGAAATGCTTGAATATCTGCTCGAAGTTCATCATGCCGGAATCACCCAGGACATAGCGGTCTTTGATATGGAGCACTTTGATACGGTCTGCATATTTCGTGATATACTCGACCGGGTCCTGCTGGCCCATCACGGCCCAGTAAACGTCCATCTCAAAGAAAACCAATGACGGGTCCGTATTCGCCAGGAAGATGTCATACACTTTTTCGCCTTTGTTATGGCGTCCGAACTTCATTTCCGTGCCGCCGGGAACCACCTTGGCAAATTCCATGTCGTGATTGTGGTAACCGAACGGTATGCCGGCCGCTTTCACGATCTTTCCGGCTTCGTTGAAGACTTCACAAACAAATTTCGTTTCTTCCACGTTACGGGTACTGGGCTGGCCGGGCTGCACCAGATATTTCACTCCTAACTTGGCATGGTCGTCAGCCGTTTTCTTCCAGTATTCCTTTATTGTATTCAGGTTGTCTTTCGTGTATTCGCGAACAGGAGGATTCACATGCGAACTCAGAATCGTAATGCCGGCATCATCCGCCATCTTCTTGAAGTCCATCAATTCGATATCACGGATCTTGCCTTTCCCATAACCGGCAAGTTCGATGGTCTGATACCCCATCTTTTTCAACTTCTTCATTCCTCCCGGAACATCCTTGTAAAGCTCGTCGCCTAAAGAATAGATTTGTAAACCGATGTTCTTGGCCGCCGTCGCTTCGAAAGCGGCAGATGTCGCAGGCTGCGCTGCAACGGCATTCCCTACCTTACCGGCCATCAGGCCACCCAACGTAAACAGGGACGCGTTTTTCAAAAAGTTTCTTCTATTGATCATGGTCTATTAAATTTAGATTGCTCCAAAGGTATGATTTTATTCTGGAAATCATACAAAAAGCCGTTTGAAAAAAAATCAAACGGCTTCCTGTTCTTTCTTCTGCACCTCAGATAAACTCGTTCACCGACGAGACGATGCTTCCGTCGAACAGATTGATGATCCGGTGGGCGAAACTGGCATCGTGCTTGGAGTGAGTCACCATGACGATCGTGGTCCCTTCCCGGTTCAGTTCGGTGAGCAATTGCATCACTTCGGCTCCGTTCTTCGAGTCCAGGTTACCGGTCGGCTCATCGGCGAGGATGATCTTCGGATTCGAAACGACAGCACGTGCGATGGCCACACGCTGCTGCTGTCCTCCGGAAAGCTGCTGCGGGAAATGGCCCGCGCGGTGGCTGATGTTCATCCTTTTCAGGATATCGTTCACCATCTGCTTACGCTCGCCGGCTTTTACTTTCAGGTAGGTAAGCGGGAGTTCCACGTTTTCGAACACGTTCAGTTCGTCGATCAGGTTGAAACTCTGGAACACGAAACCGATGTTGCCTTTGCGGACCTGCGTACGCTCCTTCTCCTTGAGATGCCCGACTTCCTTGCCTGCCAGGTAATAATCGCCCGAAGTCGGATTGTCCAGCAGCCCCAAGATATTCAGCAATGTAGATTTGCCACATCCGGAAGGTCCCATGATAGCCACAAACTCGCCATCTTTCACTTCCAGGGAAACATTATTCAATGCAATCGTCTCCACCTCTTCCGTACGGAAAAACTTACTTAAACCTTCGATCTTTATCATGACTTTCTGAATTATGTTTTTTTGATTTTATTCTGATTTTATGTTCTTTACCGGATTTTCGTTAGCGACATGCCAGTTCTGGTACGTCACCGTCATAAACGTGATCACGCCTACGGCCAGGAAAGCCAGCGGCAACACCCACCAATACATCGGCGTACGGTAGGCGAAATTCTCCAGCCAACGGTGTACGCCGTACCAGGCGACCGGAGCACCGAAGACGAAGCATATCAGCAAAATCCAGAAGTAGCTCACATTGAACATATACAAGATTTCTCCCGTCGTCGATCCCAACACCTTGCGCACGGCGATCTCTTTCCGCTTGTATTCGCTTTCGAACACGACAAGGCCGAACACGCCCACAATCGAGATAAAGATAGCGACAAGGCTGAACAAGGTGATCAAAGAACCGATCTTCAATTCCTTTTCGTAGGTATGCTGTAAAACCTCGTCATAGAAACGGACCACAAAAGGATACTCCGAATCGAACTTTTCCAGCGACTCGCGCACATGCTCCATTCCGGAGCGAAGGTCGCTTCCCGCCTTGAACTTCACATAGGCGGTATTATAATAGTTGCCTTCCTGCCCCCACTGGTATTTGCCCCAAAGATAGAAAGCCATCGGGGTAACTTCCTGGCGGAATGAGGCGAACTTGATATCCGGGATAAAACCGATGATCTCGTCACCGTCGATCTTTTCGTTCAACTTCAATTCGTACTGCGCCTTCGCCTTTTCGTTGAATATATAGCAACCCGTCTCCTTCTGATCGTCTTCCGGACGGAAATCACGGCCTTCCTTGACCTCTATCCCCATCACTTTCAGGAAAGAAGAAGAAACAGGAAGACACTGGAAATTGATGTTGCTCCCATTATAGTCACGTCCCCATCCCATGTACTGGTCCTGGCTCGAAAGCAGGAATTGGGAATAGGTCACGTCCTCCACGCCGGAGAACGATTTCAACCGGTCCGTGAAAGCATCCCGGTTCTTATTGATATTATCATTCAGGTGCACGATAATCATCTCCTCCTTGTCATATCCCAACGGCGCATTCTGCATATAATGATTTTGCAGGTACATAAACAAAGAGCCGATAATCAGGATGAAAGAAGCCACAAACTGGACCCCCACCAGCACGCTCCTCATCCGGCGCCCGGCAAGCGAGAGGCCGAAACTTCCTTTCAACACCAATGCCGGCGGGAAAGAGGTGACATAGTAGGAAGGATAAAGGCCGGCCAGCACTCCCACGATCGCCGCGATCACGGCCGTGCCGGCAATGATCATCGGCTGCGCCCCGAACGAGATGTCGGCATCCACCAGCGAGACTACCGGTGTTTTGGGGATTATGTATAAGAAAAGAAGCGAAAGCAGATAAGCAAACAGACTGACGCAGACCGCCTCTACCAACAAACTTCCACGCAACGTACGGTCGGAACTGCCCAGCACCTTCTGCGTGTTGATGCTCTTGATGCGCATAGGAGTCAGCGCCGTGCTGAAATTGGTAAAATTGATACCGGCGATAATAAGGATGACAAAAGCGATGGAGAAAAGTACCAGCAACGTCTGGCGGCTCGCTTTCGGCATCGAATCGAAATCCACGTTATTCAGGAAATGGACATCCGGCAAAGAGGTCAGGCGGAGATCCAAGCTATTCTCCTCCCCCCATTCGAACTCATTGCCGAAGGCTTCCTTCGCATTAAAATTACGCTTGAAATTGTCCAACACCTCAGCCTTATCCATCCCCTCGCCCAGACGGACAAAGAAAAAATAATTCCAGTTTCCCCAGTTATCATAGTTTTCCTTCGGACTCATCGACGTGTACATGACGTTCTTCAAAGCAGAGTTACGGGGAAAATCCTTATACACGCCTTTCACGATTTTCGCATCTTCCATAGGATTGGCAGAGATCAGCTGCTTGCCTACCGCCGATTCGTCACCGAAGATCTTTCTCGCCATGCTTTCCGGAAGGACTACGCTGTTGGGCTCATCCAAAGAGCGCTCGCTTCCTTCGAGCATATCGAAACGGAACACTTCCAAGACTCCGGGAGTCACGTTCCACGCATCTTCCTTGTAGCTCGTCCGCTGTCCGCCATCCTCTATATAGAAAAAACGGCTATCGGTCCAAGCACTCAAAAGGCATCCTTCCTCTATAAGAGGCGAAGACTCGGTAAACGCCCGCGCGAACGGACGGCAGATAATGGCTTGCGACCCTTTGCTTCCGTGCACGATATCCACCCGGAAGATAGCATCGGCGTTCCGGTGGCTGCGGTCGAACGTATAATCATAATTCACCTGCATCATAATGAGCATAAACGCCACAAAAGCAATGCTCAACCCCAGCACATTCAAAACAGAAGCCGTCTTGAACCGGCGGAGCACACTAAAGAAATTTCGCAAAATCGTTTTCATATCCAACTGTTTTGCTTCAATAATAACAAAAAATATGCCAAATAGCATAATAGGCAAATAATCAATAAAATAGACATCCTACAGTTCGAACAGACTGTCTAATAATTAGACACCACTGTCTATTTTCTTGACACTTCCTCTTCCAATCCCGCATACTCCTCCCTGGCGTCGAAGCAAGGGCAGGCCTTGCGGATGTAAGGACTCAGTTGGCAATGTCCCACTATCTTCGCCTCCGGATAGTCCCGCCGGAGCTGGCGGAGCAGGTCGAGCAGCGAACATTTCTGGGCGTAGGTACGGGTGTCGGAAGGGGTTCCCGCCTCATCGAGGCCGCCTTCATAACAGATGCCGATGCTCCGGTCGTTCCACCCGGCTGCATGTGCGCCGATCTGGTTGACGGGACGGCAACGGTGGAGATAGCCGTCGCGGGTGATATAGAAATGATAGCCGATATCGGCAAATCCTCTCGCCTTGTGTGAAGCCCGCAAGGCCTCCACCGGGAAATCGCGGTCATAGCGCGTCGCGCTGCAATGAATTATCAGGAGGCGTACCTCCCGATAATTCTGATAGAAACATCCCGCCGTCATAACGAGCAGGCGCTTATGCCGAGCGCACCGGCAATGGCGCTGGCTACGGCGATGATCACTTTGAGGAGCACTCCCCAGACAGATTTCTTTTCGTTTTTTTGTTCCATGATGAGATTTATGATTTATGATTTGAAAAGCATGGGGCAGGGTCCCGCCCTACGCTTTTCTCTTGCTTTTAATTGTCAATTATCAATTGCTTAAAGTTCTCCCGGCCGGTCATCTTCGCCTCCGCTCCCGCCTCCTTCGTTCGGTTTCTTCGACAGGTCGACCGTCGTCTCGCCTGCTTTCTCGGCACGGAGTACGGCACGTACGGATGCACGGCTGGGTACGGGATTGAAACTCATACCGTTGAAGATCTTTTTCAGATCGTCGCCGGGAACGAACTGGATATTGACTCCGGTGATATTGGTGGCAGTAAACACCTCCGCGCTATCGGCTCCCCGGCTGGTCGCCTGCAAACGGAACTTGCCCAACTCGCCGAAATCAACCTGCTCCCCGTCGCGCAGGGCCTCGATCATATTCTCGACCACACTGATCAATACCGCTGAAACATCCGCACGACTCACGGTCGTCTGGGCCGCGACACGTTGCGAAAGCCCTTTCAACGTAAGCTCCTTGCTGACCTGCGAACGGGCGTAGGCTTTCTTCGGATCGTCCGGCTTACGCGGATTGCCCAACAAAACAATACTGTAATTTAATGGCATAACCTTACTTTTTTTTAAATGAATACTTCTCTGCTATTAATCTCTGAGACAAAGATACGGCAGGCGCAAAAGGCGATCGGGAGACAGGATGAGACAGTGTGAGCCAACCATGAATAAGGTTAGATATATAACCGATTCATGAGCAGAAACACTTCCGTATCCCAGATTTTTTGCGTATCTTTATAACCATACAATCAAACAGAAAAATCATGAAAATCCGTCCCTACAGCAAGAGCGAACTGGCACAGGCCTATGCACCGGAGATCACCTCCCAGGCCGCACTGAACCGGCTCGCCGCCTGGATACGCCTGAACCGCCCGCTCACGGAAGCGTTGCGACAGACCGGCTACTACACGAAACAACGGCTCTTCACCTCCCGGCAGGTGGCACTGATTTTCGAATATCTGGGAGAACCATAGGATGACTCCATGACACGCGGGGAACGCCACGCCTACGAAGAGCACCTCACCAACGTCGTGATCCTGGAAGACGCCATCGAGACGGCCGAAGAGATCGGGAAGCTATAACCCTGCCACACCGCCCGGCATTCCCATGATTGCCGCCCGGCATTTGCAGGAATGCGGGCCGACGTTTGCAGGAACGCGGGCCGGCAATCATGGAAATGCCGGAAGACGGACCTTGCGGGATTTGACACAATTGGCACATTTGACATAGGGTTGCTAAACTATATATAGGTAATAATATATATTCTGGTATATATACCTATGTAGGTATATTAAATAATTAATTATTTATCTCGCGTATATATATTTCTACAACCCTATGTCAAATGTGCCAATTGTGTCAAAAAAACGGGCCGGAAGCAAAAAATCACAATCCCAAAGCGCCGGATCTCCGTTCCCTGTCGATATCCTCCCCGGTCTTTTTCACTGCGATATAGCCCCTTTTCCCTTTATACCGGATCGATTCGAACTCCAGCCCCGCCATGATACGCCCGATTTTATTCGGACTCAGGGGGTAACGCAGGCAAGAACTGATCTGCTCCAGGATATCGGCCGCCGTGACGAAGATGCCCGCCTCGCCCTCGAACGGTTTGCGGAAATGGGTACGGATCAGGTCTTCTTCGAGGTTGGGGACTTCGAAGCGGCTGTTATGCATGTTCAGCTTCCGTATCTCCTCCTGCGAGAACCAGTGGCAGAAACCGCTTTTCCACAAGGCATAGGCCTGGCTGTAGACCAGCTCGTAAGGGATGGCATGCAGATGCGGGTCCCGGATCTGCGACACCTCGAAAGGCAACCAGCGGCGGTTGCCGGTCGGGTCGGTCAGGAACTGGACATTATTGCCCGTGCCGCAAAACGAAGCGATATGCGGATGGCGTTCCTTGTTGCGCCCGTAGGCCGCCCGCTCGTTGACGTAGGGCATGGTGACCATCGCCTTCAACTGGTTCAACTCGGCAGGCCGCATGCCGTCGAGCTCCTCGAAACAGATCAGGGCGAATTCGGTAAGGGAAAAGAGATCGTCCTTATTCAGGCGGTCGCTGTTCGTCTTCGTATAGAAATAGCAGCGCAGTTCGGGTGGCAGCAGGAAGTTGAACCAGGTGGTTTTGTAAAGCCCCTGTTCGCCGATAAGGACCAGGATCTCATGGTTCACGACCGTATCGTCGAGCAGCGCGGGCAGTATGCCGACAAACCATTTCCGGAAATAGTCCCTAAACTCCGCCTGGTCGCTTTTGACATGCACCGTATCGGCCAGGTCGCCGATAGGGTCGCTCACGCCGTCCCATGATGGCAAATGGTCGAAATAGGATTGGAAAGGGTTGAAGAGGGGGACGAACTCGGAATGTATCACATTGTATATATCCGTCAGATAGACGCGTCCCACCGTTTTGTTCATCCGCCCCCAAAGCGTATTCACGTCACGGTCTGTCAGCGGCAGGAAGCCAGCCTCCTCCGTCCAGCGGATTTCACAATGGTGCGTGATGACATTGTGGCGGAACTCCGCCTGCGAAAGCAGGAACGCCTCGATCGCCCATGCGACGGCCTCCGCCTCCGGCACGCCATAGAGGTTGAAGAGGTAGCCGGTGCGCATGACATATTCGTTATGGTGGCCCGGCTCATAGCGGATTCCTTCGTCCTCCAGCCGTTTTCCGGACACCTCGGCCGCCTTGCCCGCCGTTGCGGTATAGCGTCCCGGTTTCGCCTTCTGTCCTTTCGGCCGACCCGGTTTCGCGGAGGGAGCAGGCGGCAGCTTGACCTGGAGCGGCAGGGCTTCCGGATTGTAATAGGCGTCCGGATCATAAGCCGTACCGCTGATCCGTTCGGGATTCTTGCAACTGCTGTCGTATTCCAGCCCGGCGAGGCGGGCGAAAAGTTCGTTACCCTGTCGGTAGCCCTCCTGGTAGACCCGGAGCGTCTTCCGATCGGCAGGGTCGGCGTCCGCGACGGAACTGCCGTCTTCAAAGAGAAAAGCGTAAATGACGCGCAGCCCTCGTCCGCTGATCGTATGGTAGGCCAAAAGGACATGGGGGTCGGCACAGACCGCCGCAAAAGCCTCCGCCATCCGTTCTTCCGGTATATGATCCAAATCGCAAAGGCTCAAACCGGTATAAGCCTTGATATGCATGCGCTTCCTGCCTCCTTCGCATCGCACGGCGGGAGTGAAGGCGGGGCATGAAGTCTTTTCGCAGGCCGACATTTGCTTGTTTCCTACCCGGAGGTAGAAGCGGAATTTCTCGGTACGGTCACGCAAGTCGGAGTCGGTAGTGATGAGCCGGTAAACACGGTCCAACGTGATCTCCGATGGGGTTGTTTGCTTGAAATTGGCAAACAGGCTGAAAGATTTTTCCATAATACTATTAAAATTAATTATACATTTGCACTCGCTGTCATAAGCAGCATAAAAATACGGACTATCCGGCAAACAAAAGTTCCCACATAAGGGAACCGGACAACCGGAAACTTCCTGCTATTTAACTAATTATAACTCATATCATGACAAAAGACTTCAAAAATTCCGGCCTAATCAGCCAAGTTGCCGAATTCATCGACAAGAAAAGGATCGAAGAGGGCATCAGCATCGACACCCTCTGCCAATCGGCCCACATCAGCAAACGTATCTACATAGACTTTAAAAGGGGCTGAAGCCGGCAACGACGCTCCACTGGTTCTTCCGCCTCGCAAATGCCTTCAGCCAGCACACTGACGAAGAAAAATTCAAGGAAATATGGTTGGAAATCGCGAAAATAATGACTAACTTAGAGGAGTAAAACCAAATGGCGAATGATTGTCTTCCACCTGTTTTTCATAAAGCTGCTGATAGGAACGGTCCTGCATCTGACCGCCCCCCGGACACTCTTTCCGGAGGCCTGCTCCACCCTGCTCTATTCTTCCGACGGGCAGTTGTTAGGGGCACGGATCGCACCGGACGGGCAATGGCGTTTCCCTCCGGCAGACAGTCTTCCCGGCAAGTTCGTGACCTGCCTGCTGACCTACGAAGACAAACGCTTCTTCCGGCATCCGGGAGTAGACCCGGTTGCCATCGTCAGGGCCATGCAGATCAACCTAAGCCGGGGCAAGGTCGTCAGCGGGGGGAGCACGATCACCATGCAACTGGCACGGATCGCGCGGGGCAACCGCGAGCGTACCCTGTATGAAAAAATAGTCGAAACCGGCTACGCCCTTCTCCTGGAAACAGTCTGCGGCAAACATCAGATCCTGAACCTCTATGCCTCGCACGCCCCGTTCGGAGGGAATGTGATAGGCATCGAGACGGCGGCCTGGCGTTATTTCGGGCGAAGCGCCGCCGACCTCTCGTGGGCCGAGAGCGCCACACTCGCCGTCCTGCCCAACTCGCCCGCCCTGATCCATCCCGGACGTAACCGGGCACGGCTGAAAGCCAAACGCGACAAGCTCCTGACCGCCTTAAAGGAGAGAGGGATACTGGACGAAACCGAATACGGGCTGTCGCTCCTCGAACCGCTTCCCGAAGCGCCCGTGCCTCTGCCCGACGAAGCCCCTCACCTGCTCGAACGGTTGGCGGCCGACGCTCCGGGAACGCGTATCACGACCTCCGTCAACCGGATGTTGCAACACCAGACACAGGAGATCGTCAACCGCTACGCCCGCGACTACGCCTCCAACCACATCCATAACCTGGCCGCCCTCATCGCCGATGCCGAAACGGGCGAGGTGCTGGCCTATGCGGGAAACGTCACTTTCAAGGCCGACGCCCGCAAAGGGAACCAGGTAGACATCATCACTTCGCCGCGCAGCACGGGCAGCATCCTGAAGCCCTTTCTTTATGCCGCCATGCTGCACGACGGGCAACTGCTCCCCGGTACGCTCGTTTCAGACGTCCCCCTGAACCTGAACGGCTTCTCGCCGCAAAACTACAACAAGACGTTCTACGGGGCGGTCCCGGCACACCGGGCGATCGAACGTTCGCTCAACGTCCCACTGGTACGGATGCTTTCGGCCTACAACACGGGGCGGTTCATGTCGCTGCTGAAAAAGGCGGGCATGACCACGCTGCGCTTTTCCGAAGAACATTACGGGGCTTCACTGATCCTGGGAGGCGCCGAAGGGACGTTATGGGACCTCACCGGCATGTATGCTTCACTGGCGCGTACGCTCGCACATTACCGGACTTACAACGGGCGGTATGACCCGGCGGATATTCATCCGCTCACTCCTTACCCGGCTCCTCCGGCCGACCCGGTCCGCTCGGTCGCCGACAAAAGGCTTACGGACAAGCCGTTCCTCTCCGCCGCCTCCATCTGGTTCGCCTTCGAAGCGATGTCGGCACTGAACCGCCCTGAAGAAGAGGCGGACTGGCAGCAGTTCGGCTCCATGAAGCAGGTGGCCTGGAAAACGGGGACGAGCTATGGCGGACGGGACGCCTGGGCGATCGGGACAACCCCGCGCTATACGGTCGGCGTATGGGTGGGCAACGCTTCGGGAGAAGGCCGGCCGGGACTGACAGGCGTGGGCAATGCCGCTCCCGTCCTCTTCGACCTGTTCTCGCTCCTTCCGGGAAGCGGCTGGTTCGACATGCCTTACGACGAACTCCTCCCGATGGCCATCTGCCGTCTCAGCGGGCACAAGGCATCCGCTATCTGTGACCGGGTAGACACGCTCTACATGCCGCGCTCGGCCGACAAGACGGAAGTCTGCCCCTACCACCGGCTTGTCCATCTTTCTGCGGACGGCCGTTTCCGGGTGAACAGCTCGTGCGAATCGGTCGGCCGGATGATCGCACGCCCGTGGTTCGTACTGCCTCCTTCCGAAGAATATTATTACCGGAACTATCATATCGACTACGCTCCCCTGCCTCCTGTCAAACCGGGATGCGGCGAAGACAGGGGCCGGCAGATCGAACTGATCTATCCGGAGCATAACGCCATCCTTTATCTTCCGAAAGGCTTCTCCGGCAAACGGGAGCAGTTTGTCTTCAAAGCTGCCCACGCCCGTCCGGATGCCATCCTCTACTGGCATCTCGACGACACGTATGCCGGCGAAACGACAGACCACCACCAGATCAGCTTCTCCGCTTCCCCCGGCAAACATCGCCTGACGCTGATCGACGACCAGGGCAATCGAAAGACAATATCGCTCGAGGTGAAATAATCAAAACAGTTTCTAAAAAAGGCTCTTTCTGTAAAGTTTTTACTACCTTTGGCAGTCGCAAATGAGATAGTTAGTGTTACATTAGTTTTTAAATATAATAAATTATGGCGAAGATAAAAGGAGCTGTTGTTGTAAACACAGAGCGATGCAAAGGATGTAACCTCTGCGTAGTAGCCTGCCCGTCGGATGTTCTCGAATTGCACCCGCGTGAAGTAAACAACAAGGGATACCATTATGTGTACATGAAAAACCCCGATGACTGCATCGGTTGTGCAAGCTGCGGGTTGGTTTGTCCGGACGGTTGTTTGACCATCTACAAGAAGAGAATTGACAATTGACAATGCACAATTGACAATTTAACAAACAGAAAAAGGAATCAGAATATTAATCACAAAACAAAATTGTCAATTGTCAATTGACAATTAAATATAAGATATGGCAGAAGAAGTAAAATTAATGAAGGGTAACGAAGCCATCGCCCATGCGGCTATCCGCTACGGTGTGGACGGTTACTTCGGCTACCCGATCACTCCGCAGTCGGAGATACTCGAAACCCTGATGGCCGAAATGCCGTGGGAAACAACCGGAATGGTCGTGCTACAGGCCGAAAGTGAAGTGGCAGCCATTAATATGGTATATGGAGGTGCAGGTACGGGCAAACGTGTGATGACCTCCTCGTCCAGCCCCGGTGTCAGTCTGAAACAAGAAGGTATATCTTATATCGCAGGAGCCGAACTGCCCTGTCTGATCGTGAACGTGATGCGTGGCGGTCCCGGCCTGGGGACAATCCAGCCCAGCCAGGCAGACTATTTCCAGACCGTCAAAGGCGGCGGACATGGCGACTACCGCCTGATCACGCTCGCTCCCTCTTCCGTACAGGAAATGGCGGACTTTGTCGGACTGGGTTTCGAACTCGCTTTCAAATACAGTAATCCGGCCATTATCCTGGCAGACGGCATCATCGGGCAGATGATGGAAAAAGTGGTATTGCCTCCTTTCCATACACGCCGTACAGAGGAAGAAATCATAGCCGAATGCCCGTGGGCCACACAGGGAAAGACAGCCGGCCGTAAACCGAATGTCATTACTTCACTGGAGCTGGACCCGGCAAAGATGGAGGAAAACAACATCCGCTTCCAAGCTAAATATCGGAAGATCGAAGAAAATGAAGTCCGCTACGAAGAGTTCCAGTGCGAAGATGCCGAATATCTGCTGATCGCTTTCGGTTCTTCTGCCCGTATCTGCCAGAAGGTGGTGGAAATAGCACGTGCGGAAGGCATCAAGCTCGGCTTGCTCCGTCCCATCACTTTGTGGCCGTTCCCGACAAAAGCGATCGCCGCTTATGCCGAGAAAGTAAAGGGCATGCTTTCCGTCGAACTGAACGCCGGACAGATGGTCGAAGACGTACGTCTGGCCGTAAACGGCAAAGTAAAGGTTGAACATTTCGGCCGTCTCGGAGGTATCGTGTTCACGCCGGATGAAGTGCTGAATGCGCTGAAAAAGAATTTTGAATTATGATTGATTTGTAATACATAAATCATAAATTAACAACGATGATTCGCGGAAGTAAAATTGATACGATATTGACCTGGTTATTCATGGTTTTGGCAGTGGCAGCAGTTGTTTGCTACTTCGCCTTCCCTGAAAACCGGCTGCCATTCCTGTATTGCGGTGGCGCGGCGATCTGTTTCCGCTTGGTTCAATATCTGATGAGATTTATAAGTTAATAATGTGGCAACGTGCCAATCAGACAATGTGCCAATCCATATTGTTGTTGACGCATTCCTTAACTGGCACATAGGCAAATTACCACATTATTAATATAAGCACATTGAAAAATTATTCATAGTATGGAAATTAACGAAATAATAAAACCGGAAAACCTGGTATATGGAAAACCCAGGTTGATGAATGAAAATCCCATGCACTACTGTCCCGGTTGCAGCCACGGCGTGATACACAAGCTGATTGCCGAAGTGATCGCCGAAATGGGGATGGAAGATAAAACGATCGGCATCTCTCCCGTCGGATGCGCCGTTTTTGCCTATAACTATCTGGATATCGACTGGATCGAAGCGGCCCACGGACGTGCGCCTGCCATCGCGACAGCCGTCAAGCGACTGAATCCGGGCAAGATGGTGTTCACGTACCAGGGCGACGGCGACTTGGCTGCCATCGGTACCGCCGAAACAATCCATGCTGCCAACCGTGGAGAAAATATCGTGATCGTATTTGTCAACAATGCCATCTATGGTATGACAGGCGGTCAGATGGCTCCTACCACACTGGAAGGAATGCCGACTGCAACCTGTCCGTATGGCCGTAATATCGCCCTAAACGGTTATCCTTTGAAGATCGGCGACCTGCTTGCACAACTGGAAGGGACCTGCCTGGTCACCCGCCAGAGCGTACAGACCGCGGCAGCCGTCCGCAAGGCTAAAAAGATGCTTCGCAAGGCATTCGAAAACTCGATGGCCGGCAAAGGCACTTCGATTGTCGAATTCGTTTCCACCTGCTCGTCCGGTTGGAAAATGACACCTGAGAAAGCTAACAAATGGATGGAAGAGAATATGTTCCCGTTCTATCCGTTAGGAGATCTCAAGAATAAGGAATAATAAGTAATTATTAATTTTTGAAGCAATGAAGCAAGAAATTATAATAGCAGGTTTCGGTGGACAAGGGGTTTTGTCAATGGGTAAGATCCTGGCTTATTCCGGCCTGATGGAAGGAAAGGAAGTCAGTTGGATGCCTTCTTACGGCCCAGAACAACGAGGCGGTACAGCCAACGTAACCGTCATCCTGAGCGACGACCGCATCAGCTCTCCCGTATTGAACGAATATGACATTGCCATCATCCTGAACCAACCTTCGATGGAGAAGTTCGAAAACAAGGTGAAAAAAGGCGGTATCATTATTTATGACGGATACGGAATCCATACACCGGTGAAACGGACCGATGTCAGTGTATATCGTGTGGATGCGATGGACGCGGCTACCGAGATGAAAAACGAGAAAGCATTCAATATGCTGATCCTCGGCGGACTACTGAAAATCGTTCCGATGGTGAAACTGGAAAACGTTTTGTTAGGCTTAAAGAAATCCCTGCCCGAACGCCACCACAAGCTCATCCCGATGAACGAGGCGGCTATCAAGAAAGGTATGGAGATTATAACCAATGTGCAAACGTGCCATTAAGGTGCTTAGCTAAATGTGCCAATATGCCAATAAAAATATAACTAATATTAATTGGCATATTGGCACATTGTTCATATTGGTACATTATCACTATCTTTGCCCCTCATGAAGCATAGCCTATACATATTATTATTCTTGATAATATCCGCTTCGGCCCTGCATGCACAACGCCGACCAGGTGGAGACCGGAAAGGATTCTCACTCGGAAACCTATCCAAAGCCAATCAGGAAGTCCCTGACAGCCTGCTGATTCCAGACAGCGCAGCAATAAGCAACAGACGTATCACGGCCTATCGGCTAACCCCTCTGTTGGGCGATCCTTATATTGCCCCGTTGGACACGCATAAATTGAATTTCGCCAACAGCACGCTGGTGGAATCCGAATCGCTGGCAGTCGGCTACCTGGCCAATACAGGGTCACCGGCACAAACCCGCATCTTTTCCGAACGTAAGGAACCACGGGATTTCCTGTTTGCCGACGCTTACGATTATTATATCACGGACCCTCAGAACGCACAGTACTACAACACGAAAATCCCTTATACAAACGTGATGTACACGACTATGGGGGGAAGTGAAAGCAAAAACGAACGGCTGAAAGGCACGCTGACCATGAACTTCGGTCCGAAGATCAACGTAGGTGGCGACCTGGACTATATCTACAGCCGCGGATATTACAAGAATAACGGTAATAAGCTGTTAAGCTACCGCCTTTTCGGCAGTTACAAGTCGGATCGCTACGAAGCGCACGCTTACTTGAGCAACTTCAACTTCATCAATTACGAAAACGGAGGCTTGGCCAACGACTCGGTCATCACTAACCCGGACCAATATTTTGCCGGCGAGAGAAACCAGGACGACCCCAAGGCATTCAATACACGCTATCCGGTCAAGGCATGGAACCGGGTACGTGGCAAACAGTATTTCCTCAGCCACCATTATAACCTCGGATTCGAGCGCGAACTGGAAGGGGAAGTGGACACGCTGGGAAATCCCGTGAAAGTATTTATACCCGTATCCAGTATCATTCATACACTGGAATATCAGGACAACCGCCGCCGTTTCCGATCGGAAGCAAACGAGAACCTGAATGAATGTTATCTGACCCCGGATGGATACCCGCGTGTATTCGGTTTGGAAAACGGTACGGGTGTCGACGACCGCACTTCCTACTGGAATCTGCGCAATACGTTCGGTCTTTCCCTCCGCGAAGGTTTTCAAGACTGGGCCAAGTTCGGCATCACTGCCTTTGCCACTTTCGACAAGCGCAAATTCCAGTTGCCGGCCCAGATACCGGGATTGTCTTACGACCCCGAATATGGAAGCGGGTTAAACGCTTCTCCCTCCACCATCGAATTTCCGATTACACAAGTGTATGACGAATTCTCGACATATATCGGAGCCGAAATCTCCAAACGCCGGGGAAACATTCTGACTTACAATGCCCGTGGAGAACTTTGTGTCGTAGGCGACGATATCGGGGAATTTCGGGCCACGGGAAACCTGCAAACCAAATTCAAGCTATTAAAAAAAGATGCGACGATCAGTGCGGAAGGATACATCAAGAATGTCACCCCTTCCTTCTATATGCGTCACTTCCATTCCCGCTATTTCTGGTGGGATAACCGGGATATGAACATGATCCAGCAAATCTATGCCGGAGCCAAGATCAACCTGGAGTCCACAAGGACACAGTTGTCTGCCGGGATCGAAAGCATACAGAACTATGTATTCTTCAACAAACAAGGAATGCCGGAACAGAAAAACGGAAACCTGCAAGTGATAAACGCCCGCATCAAACAAGATGTCATGTACCGCGCTTTCGGATGGGAAAACGAAGTGGCCTACCAGCTGAGCAGCGACAAAAGCGTACTGCCTTTGCCTCAAATCAGCCTGTATACCAATATGTATCTGAAATTCAAGGTAGCAAAGGTGCTGATGGTGCAATTGGGAGCCAATATGTATTATAACACTTCTTACTACGCCCCGTATTACGAACCGGCCACACAGCAGTTCCAGGTACAGGACGAAGTGAAAGTCGGCAATTTCCCGCTTGTCAATGCCTACGTCAACTTCCACCTAAAACAGGCTCGTTTCTTTGTGATGGGTTATAACCTGGGTTCCAAGTTCGTCAATCCGAACTATTTCTCGCTGGCGCACTATCCGCTGGATCCGTTCGTCCTGAAAATGGGCGTAGCTGTCACATTCAACAACTGATCTTATGAAATCGAGGAAACTGATAGGAGTCTACACCGGGCTGCTGATAATCGCCGTAGCAACCATGATCATGTTATGGCGCCTGAAAACCATGCCGAAGGCTGAAGTCTTCCCACGCGATTATCCGGAGATCAAAGAAGAAGGAATCCTGCGGCTGGTGACCGAATACAATCAATCGGGGTATTATGTGGCAGGTGACACGATAGAAGGTTTCCAATATGAACTGAGCCAGGCTATCGCCCAATTATCAGGTCTGGAAATACAGATATTTTTGGAAATGAGCCTGGCCGAAAGCTTCGATATGCTTGAAGAGAACAATTGCGATGCCGTTGCCCGCAATATCCCGATCACCAGCGAGATCAAAGAGAAATATCTGTTCACCGAACCGATCGTCCTCGACAAACAAGTCCTGATACAACGGACGGAAGCGGCCAATAACGGGCTCAAGCCCATCCGCAACCAACTCGATCTGGCCGGTAAGACCCTATATATCCCAAAAGATTCTCCCGCCCAGCTCAGGCTACAAAACTTAGGACATGAGATCGGCGATACGATCTACGTGATAGAAGACGAATTATACTCCGGGGAACAGCTTGCCATCATGGTTGCCAAAGGAGATATCGATTATGCCGTTTGCGACCAGCAGACGGCTGCCCTTTCCCAAAAGCAACTCCCGGAAATAGATATCAAAACAGACATAAGTTTCACGCAACTCCAATCCTGGGCAGTCCGCAAAGATTCCCCTATCCTGCTCGACAGCCTGAACAGTTGGCTGGAGCAGATACGCAAGAACGGTACATTCGACAAGATATACAAGAAATATTATAAATAATGCATCACTTTATCCCTCATGTGACGGCAGCACGAAGGAGAAAGTCGAACCGACCCCTAATTCGGATTCCACGTGCATGGAACCACCCATTTTCGTAACCAACCCTTGGCAGATGGCAAGCCCCAAACCGATACCTTCCACATAATCGTTCACCTTGACGAAGCGTGTGAAAAGGCTCTCCAGTTTATCTTTTGCAATGCCGATTCCCGTATCCTTCACATAAAATTCCAGACATTTATCCGGCAGGCAGGTATATCCCAGCGTGATACTTCCCTGCTTGGTATTCTTAATCGCATTATTCGCCAGATTATTGATCAATTGCAACAGACGGATACTATCGGCTCCGAAACAGCACGTGCAGCTACCTTTTTCCAAGAACAACTGCACTCCTTCGGGCATACGAAGTTTGATAGAGGCGAATATCGTATCCATCAGTCCGTTTATATCGACCGGTTCATAACTGATCCTGATAGCGTCGGCTTCGATCTTGGACAGGTCGAGAATATCGTTTATCAGTTGCATCAGCAACAGGTTATTGGTCTTGATGATCTCATAATATTCCCTACGCTCCTCATCCGAATCGGCAAAAGCCATCAATTCGGAAAAACCGGTGATCGCATTCAGCGGGGTGCGGATCTCATGGCTCATATCCGCCAGATACTTGGACTTCATCTTATCGGCAAGCTCCGCCTTGTGCTTGGCTTCTTCCAGGTTCAGCTCCTGCCCTTTGCGTTCCTGTATGTTGATCGTACATCCCAGGACCACAAGCACCCTTCCCCGTTCATCCCGCTCGTAGACGGTTGCCGACGATTCACGCCAGTGGTAATGATCCATTCCCGGGTATTTCACACGCAACTCGATTTTCATTTCCGATATCTCTCCCGAACATAATTTCCGAAAAGCCTCATCGTGTCTCTCCCTGTCGTCAGGATGAACCCGCGCGGCAAAACGAGGCCATGAAATATCGACCAGCTCGTCTTCTTTACCCGGCAACCAGTTATTTACCTGGACAACCGAATCATCATAATTCCGTTTGCTGTCAGGATTCACGAATATGGAACAGAGGCGGATATCATTGGAATGCAGGGCCATCTTAGTAAGTACCTGCGAACGTCTCAAGGTATTCTCCATCTTGTTGCGGACCGTGACGTCACGCCACAAAGCCAGCAAAAGGGGTTTGCCATTGCTCAAGGCAATCGGGAATTTCGTGACTTCGATATCCTTCGGGATGCCATACGCATCAGAAATCTTCCCGCTAAATTCAATAGTCCTACCCGTCTCCATGACATCACGATCCAGCCCTAAACGCTCTTCTGCGGGCATGATCGCATCAAAACTCAGTTCGAAATCATTGTGTCCCTCAACTTCTTCCGTACCGATACCGGTTATTTCTTCCATGAAACGGTTCCAATACAGATACCTGAAACCATCTTCTGCATCTTTTACAAAAACGCCTAACGGTAGTTTATCCAAAATCGTATTGATCAATCCATGTAATGAATCTTGCTTTTGTGAGATTGGCCGGATGTCCTTCCCGCCATAAATGCCGCCCATATAAACAAAATGCTTTAAAACGCTAATTTGGGTATAAAGATATTTATTTTTATCACAATCTTCCCCGGAAAATATCACAAAAATCAATCTTCCCTTGAAAAAATAACTCTTTTGAAAGAAGAGCTGCGTTCTATATAACAAATATTGCCAAATATTATCTACCTTTACCGGGAATTTAATGATGAAAGATGAGATTTGACGAATTGGACTTAGAAGAGGCCGTATTGGACGGCCTTGACGCAATGAATTTTCTGGAGACAACTCCAGTACAGGAACTGACGATTCCGGTCATTTTGGAAGGGAAAGACATTATTGCCTGTGCACAGACAGGGACAGGAAAGACTGCGGCTTATGTGTTGCCGGTGATCAATGAACTCAGCAAAGGATTACATCCGGCCAATGCCATCAATGCCATCATCATGGCTCCCACACGCGAATTGGCCCAACAAATCGACCAGCAGATCGAAGGTTTTACCTATTTTGTCCCGGTTTCCGCCGTTGCCGTCTACGGAGGCACGGACGGTATTGCCTGGGAACAGCAAAAGCGAGGGATGGAAATGGGGGCCGATATCGTGATCGCTACCCCCGGACGTCTGTTGTCGCATATCAAACTGGGCACTGTCGATCTGTCGCAAGTATCCTTCTTCGTCCTGGATGAAGCGGACCGGATGCTCGATATGGGATTTTATGACGATATCATGCAGGTCTACAAACTACTGCCGGCAACCTGCCAGACCATCATGTTCTCCGCCACAATGCCTCCCAAGATCCGGACACTGGCCCAAACGATCCTGAAAAACCCGGAAGAAGTCAAGATAGCCATCTCCCGTCCACCCGAAACAATCATGCAAACGGCCTATGTCTGCTATGACATGCAGAAACTGCGCATATTGGAAGACTTGTTCTCAAAGAGCCGTCCGCAGCGTGTCATCATTTTTTCGTCCTCGAAAATGAAAGTAAAAGAGCTGGCATCCACTCTCAAACGGATGAAGTTCAACGTCGCAGCCATGCATTCTGACCTTGAGCAGTCACAGCGTGAAGAGGTGATGAAAGAGTTCAAGAACGGACGTATAGATATCCTCGTCGCCACTGACGTCGTCTCGCGCGGTATCGATATCAACGACATCAAGCTGGTTATCAATTTCGACATTCCCCACGACCCGGAAGACTATGTGCACCGCATCGGCCGTACCGCCCGCGGAACAAACGGCGAAGGGCTGGCCATCACTTTCATTTCAACCGAAGAACAATTCCAATTCAAACGCATCGAAGAATTCCTGGATAAGGAAATCTATAAAATACCGGTCGATCCCAAATTCGGCGAAACACCTTTATACGAGCCCGAAAAATACTCCAACATGCGTCGTGGCAGAGGACGCCCCCGCAAAGACGGCGGAAAAGGGAAAAGCGACAACCGCTCCGGCAGCGGCAACAACCAACGCCGCAGAGGAAGACCGAGGAAGGAAGCATAGGCTAACGTTTATAAATATGTCGGCCGGCATTTATACAAATGCCGGCCGACGATTATAAGTGCATAGCGTTGCAAAATATAGAAAACAGAGATTCGAATCCAATATAAAAAACGCAGACCAGGCCGAGCCCGATCTGCGTTTTTATCAATATCGAGAATCCCCTAACTTATCCGTTCATCGAAGCCAGGAACTCCATATTATCGAATGTCTGTTCCATGCGCTTCTTGACAAATTCCATAGCCTCCATAGAGTTCATATCGGCCAGGTACTTACGCAGGATCCACATACGGTTCACGGTGTTTTCATCCTGCAACAGGTCGTCGCGGCGCGTGCTGGACGCTGTGATATCGACAGCCGGATAAACACGTTTGTTTGCCAGCTTGCGATCCAACTGCAATTCCATATTACCCGTACCTTTGAATTCTTCAAAGATCACATCGTCCATCTTCGAACCGGTTTCAGTCAATGCCGTTGCCAGGATCGTCAGGCTGCCGCCGTTTTCGATGTTACGGGCAGCCCCGAAGAAACGTTTCGGTTTCTGCAATGCGTTCGCATCCACACCACCGGAGAGCACTTTACCGGAAGCCGGCTGAACCGTATTGTAAGCACGAGCCAGACGTGTGATAGAGTCTAACAGGATCACGACATCATGTCCACATTCCACCATACGTTTAGCCTTATTCAATACGATTTCGGCAATTTTCACATGGCGTTCAGCCGGTTCGTCGAAAGTAGAAGCAATCACTTCGGCATCTACGCTACGGGCCATATCGGTCACCTCCTCAGGACGTTCGTCGATCAGCAGGATAATCATATACACTTCAGGATGGTTGGCTGCGATCGCATTGGCGATATCCTTCAACAGCATCGTCTTACCGGTCTTCGGCTGTGCCACGATCAGACCACGCTGCCCCTTGCCGATCGGCGAGAACAGATCTACTACACGTACGGCGATATTATCATATACTTTCGAAGACTTGCGGGCCGTCAACATGAATTTTTCGTCCGGGAAAAGCGGAGTCAGATGATCGAAAGGAACACGGTCACGGACTTCTTCAGGCGTACGGCCGTTGATCTTGTCCACTTTGACAAGCGGGAAATATTTTTCACCTTCCTTCGGAGGACGGATAGCCCCCTCCACCACGTCGCCGGTCTTCAGGCCGAACAGCTTGATCTGCGACTGCGATACGTAAATATCATCGGGGGAAGTCAGGTAGTTATAATCGGAAGAACGCAAGAAACCATATCCGTCAGGCATCATTTCCAGCACACCGACACCTGTCAGTATACCGTCAAACTCATACTGTTTTTCCTGCACAGCATTGTTATTATTGTTGTTGCGCTGGTTGTTATGATTATTCTGGTTGTTCTGTCTGTTGTTATTCTGGCGAGGATTGTTCTGCTGCTGGGCGGCTGCAGGTTGTTCTTCCCGCGCTTTCGGTTCCGGTTTTGCAGGTGTGGAAGAGAATGGGAAAAGTTGATCGAGAACTGATTTGGTGTCCGGATGGCGGAATACCACACGTTTAGGTTCGTCTGCCGGAGTCGAAGCGGCAGGAGTTTCCACGACAGCCGGTTCTTCCGTTACTTCGGGAGCGATTTCGGCCGGAAGCTCTCCGTTATCCGATTCCACGACAACAGGAGGAAGCAACGGTTTCTCTACAGGCTTGTCAGTCTTCTTAACCACTTTCTTTGCTGCCGGTTTTACCGTTTCGGCAGGGACGTCGGCCGTAGCATCAGCTACCTGGACAAGAGTTTCGGATACAGGGGCATTGGCTGAAACCGGACTTTTGGAAACGGCTGCCTCTTCGTTTTTCTGGACAGGAACAACAGCCGCGGCCACTTTTTCTTTCTTGTCAATACGAGTCCGTCTTTTACGTTCGGGCTGTTCCGGAGCTTCCGGAGCGACCTCTTCTACCGAAGCTTCAACGGGTGTGGCGGGAGCAGCGACTTTCGTTTTGGCATCAGCTTTTGCGCCTTTCGGAGCCGCAGCTTTTGTTTTCTTAGCCTTAGTCTGCCTTTCTGCTTTCTTTGCTTCCTTTTCTTTCTCCTTTTCAGCCTGGATGCCGGCGTATGAAATGGCCTGTTCGTCAAGAATTCTGTATACAAGTTCCTCTTTCTTAAGGGAACTTACTTTTTTAATACCTAACTCTTCCGCTATACTTTGCAACTCAGGAAGGAGTTTTTCATTTAGTTCTAGAATGTTATATTTTTGCATAATGCGAAGTGAATAATAAAAACGACGTACTTACACGACCGGACACGGCACGCGTACAACGCAATCATTGTATCTTTTATAATTTGATAATTAATAATTTCATGTGAAAACCGGATTGTTGAGCTAATTTGAATCATTAGTAACACATCTGCGGAGTAAATCTTTGCAAATGTAATAATATTTTCAGTTACTCTCGCTTTTTGTCGGAAAAAAATTCACAACTAACACACTTTTAGTTGTTTTGTCCAGGCAAAAACGATTATCGGAACGTTCTCCTACAATCCAGATAACAGCGCCTCCGCTGCATAAAAGCCACGTCCGTTCCTTATCTAAACGGCTGAATTTATGATCCGAGAAATAATCGCTTAATTTCTTCCGCCCTTTCATGCCAAAAGGAATAAACCAATCTCCTTCTTTCCATGTACGCAGGGTAAGCGGAAAAGTCAGTTTGTCGTAATCGAAATAAGCGATATTTTTATCTTTCCGGATATGGAAATCTTCCTTAATAACAATCTTCTCGAAAGAAAGTTCGACAGGACCGGACCAAACTTTCTCGCCACCGGTCAGTGTATATTCACGGACCTCTTCTTTTACAAGGGGAGATAACAATAAATAGTCCCGATCTTTTATCAACCGGTGCGTAGAAGAGAAAAAGGTTTTGCCCGATTCTTTCGTCAGGGACAAATAAACATCCTCCGCCACCGGACGAGTAAAGCCATAGGTTTTGAGTAACTCGTATAAAATAGCATCGGGCGACGGGTAACGCATCAAGGCGGCAATCGAAAGGCGGTCCCCTTGCTCGACCACAGCATTCCTCGCCTCTTCCACCACATGCAGATAAACGGCTTCGGCTGCCGACAGATGTTCGGACGTACGGGCGATCGCATCCTTCACGGAAGGATTGATTTCCTTCAGAAGCGGAAGGACACGCAGGCGGATAAAATTGCGCGTATAAGCATCGGAAAGGTTGGTGCTGTCGGTCACATACGTCAAACCGCGTCCGGCAAGCCACTCCAAGATATCCTCACGGCTCACGGCAAGCAAAGGGCGCACCACGAAACCGTTCCTCGGACGAATCCCGCTCATTCCCCTGATGCCGGTCCCACGTACCAGATTCATCAAAAGCGTTTCCACACTGTCGTCACGATGATGAGCCACAGCGACAGCCTGCGCCCCGGTTGCAGCCCGTTGCTCTTCGAACCAGCCATAGCGCAACTCGCGGGCAGCCATTTCAATGGAGAGATGCCGGTCGGCTGCATATTTTCGGGTATCGAAGTCCGTCATCAGGAAAGGGACATCCAGTTTTCGGGCATACTCCCTTACAAACTGTTCGTCACGCAGGGATTCGTCTCCCCGCAAATGAAAATTACAATGCGCCGCAATACAGGAATAGCCCGACTCCACCAAAATGGTGAGTAGGGCTATTGAATCTGCTCCGCCACTTACACCGACCAGAACCGGACGGTTTTCCGTAAGCAACCGATATTTCTCTATATATGCACGGACAACGTCGCGCATCCGATTATTCTTCTATGCCTGCCAATTCAGGGTCGATCATGATACGACCACAGTATTCGCAAACGATCACTTTCTTACGCAACTTGATATCCAACTGTTTCTGGGGCGGAATCTTGTTGAAACAACCACCGCAGGCACCACGCTGTACATATACGACAGCCAAGCCGTTACGTGCCCCCTTGCGGATACGTTTGAAAGCAGTCAAGAGGCGCGGTTCGATATTCGCCTCCAGTTTCTTTGCTTTTTCGCGCAGTTTCTCTTCGTCCTGCTTGGTTTCGGAAATGATCTGTTCCAGTTCACCCTGCTTTTGAACCAAATCAGCCTTACGGCCTTCCAGTCTTTCGGACAGTTCGGCGATCTCTTCTTTCTTACGGTTGATCGCTTCACCGAATTCACGAATCTTCTTTTCAGAGAACTCGATTTCAAGTCCCTGGAATTCTATTTCTTTTGACAAGTTGTCGAACTCACGGTTGTTACGCACGTTATCCAACTGCGCTTTATATTTTTCAATCAGACCGGTTGACTCCGTAATCTTATGTTTCTGTTCTACAACAGCATTCTCAAAGTCTTTAATTTCTGACTGATAGTTCTGAAGACGTGTTTCCAGACCAGCGATCTCATCTTCCAAGTCCTGTACTTCCAAGGGAAGTTCGCCGCGAAGTGTCTTGATCTTATCAATTTCAGTCATCATCGTCTGAAGCTGATACAGCGTAGAAAGCTTTTCTTCAACTGTAATCTCTTTTTCAGCTGATTGTTTATCTGTAGCCATTCTATAAATATTTTACCGGGTTTGAATTAACATTCGAAAAATGTACCGCAAAGGTAGGGAATTTTTTCGATATTATGTTATAAAAGATATCTTTTGTACAGACTTCACTTTCATAATGACCAATAACCGCCAGCAGAATCCGGTCTTCCACATCGTAAAAGTCATTATATTTAGCCTCCCCCGTAATGAAAACGTCCGCACCGTAACTGATTGCGTCTTTGATCAGGAAAGCGCCGCTCCCCCCGCATAAAGCGACTTCGCGTATCGGCTTGCCGGTCAGGGCGGAATGCTTCACGCACCCCACCTGGAACAGTTCCTTGATCCGTTGCAGGAAGCCCAATTCACTCTCTTCTTCGGGCAACTCTCCCACTACCCCCGAACCGACCTGGTTCCAGGCATTATCCAAAGGATAGAAATCGAATACCGGTTCTTCATAAGGATGGACGGAAAGCAACGCACGCGTCACCGTCGACTTACGGAAAGCGGGCAATATCGTTTCGATACGGATTTCCGACTCCACATGCAACTCGCCTATTTCGCCACAGAACGGGTTCGTCCCTTCACCGGCACGGAAAGTCCCGCTCCCCGGCAGGCTGAAGCTACAGGAATCATAGTCGCCTATCGCTCCGGCTCCCGCATTGAACAAGGTCGTCCTCACCAAATCGGCATAGGCCTCCGGCACGAAAGTGACCAGCTTCAGCAAAGCTCCTTTCTGGGGGCTCAGGACACGGACATTTTCCAGCCCGATCAGTTCCGCCAGACGGAAGTTCACGCCTCCCGCCGCATTATCGAGATTGGTATGGGCGGCATAGATCACCAAGTCATACTTGCAGGCCTTCATCATGCACCGCTCGATATAGGTCGAACCGGTCAGGGATTTGAAGGCTTTAAAGGCCAAAGGATGATGAGAGACAATCAGATTACACCCCATCTCTATCGCCTCGTCCACCACCTCTTCGGTGACATCGAGGCAAAGAAGCGCACCGGTAGCCGGCTGATTCACATCGCCTACCTGCACACCTGCATTGTCAAAACTTTCCTGCAATGGCAACGGAGCGTATTGTTCGATTTCTTTCAGTATATCCTTAACCCTTAACATAATCAATAATTTATAAATAAATCAATTTGCCAATAGGCCAGTGAACCATTCACCAGCATACCGGCAAATCGACCTATCGGTATATTACTCCTTAATATCTACTTTCAGGCATAATTCTTCCAACTGCGAATCATCCAGTTGTCCGGGCGCATCCAGCATGACATCGCGGCCGGAGTTGTTTTTCGGGAACGCGATACAGTCACGGATAGAATCGAGGCCGGCAAACAAAGAGACCCAACGGTCCAGACCGTAAGCCAGACCACCGTGAGGAGGCGCACCATATTTGAAGGCATTCATCAGGAAGCCGAAACGCTCCTGTGCCTTTTCTTCGGTGAAGCCCAACAACTGGAACATCTTATCCTGCAACTTGCTGTCGTGGATACGGATGGAACCGCCACCCACTTCGACACCATTGATCACCATGTCGTATGCATTCGCACGGACGGCTCCCGTATCGCTGTCCAGCAAAGGAATATCTTCGGGTTTGGGAGAAGTAAACGGATGGTGCATTGCATAGAAGCGCTGGTCTTCTTCGCTCCACTCGAACAGCGGGAAGTCGATCACCCACAGGCAGGCGAACTTGTTCTTGTCACGCAAGCCCAACTGACCGGCCACTTCCAGACGCAATTCGCAAAGTTGTTTGCGCGTCTTCATCGCATCGTCGCCGGAAAGGATCAGAATCAAGTCGCCCGGTTTTGCACCGAAAGCCTCTTTCATCTGCTGCAATACTTCCTGGGTATAGAATTTATCCACGCTCGACTTCACATTGCCGTCTGCCTCCACACGGGCATATACCATGCCCTTTGCACCGATCTGCGGACGTTTCACAAACTCAGTCAGCGCATCCAGCTGCTTGCGCGTATAAGAAGCCGCCCCTTCCGCACAGATACCGCCGACATAAGCAGCATTATCGAATACGGAGAAACCGTGTCCCTTCATGATGTCCATCAGTTCGACGAACTTCATATCGAAACGCAGGTCCGGCTTGTCGCTTCCGTAATATTTCATGGCATCGTGCCAACTGATACGCGGGAAAGCTTCTTTTATATCGATGCCCCGGATCACCTTGAACAGATGCTTGGCCATTCCTTCGAAAATGTTCAGCACGTCTTCCTGCTCCACAAAGCTCATTTCGCAGTCGATCTGTGTAAATTCGGGCTGGCGGTCCGCACGCAGGTCTTCGTCACGGAAACATTTCACGATCTGGAAATAACGGTCGAAACCGGAAACCATCAACAACTGCTTCAACGTCTGCGGAGACTGAGGCAAAGCGTAGAACTGTCCGGGATTCATACGGGAAGGCACGACAAAGTCACGCGCCCCTTCAGGCGTCGAGTTTACCAGCACCGGAGTTTCGACTTCCAGGAATCCATGCTTGTCCAGATAGTTACGCACCTCGAAAGCCATACGATGACGCAGTTCCAGGTTCTTGCGGACGGCGTTGCGGCGCAAATCCAGATAACGGTATTTCATACGCAGGTCGTCCCCCCCGTCCGTATCGTCTTCAATCGTGAAAGGAGGAGTCACGGCAGCATTCAGGACATTCAGTTCCGAAACGATGATTTCGATCTCACCGGTAGGGATATTCGGGTTTTTGCTGGAACGTTCGCGAACGGTTCCCGTCACCTGGATAACATATTCGCGTCCCAGCTTATTTGCTTTCTCACAAAGAGCGGCATCCACTTCCTGGTTAAACACCAATTGCGTAATACCGTAACGGTCGCGGATATCCACGAACGTCATGCCACCCATCTTACGGGTTTTCTGTACCCAGCCGGCCAGCGTAATCACCAAGCCTTCATCGGCAAGGCGCAGGTCGCCACATGTTCTTGTTCTATACATTATATAATATGGATTAAACTGTTTTTCTTTTTTACGTGTGCAAAGATAATAATTTATAGGTCTCAAGAATATTTGAAATGGCATTTAAACGTTGAAAAGTCGTTTCTAATTTTCTTGAAGCCATTTTTCAATGGTGAAACCCATCTCCATTTTTCTTGAAACGGTTTTTCACCATTAAAAAGGCACTTCAAGAAATATTGAAACGGGGATTCAATAGTGAAAAACGGCTTCAAGAAAATTTGAAACCGTTTTTCAACGTTTAAATGCCATTTCAAATAAAATTGAGAGGGGAAATCAATGCTTGTTTTCCAGCGTGAAGCGCAATGTCCCGGCATTCACCAGTTCGTCTTGCGAAATCGTATACCCTTTCAGCTTCTTTCCGCCGGCTGTCACCTCTTTGATATAAATATTTTCCGGGGTTTTGCGGGCGGACTCGATCACCAATTCGCCTTTCGGGTAGAACTTCTCGTCCAGCCGGATCGTCACCTTGTTGAAGGTCGGAGAAGTCACAACGTAATCCAAGTCACCGGGACAGGCCGGATAGAATCCCATCATCGAGAAGATCGCCCAGGTAGACATCGTACCCGTATCGTCGTTACCCGGAAGTCCGTTCGGAGCATTATGATAATATTTGCCCAACAGTTCGCGGACCAGCTTCTGCGTACGCCAGGCTTCTCCCTTGAAATAGCTGAAGAGGTACGGATAGGCGATATCCGGCTCGTTTGCCATATCGTAGTACCCTTTGTCGAAGACCATCTGCAACTTATCGACAAACTTCTTCTGACCGCCCATCAGTTTGGCAAGGCCTTTGATGTCATGGGGGACATAGAACGTGTAGTTCCAGGCGTTTCCTTCATGGAAACCGGGGCTCGGCTCGAAGTTCTCCCCCTGTTTCGGATCGAAAGGGGAATAGAACGTGCCGTCGGGCAGGATGGGACGAAGCGTACCGAACTCCTTGCAATAGTAATGCTTATACCCCATAGCCCGCTCACGGAACAACTTGGCGTCTTCCTTCTTTCCCAACGCATCTGCCAACAACGAGAGATTCCAGTCGGCGATATAATATTCCAAGGCATGCGAAACCGAATTATCATACTGTTCGCGCAAGGGGACGTAGCCTTTGCTCATATAGTCGTTATTGTCCGGGCGGAGCAGGTTGAACTCTCCGGGAGTAGTAGCACCCTTGCGCATCCCTTCATAGGCAGTCTCGATATCGTAATCGCGCAAACCGCGCATATAAGCATCCACGATATAAGGGATAGACGGATCGCCTTCCATCGTCAGCGTTTCGCGTCCGTACAGTTCCCACTTCGGAAGCCAGCCGCTTTCCTTGTACATGTCGATCATGGTGCGGATGATGTCAAGCTGTTTTTCGGGATAGAGCAATGTCATCAATGTGCTGACATTGCGGTAGGTGTCCCAGAGCGAAAAGACCGTATAGCGGTTTCCGGTAGTATGGCCGACTTTCAGGCTTTCCATCATCGGATATTCGCCATTCACGTCCTGGATGATGTTCGGATGGATCAGCAGGTGGTACATGGCGGTATAGAAAATCGTCTTATCGTCGTTCGTCCCGCCTTCCACCATCACACGCGACAGATCGTCGTTCCACATCTTGCCGGCTGCCGCACGCACTTTGTCGAAATTGAAATCCGGCTGTTCGGTGTTCATATTCAGGCGGGCATTTTCGATGCTGACAAACGAGACACCCATCTTTACTTCGATCACTTCGTCTTCTTCGGTATCATACTTGAACCAGACGCCGATGTCGTCACCGCTCATCTCACGGTCGTACTTCGTGTACAATTTATATTTGCCGGAATAGGCATCCCATTCGGCCTCCACTCCCTTCATCTCGCGTTGTTTCTTCCAGTAACCGGCCTGCTTGGGGGCTTTGCTGAGCTTCATCACGAAATAGATCGGGAAAACAGCCTGCGGGTTATAGCAGAACGTACCGAGCAGCTTGCTTCCCTCTATCTCCGTATCGCTCACCATACGGACGGTCGCACCGGTTTCATTCGTCAGCCCCTCACCCAAATTCAAGAGGATATTCCCCTGCCCTTTCGGGAAAGTAAAACGTGTCAGGCCGGTACGCATGGAGGCGGTAGCTTCCGTCTTGATGTCATATTTCGTCAGGATATTACTATAATAGCCTGGATGGGCCACCTCGTTCTTGTATTCGCTGCCGTATGCGTGATAATCCACATTCAGCTCCCCGGAGGTAGGCATCAACAACAGGCTTCCCATCTCCGGACAACCGACACCGCTCAGATTGACGTGCGCATAACCGGTGAAGAAATTATTATCCGCCGAATAAGGCGTGGACCACCACTGGCTGTCCTTATCAAACTTATTACTTTTCGACCCCATCACATTGAAGGGGGTGACACTCATCATTCCCTGGGGGCAAATCGCACCGGGATTGGTCGTCCCGTAGTTGCTTGTCCCGATAAACGGATTCACATAATCTACCGGCTGTTGCGCGGAAACCAGCAAAGAACAGCAACTCAATAGAAAAGAAAACAACAATACCTTCATATTTTTTAATTCTTAATTCCTAATTTTTAATTTACCAAACAACGATCTCATCCGCAAAAATAAAACCGGGATTCGCCCTCGGCGCTTTCAAACGGATATAACGGGTTTTCCAGTTACCGTCGAACGTATATTCTTGGAACAGGAGGTCCGGATCATCAGCTGGAACCGTTGTCGGAACAATCCCGCGGGAAATAAAGTTTTCACCATCTTCCGAAGTCAACAACTCCACTTGTCCGGGCTGGAACACCCCCGGACCGATCAATTGCATGAAACGAATGGACACTTTATGGATATCCGTTTCCTCTTCCATATCGATCACACAGTCCAGATCATCCAAATAACCTTGCCAACGTCCGTCCAGATAAGTCAGGCCGCCCCGATAGCCGTCCAACAAGGCGTTTGTTCCTCCGGCCATATAGCCTTCGTAGAGCTTACTATTATAATGTATAGGCTTATTGATGGCCCGATGATAATCCACTTTCTTTTCCGTCGGTGTCCCCTGAAGCACACCGTCCCGGAAAATAGCGGCTTTGATATGGGCGGAATCTTGCACGGTTATCGGCCCGGCATAAAGGGCGGAAGATGCCACCGGAACGGAACCGTCCGTCGTGTAGCGGATTTCCGCCGGATATTTCTCGGCATCCAGTATGACTTCTATCTTTCTGTCTGCCGTATCGACCTGCATGGTCACTTCCAATTCGTCCGAAAGGGTAAAAGTACGGATCCCCATTCCCTGCAATTTGGAAATATGCGCATTCATGCGAGGTTTGAAATCCTCCCATGTCCGTAATTCCTGCGGCGTCCATCCGATCTCGGCCACAGCAAGGGCACGCGGGAACATCATATATTCCAGATGTTCGGGTGTCTGGATATATTCGGTCCAGGTATTGGCCTGCACCCCCAAAATATGCCGGCATTCCTCTACCGTCAACGAATCCGCCGGGACGGGATCATAGCTATATACTTTCTTTATCGGCGTATAGCCGCCGATGGCATACGGCTGTGTCTTCGGATCGGCCTGATAGAAATCCAAATACATGTAGTTGCCGGGCGTCATCACTACATCATGTCCCATACGGGCGGCTTTAATTCCACCGTCCTCTCCACGCCACGACATAACGGTCGCCTCCGGAGCCAGGCCGCCTTCCAGAATCTCATCCCAACCGATCAGCCTGCGATCCTTCGAATTCAGAAATTCTTCAGCCCGATGAATCATATAACTCTGAAGCTCGTCCACGCTCTTCATTCCTTTTTCCGTCATCAAAGCCTGGCATTTCGGACATTTCTTCCAAGCAGACTTCCCGGCTTCATCGCCACCGACATGGATATATTCGGACGGGAAAAGATCGATCACCTCCGCCAATACGTCTTCCATGAATGTAAACGACTGCTCGTTACCGATACAAAAATCGCCGTTCTGGTAAGGCTTTCCCGAACAGCTCAGTTCAGGATAGGCCATCAGGACCTCTTCCGAATGCCCCGGAAATTCGATCTCCGGTATTATGTTTATATGTTTGGAAGCCGCATGTTTCACGATCTCCCGGATGTCCTCCTTCGTATAGTAACCGCCGTAAGCACCCGGCGTCCCTTCCGGCAGATACTTACGGTCGCGACCATCCCACCACTTCCGCCAATCAGATTCGGTGCGGAAGGCCGTTTCAGAAGTCAGTTTCGGATATTTGTCTATCTCGATACGCCATCCTCCGGCATCCGTCAGATGCATATGCAAGGTGTTCAACTTGTAAAAAGACATCACATCCAACAATTTCATCACTTCCTCTTTGGAGAAGAAATGACGGGATACATCCAGATGCAATCCCCGATACCCAAAACGAGGATTATCCCGGATCGAAACACATGGGACCTCTCCTCCGGCATAGAGTTGGCGTAACGTCTGCATCCCATAGAACAGACCGTCCGGCGAACCGGCACGCAGGTCGATTCCTCCCGGCGTCACATCCAACTGATAACCTTCCGGGTTACCGGACCAGGCTTCATCGATCACTGTTTTGATATTCCGGGAAGATTGCCCGCCAAATAACGCGAGACTATCGACCGTGAAAGTTCCTCCGGTCATTGTCATCTGTTCCGGTTTGGGAATAAGATTGACCTGCCGGACTTCCTCCGGAGAGCAGGCAATCAATAGCAACGAGCAAGCGGCAGCCAGCCCGGTTACACAATTGCGAGACTGTTTTGGCAGTAACATAAATATTTAGTTTAGTGTGTTTAATTCTTGGAGGGTAAATATACGAAGAAAAAACGGACAAGCTCCTATTTCAAACAAAAAGCTATGCTTTAGCTCCCTAACCCATAGCGTTACACCGTCTAAAACTATGCTTGACGGGGCACAAAAAAAGAGGATATGCCTGTTCTGACATATCCTCCTATGTAAAGAAAGCCGCACCGTAGATATGAACAAACTCCGTATGACAGGATTTGAGTGCTTTGCCATCTTTGTAATCCGCCGTGCTAAGCATGCCCCGAAGGGTGCGGCCCGCCATTGACGACAAGAGCTGTGTCTCGGAATTAAAATAAACTGATGAGTTTCCCAATCGAACATGTGCGGCTAACTCATTTTTCTTACCACAAAGATATGCAATAGGAATGAAACCACCAAACTTTTGACATAAAAAAAGAGCTCCATTCAGGAACTCTTTTTCCAATTGCTCTATAATGTCAATTACTTCACTTTAGCAACGATTGCTTTGAAAGCTTCCGGATGGTTCATAGCCAAGTCGGCAAGAACTTTACGGTTGATTTCGATACCTGCTGCATGCAAAGCTCCCATCAGACGAGAGTAAGACATTCCTTCCAGACGTGCGGCAGCATTGATACGCTGAATCCACAATGCGCGGAAGTTACGTTTCTTGTTACGACGGTCACGGAATGCATAAGTCAAACCTTTTTCCCAGGTATTTTTAGCAACGGTCCACACGTTCTTACGTGCACCATAGTAACCACGGGTAAGTTTTAAAATCCGTTTTCTTTTTGCTCTTGAAGCAACATGATTTACTGATCTAGGCATAATACTAATCTGTTTTGAATGCTAGCGTCATCACTATCGGATGATCTTATTTGCTAAATACATTCGGTTAATAAAAATCTTGTAAAACTCGCTTAATTAAAAAAGATTACTTCAAACCAAGCAACTGCTTAACGTTGCTTACGTCCACACTGGCAACCAAACCTGTGTGAGTAAGATTTCTCTTCTGCTTTGTAGTCTTCTTTGTCAGAATGTGACTTTTAAAAGCGTGTTTTCTTTTGATTTTACCTGTTCCGGTAAGAGCGAATCTTTTTTTGGCACCGGAATTAGTCTTCATCTTAGGCATTTTCCAATATATTTTAATTATTAAACTTTCCACCCTCTACCGAGTGGTTTCTTTCCTTATTATTCAGACTCTTCAGTCCTGGGCTTGAGAGTCGCGACCACCTTCTTCACTACCGGTTTTGAAACGGCAGGTTTGGGAGCGGCGGCAGCTCCGGCTTTCTTCGGTGTCAGCATGATGATCATACGTTTACCTTCCAGTACCGGCAATTGTTCTACCTTTCCGTATTCCTCCAAGTCATTGGCAAAACGAAGCAACAATACCTCTCCTTGCTCTTTGAAAAGAATAGAACGTCCTTTAAAGAACACATATGCTTTTACTTTTGCTCCTTCTTCCAAAAATCCCTTCGCATGTTTCAACTTGAAGTTGTAATCATGATCGTCGGTCTGAGGCCCGAAACGGATCTCCTTCACGATCACTTTCACAGATTTCGCCTTCTGTTCCTTCTGGCGCTTCTTCTGTTGATAAAGGAATTTCTGATAATCAGTAATTCTACAAACGGGGGGCGCAGCATTCGGTGAAATTTCAACCAGATCGAGCCCTTGATCTTCAGCCATCTTTAATGCCTGAGAAGTAGGATAAACTCCCTGTTCTACGTTATCACCTACTAAACGAACTTCACGAACACGAATACGTTCGTTGATTCTATACTGTTCTTTCAGACTGTCATTCTTCATTCAAAAAGATTTATTCTCCTCGTTATTAGTTAATTAATTATTATCTTTCTTCCAGTGATTCATCTGATCCTCTACCTCACCTTTCAAAAGCGCTGCAAAGGTAGTAATTTTCATCGAACCTTTATCACCTTCGCCCTGTTTTCTTACAGAAACTTCATTATTTTCTGCTTCTTTCTCTCCAACAATGAGCATATAAGGGATACGTTTCAGCTCCGTATCACGGATCTTACGACCGATTTTCTCATTACGGTCATCAACCAGAACGCTCAGATCTTCGGCTTCGAGCTGACGTTTTACCTCATAAGCATAATCGTTGAACTTCTCGCTGATCGGCAGGATCGCCACCTGGTCCGGAGTCAGCCACAGCGGGAACTTACCACCCGTATGTTCGATCAGCACGGCAACGAAACGTTCCATAGAGCCGAACGGTGCACGGTGGATCATAACAGGACGGTGTTTCTTATTGTCCTCACCCGTATATTCCAGTTCGAAACGTTCCGGAAGGTTATAGTCAACCTGGATCGTACCTAACTGCCAACGGCGGCCGATGGCATCTTTCACCATAAAGTCCAGTTTAGGACCATAGAAAGCAGCTTCGCCATATTCAATCTTGGCTTTCAGGCCTTTTTCCTGACAAGCTTCGATAATTGCGCTTTCGGCTTTCTCCCAGTTTTCTTCCGAACCGATATATTTATCCCGGTTTACCTTGTCGCGCAGAGAAATCTGTGCCTCAAAGTTTTCAAAATCCAAAGCCTTAAAGATGATAAAGATAATATCCATCACCTTCAAAAACTCGTCTTTCAGCTGATCGGGACGACAGAACAGGTGGGCATCATCCTGCGTAAAGCCACGTACTCTTGTCAAACCGTGCAGCTCGCCGCTTTGTTCATAACGGTACACAGTCCCGAACTCCGCGAAACGCAGAGGCAGGTCCTTGTATGAACGCGGGAACGATTTGAATATTTCACAGTGATGAGGGCAGTTCATCGGCTTCAACAAGAACTCTTCACCCTCCTGCGGAGTATGGATCGGCTGGAACGAATCCTTACCGTATTTAGCGTAGTGGCCGGAAGTCACATACAACTGCTTGCCACCGATATGCGGAGTCATCACTTGCTGGTAACCATATTTCTTCTGGATACGTTTCAGGAAGTCTTCCAGTTTCAGGCGCAACTGCGTGCCACGCGGCAACCACAACGGAAGCCCTGCTCCCACTGCCGTAGAGAACGTAAACAACTCCAGTTCTTTACCGATCTTACGATGGTCACGTTTCTTGGCTTCTTCCATCAATGCCAGATATTCGTCCAGCATCTTTTTCTTCGGGAAAGTGATGCCATACAGACGAACCAACTGTTTACGCTTTTCGTCACCCCGCCAGTAAGCACCGGCAACACTCATTATTTTAACAGCCTTCAGATAAGAAGTGTTCGGCAAGTGCGGACCACGGCACAGGTCGGTAAACGCCCCCTGCGTATAGGTTGTGATCTTTCCGTCTTCCAATTCGCTGATAAGTTCTGTTTTATATTCTTCGCCTCTGTCACCGAACATTTTCAGGGCATCTGCCTTCGAAATGTCCTGACGTTTGATTTCCTCTTTCTTCGCTACCAGTTCGAGCATTTTTGCTTCGATAGCAGGGAAATCACCTTCTTTGATTGTTGCTTCACCCGGATCCACATCATAGTAGAACCCATTTTCAATAGCCGGTCCGATACCAAACTTGATGCCGGGATATAACTCCTGCAAAGCTTCAGCCATCAGGTGAGCGCTGGAGTGCCAGAATGCATGCTTACCTTCCTCGTCTTCCCACTTGAAAAGTTTGATGGCGGCATCCTGGTTGATCGGACGGGTCAAGTCCCAAATCTCACCATTCACGCTCGCTGCCAGAACTTCCTGTGCCAGACGGGAACTGATGCTTTCCGCAATCTGCATGGCAGTCGTTCCTTCGGCATATTCTTTTACGGAATTATCCGGAAATGTAATCTTTATCATAATCTGTTCACTATAAATTCCTAAAAATTAATCAGGATGCAAATTTAGCATTCTTTTTTTGTTAAACAGAACTTTTAGGAAAAAAGTTTCTGCGAACGAACTTTCCAGCACTCTCAAACCATTTTTTAATTCTTAATTCTTAATTTATAAGAGTAGTCCACCCCGAAAAGCGCCCCCGCAAACGTACTGATCTCCCCGAAAGCCACCAGCACACTGTTATCCACCTTTCCCTGCGGATCAATCCAGAATCCGCAGAAGAGCAAAACAATCCCGCTCATTGTGAGCAGGATTGCCATTGTTAACTGAACCGTCAACCTCTTCATGATTTATGATCCTTTCAATTGTCAATTATCAATTGTCAATTCTAAAGTTCTCCCGGTCTCTCTTCCTCTCCGCCTCCGGAGTCCGGTCCGTCCGTTTCCGGTCCGATTCGTTCGAAACTTGTAAGGCTTTTCATGGTGCGCAACGCCTTACCCGGAAGGAAACGCACACGGGGTTCACGGATTAGTCCCGTATTAAAATCATCGGAACCAACCACACCCTGCGATCCGAAGTTCAGACGAAAAGTACCCAATTCGCCCACATTCACACGACGCCCGTTACGCAAGTGACGAGCCAAAACCACATTCAGACGATCCAAGACAGCCTTTACACCGGCACTCCCGGCAACGGTGCTGTCACCTACTTCTTCAATCAGTTCTTCAAACGTCACCAAGTCGCCACTGACCATCTGTGCATACACCTTTTCTGGATTTTCATCCTGGTCCTTTCCCAAATTCCTTTTCTGGACCAATTTGTACTTCAATGCCATAATCTTTAATTTTTAAATGATTAATAATTTGTTTTTGATCACACTGCAAAGATATGGCGCCCGAAAACTGTTAAAAAAGCAGGGAGACAAGACAGTTGAAAGGTAAAAGTTGAAAGGTGAAAGTTGAAATACCGCTTGTCGCAACTTTCACCTTTCAACTATTCCATCTCACTGCTTTTCTCCATCAGGTCGGCAAAATCGTACGAATCCATCCGCGCATACCGGATTTTGTCTGCCAAATACTTGACAGACACATCCATATCAAAAGTAAGCAAAAGAGAAAATGAAATTTCCGTATACGAAGATTTATGGTTTTTATACGGTTGCATCCATAAATTGACTACTTTCAGGAACAGATTTAACTCGTCCATCCCATACAAAAACTCACCCAACACCGTCTTTTGCCGGACATAATCCACAAACAACTGACGGTTTTTCTTGATCAAACGTATCAAAAACAGGCGATAAGTGACCGTTAACCCTGTCCAACCGGACAAAGCAAGGCCAAAGGTACGATCAAAAAAAATGCCCCTTTCTTCAAGAGGCATACACTCCAATAACTCATGATACTGACGAACGGTAGGTTTTGCGCCTCCAAACAGCGCAATCAATTGTTCTTTCATTAATAACTTCCGGAGGGGGGGAAATTGATCCCTCACACCCGGAAAGCCACTTACATTCCTTCCCGCAAGATCTTTTTCAGTGGTTGGAAGAAACGCTCTATCAAACGAAGCTCTTCTGTTACGATTCCGGCCGTGGCTTTCATTTCCTGCGCCACAGGAAGACAGATTCCGTAATTGGTGGTCAGTCCGACGGGGAAGGCAATCTCCACCCTGTAATTGTCTTCCAGCGGGACCATCGAGACGGACAACACACGCCCCTCCACGATCCCGAACTCCTGATCCGGGTAATTGCTGAAACGGACAATCACGCGCTGCCCCTTCCGGACCTTCCCCGAACTCGCGATCGGCATCGACGCCAGCCCGACCCATTCGCCAGCATCCTCCGGCACGATCCGCGCAAACAAGTCGCCACCCTGCACATACAGGTTCGGGTAACCCTGCCGCAGCAACTGCACCCGCCCAGACGCCGAGGCCTCTATGCAATAATCCATCTCCCAACGCCTCACGGCTGCTAACAACTGCCCCAACGCTGCCCGGTAATCCCGCGACGCAGGGTCTTTCGACGCCAAAGCCGTATAAGCCGGCTGGATATCACCTAACTGCCAGACATCCTGCAACAAGTAATAGCCCAACCGCTCCGGTTCACCGGCATAACGCGCTAACAGTTGCTTCAACCGCAGCACATCTTCCGTCAAGGCTGTATTCTCCACCACCGCCAACGGCAAACCCTCTTTCACCTCCTGCCCGTCGGCGACATACAGGCTGCTCACCCTGCCCGAAGTGCGTGCCACGACCTCAGTCACCGGGTTACGGCTCGTCAGCCTCATCTCCGCCTCGATCACGTCCGGATAGCGGAAGAAAAAGCTGCCAACGACAAGCATGAGCACCACGAGGGACAGCACCGTGATACCCCACCTCACGATCCAGGACGGCACATGCCCCATCACTTCCTGCACCGCTTCACTGCGCAGTTCTATGTCTTTTCCATCTTCCATATATTATCCGTGCCTAATAACCATCATCTAATTGCCTAACTCCAACTGGTTCTTCACTAATTCGTAATATATTCCGCGTTTCGCCGTCAGCTCCTCGTGCGTCCCCTCTTCGGCTACGCGGCCTTTGTCCAGGACGACGATGTTGTCCGCATCCCTGACCGTGCTCAACCGATGCGCCACCACGACAACCGTGCGGCCCCGGTAAAACCGGTGCAAGTGCTCCATGATCTCTTTCTCGTTGTTGGCGTCCAGGGCATTCGTCGCTTCGTCTAAGAAGATAAACTCCGGATCCTTGTACACCGCACGGGCAATCAGGATACGCTGCCGCTGCCCCTGGCTAACGCCGTTCCCCTCCATGCCGATCTTCGTGTTGTAGCCCAACGGCAACGAGTCGATGAACTCCCGGATATTCGCCACCGTAACGGCATGCAGCAGCCGCTCCTTGTCGATCGATTCAGCCCCCACCGCTATGTTACGCGCGATCGTGTCAGAGAAGATGAAACCGTCCTGCATCACACACCCCGTATGCGCACGCCACACATGCGGGTTCATATCCTTCAGCAAGACGTTCCCCACACGGATCGTCCCCTTGTTCGGCTCGTAGAAACCAAGCAGCAACTTGACAAGCGTCGTCTTCCCGCTGCCGCTCGCCCCCACCACAGCCGTCACCTTATGTTCCGGGATCGCGAGGCTGACATGCTCCAGCACATAGTCACGGTCCGCCCCGTCATAACTGAAACACACATCTTCGATCCGGAGCGTCCGCTCTTCCGGGAGCCGGTTCGTTTTCAAGGCAAGCGTCTGTTCCTCATCCTCTTTCTGGTGTATTTCGCCCAAACGTTCCAAACTGATCTTCGCATCCTGGAACGAACGCGCGAAGCCGATAAACTGCTCGATCGGAGCCGTCAACTGTCCTACGATATACGTCAGCGACATCATCATACCCAACGTCATTTCACCCGAAACAACGGCCCGCGCCGCCAAAAAGGAGATCAGGATATTGGTGGTCTGGTTAAAAAACACCGATCCGAGCTGTTGGTATTGTTGCAGGGCCAAGCCCTTGATGCTTATCTTGAACAGTTTCACCTGGATGCGCTCCCATTCCCACCGTTTCTCCGTCTCGCAGTTGTTCAGCTTGATCTCCTGCATGCCGGTCACCAACTGGAAAAGGTTGCTCTGTTCGCCCGCAGCCTGCGCAAACCGCTTGATGTCCAGTTCGCGCCGGTACTTCATAAAGGCAAGTATCCAGGCCACATACAAGCCATTGCCTACCAAGAACAACACTAATATTGTCAAATCATAGTAGGCCAATACAAACCCGAACACGATAAAATTGACAAACGAAAAAAGCGTCGAAATGGACGAACCCGTCATGAACGTCTCGATACGGTTATGGTCACCGATGCGCTGCATGATGTCCCCCACCATCTTCGTATCGAAGAAATGCAAGGGCAACCGCATCAGCTTGGCAAGAAAATCGGAGATCAGCGCGATATTGATCCGGGTGTTGACATGCAGCAGGATCCAGCTACGGATAAAATCGACAGAGAGTTTGGCCACGAAGATCACCAACTGCGCTACTAATATTAATGTAATAAAACTCAAATTACCGTCCCGGATACCCGTATCCACCATGCTTTGCGTCAGGAACGGCAGGATCAATTGCAGGATGCTGGCTGTCAGCATTCCCAGCACCAACTGGAACAGTTCACGCCGGTAAGGAGTCAGATAACGGAAGAAAAAAGACAAGCCTTTCCCTGTCCGTGTATCCTCCTCCTCGCGATCGTAAAAGTCAGGTCCCGGCTCGAAGAGCAATGCTGCTCCCGTATCTTTTCCTTCCACAACGGTGCTGCACCAGCAACGCGCCAGTTCGGATTCTTCATAGACTAATTTCTTGGTAGCCGGATCGGCGATATAATATTTTCCGTTCTTTACCTTATATAATACGACGAAATGGTTCTGGTTCCAGTGCAAAACGCAAGGCAAGGGCACTTCTGTCCTGAGCTGTTCCAACGTCACTTTCACCCCCATCGTCCGGAACCCGATCCGCTCGGCGGCATCGCTGATGCCTAACATAGACCCCCCTTCGCGCGTGATGAATGCCTGTTCGCGGAGATACTGCACGGAATAGTTACGTCCGTAGTACTTCGCGATCATGCGCAAACACGAGGGGCCGCAGTCTGCGGATTCGAGCTGGTGGTAATGGAGAAATATTTTAAACATCATTAATAATTAGGAACTAAATCATAATCTGCTTTATACAATTCCTTTATTTCGGTTATATAATCTATATCCTTCAGCTTAAAATCAACATAGGTCGCATTCACTGTTTTTTTTTACCAATGGAATTCCATGTTCACCTAAAAATAAATTCAATTTATTCAAAGGGACAATATAATCAACGTCTTCTTTGTTATAATAATCAGACTGTTTACGAATATGCTCATCTTGAAATAAAGGATCACTTTTTCCTAATTCAAAACGTACAAATTCCATAAAACGCTCAAAAGAAGTGTCTTTATATAGACCAACAAGTTCAAAATACCGCCTATAAACTCCTTCTAAGCAAAAATATTTATAATTGGAAACAAGCCTTTCAATAGGATCTCGCCATACTGCAAATTTTAATAAAGGGCCTTTTTCCATCTCTAAATCCTTTATTCTACTTACTATGCACAAATAACCATTTGTTTCATCATACCCAATCAGATCATGCGCTTCATTTACATCCTTCGGGTAATATCCGGTCTTTGAATAAACTGCTAATGCTTTCAAATGAGTAACACCATTTTTAAAAATCGATACAAATGCCATATTTGACTTTTCAATCAAACAAAAATAATTTTGAGAAAAGGGAGACTGAGCAACTACTTCTTTATTAACCTGTTTATCTTCAGAATTCCAACTTTCTACATACAGGCACAAATCATTTCTGGATAAACTACAGACTTTTAACAGTTCATTCCGATTCTTAGTTTCCCAAGAAGAATCATAAAATCCCATCATATTTTTTCTCTGATGGTACAAATGGAACGAAGAACCTTCGGCATAAAAAACAGGATATCCTAGAACTTCCATTCGTTTTACTCTCTCCATATCATCCAATCCCCATCCATATAAATGGATATTTTCCCCACCGGATTTCAAATAAGCATCTCTATTTACCAAATAACAACCTCTAACAGATCGGATCGAAAAATAGTCCGCTTTATCTTTACAATATTCAAGATAATCAATCGATTGATCCATCCGATACCGTATAGAATCTACAGATGAAAGATAATACAACCGCCCATCATAAGGTATACTCATAACAACATTACCACTTTGAATCTCAGATATTGACTCTTCCAACTGCTCTTTCCGAATCACCATATCTATATCCCAAATGCCTACAACTAAAGTTTTTGACTCTTCCAACAAGCCATTCAAATATTTCGCACGATAAAAGACAGGATTATCATCTTTGATAAATTTATACTTAATAAATGAAGCATCGAACTGCATTTTACACCGTGATACAGAATCAACTTCAAGTATATGTATATACACATTCGTTCTTTGGGATAAAAATTTTATCGCAACATCTAAATTTCTTGCTCTTTCATTAGAATCAATACGCAACACAATAATAAATGTAACATAATCCCTATCAATATCATTTTGATAATTTCTAAAATCATAAAAGCGATTCGCCAATAACGGATTTAACAAAGTTTTTGTTTTTTCATAAAATATTTTCCAGTGATGAATAATAGTTATATCTTCTACTAAAACATCATTGGAATAATCTATTTTTTGCAATAAAGACAACAAACAAAGCAGATTTTGCTTATTTACACATAGTCTCTTTTCTGGACAGTTTTTGTTTCCAATCCTCAACCTTAAGTAATGTATCCAGCCATATAATTCTGCTTGTTCTATTCTTTCTGTAAGATATTGATGTTGTACCTTATCATCAAACTCAGATAATATAAGATTCTCATCACCTGCGACAAACCCGTTTCTCAATAAATAAATCAAACCACAACCTAACTTATACAAATCAAAACGTGTACTTTCCAGAGGTTCGTTCTCTGACCGTTGAGAAAGCGTCTGCTCTAAAACTGTGTCTGCAATTTGTTCAAAATATTGTTGTCCGGAATATCGAGCATATGTATACAAACATATCACACGTGCAAGATTTGAATCTTCCAACATTAAATCATCAGGCAATTGTTGATCTCTGCTTTTATACTTTCCTATTATTAATAATTGGTTCTTTTTCCTAATGCCAGAATTATCCATATATCTTCAATCTGATAAAATAGTACACAGATTCATTTTGCCAATAGCTAATTCATAATTGCTCGGAGATGGACATAGCAATTTATATACACAATCACAACAAGGTTGATTTTCCCTTTTCAGGAACCAACTTTCCTTCTGAGACATTTCTTTGTATACCAGTTCATTCAACGAATTCGATTTCAAATTTCCCAATACTTTAACATTGACATTTGCATATACATCACCATTAGGCATTATAGTCAATTTTCCAAAGAAATTTTCATTCATAACCTGCCGGGTAAAAATCTGTTGTTTGCCAATTGGATTAAGCAAAATATCTTCTAAAGAAAGATAAACGTTATCTATAAAGAACTCTTGATTATTCCCATTATAAAAAGGAATCACACTTCCCTGTAAGCCATAAGAATCAATATAATCACCAAATCTTACATACTCAGGTATAGAAGAAATCACAAAACGCCATGTATGTGAAATTCGGGAAAGAAAAGCCTCTGCTTCTTCTATTTTCATATTGTTTACCTCTCCATCAGCAAGAACAATCAATGTAATATTATTTCTTTCCAATAACAAAGGAATTATAGCCTCATTAAGATGAGTTATATGAATATAGATATCTACTTCAAAATCATATTGTGCCAACAAGTTTAAGAAACCACGAAAAAGATCAGAATCATATAGATTTCCTCCTAACAAATTGATTTTTTTCAATCCAATCGTGGAAAAGCGATCCAATAGCTGTTGATATTCTACCAAGCACAGTACCGATTCTTTCGACAAAGAAGAACAATACAAAAATTGTTTATAGTAATCTTGGCAATGCACACATTTTTGCTGACAAGGAGAACTAAAATAGAAATTTACTTCATGCACACACTCCAACACATCCTCTCTCAATGTATATCCTTTTTCATCCTTTACTTTTTCCGGATCATTCAACAAATTCAATATCGGCTTAAAAATAAAAGGTTTTCCTTTTGATAAAGATGTATCTATAAAATCACCCGAAAAAGTGTCACGCAATTCCGAAACAAAATTCAATACTGCAGGATGCTCTAATTGTTCCTCAGTCAAAAGTATACAGTATCCATATCAGGAAGCATTAACTTCCTGATAAAATCTTTGACCTCAAAGTCTCGATTATCCGTAACAACACTACCACTCAATGTATTATAGATAATTAATCCTTGAACTCCTTCAAATATAAACGAATAAGACTCCAAATATAACCAATAACTTTTCATGATATTTTTCGATTTAGATCACCCCAATATATCCTTTTTAATCATCATTTCATAAACATCTGGATTTTCTTCTATATAAGATATATTCTGGCTCAAATAATTTTTCATCGTAGCTCTATTCACAAATGTCGGGCAGTGTAATTTCCCCGACTTGCTTTTATCGTAAATGTTAAATATACACTGTGCACAATTATCATGATGATAACATTGTTTACATAATTTCAACAATGGAACATACATCTTATTATAAAAAGATGAGATACCCTCAAAATCGATATTTACTCCATTTTCGTCTATATGACCCAATGGATTCTCTTGTCCTATCTTTTCACAAGGCAATACCTTTCCATTTACCGTTAAAAAGAATTTTTTATTGAATGCCATACAAGTACCACTTGGTATTTTCATCATCTCTTCTTTCTTTCTCAATAAATCATTCAATGTTTTATACATATTTCCAGTATGTCCATGAAGAACAGAACGTAATTCAGTATTTTCGGTTTTCACAAACAGATCTGCATCTCCCACTTTGTTTTTCTTATAAAATTCTATTTGCCCGATATTTATATCTTTATAGATTCGTTCAAATTCATCTATTTTATCTGACCGCAATCCCTTATCATTCAATTCTGATATATTAGGAGTCTTATTAAATCTTTCTCTAATAAATAACACGACTTCTTCATAATCATTTCGATCATGTAAAACTGCGTTAAACTCAACATGTTCCTCAAAGAAATACGGATACCGCTCCTTTAGCAAAGAGGCATTCCGATATACTTTTTTAAACGAACTTTTTCCTCCTTTAGTCAACCTATAGCTATCATGATATTCATTACCATCCAAACTAATCAGTAAATTAAATCCCTTTTCGACCAAAAAATCCATATATAGATCTAAAAAGAAAGCATTGGTTGTCATTCTGTATGTAAAATCCAAACCCTCTATCCTGTTTTCCTCCAAATAAGAAATCGTTTTCTTTATCAAATCCATATTAAGCAAAGGCTCTCCTCCATAAAATGAAATATCAACGACATTATTATAGGAGGTATTATAGGGGGATTTCCATAACTCTACCATATAATCAACAGTCATTTTCACCTTTTCAAAAGAAAGTTTGGAAGAAGTCCTTTTATCATAATTGTTATATAATTCTCCATATCCACAGTAATGACATTTCAAATTACAACCATCCGTTACTTCAAATAACAATTGCCTTAGATTAGCCAATTTAATCTTTCCCAACTATATACTTGAAAATACCAAAATCAACATATGCTAAACATCAGAATGTATTATACATTAGGATAAGGCAAATAATAGTCCGCCTATCTGTAAAATAGGCGGACTTAATTGTTACATAGACAAAAGTAATTCAATTGTCATTTCGATTAACAACTTAAGCATTGGTTTGTTTTCAATATAAATTACCGCAATGCATACGTTGTCATGCAACTTGTTTACATTGTCATACAATTTGTTTGATAATTCTATGATTATCAGGCTAATCGTTTTCATATTGCTAAACTTTTAAAATTGTTAGCCTGTACATATCAATCGAATTTTTAGCAGATTTTATTTTAACAATTATTAACAAATTGCCCTATCAAACAAAAAGAGGCTGTCTGTGATAGACAGCCTCTTTGCGTATATGTTTACTATATTAACAAGCTATTCGCATTTCACAAAGTACCGAACAGGTGACATAGAACCTTTCTTTCGTTCTGGCAAGTATTTGTTTAAGTACAAATCTGTAAGTTCATGATCATGTACCTCAACACCTTCGAATTGCCACCGATTTCCATCCTTTATCCATCTTTCCGGTTTAAAGATAGCTCTAACAATACCCTTGTATTCGCTTAGTACATAGTCTATGTCATTTAGCCTATGTTCATTTACTTTCCAACTTTTCCTAGTAGCTTCATAGATATTCGGATGATACTCGGTTTTAAGTCGATAGGTCTTATTTATGTTAATGGCCATTAGATTATGTCGTATATCTTCAACTTTGATAGGTTTGCAAGCATATAATGCCTCTAATTCATCTACTGTTTTAATGCCCTTAAACCATTGCTGATGTCCCGCTTGTATATTTGAAATCTTACGAACCGACATAAAACTCGGATAACTGAGAAAGTCTATAAGTACAGATTCAACTAAAAATGCTTCATTTTCAGTTAATCCATGCCTAACTATAAAATGCTTTACGGAATTACCACTAGTCGTAATGTTTCGAATAATGTTTAACTTGTCGCTTTCTAAGGTTTCATCTAAAGAACAATGAACATGCGCGAATATTCTATTGCCTATTCCTTTGCCGACATAAAAGATCGTGTTATCACGAGGATCAACCAATACGTAAACATAATAATGTAGTTCTTCGATCGTTTTCTGTGAAAATGCATTCATGCTATATCAAATTTGGCTCTTCACAGTCCCAATGAAGATTTACACAATAAAAGAAGGCGTGAGACTGTTAGGCCAATACCAAGTATAGGTTCTGGACAAACCCTGTGTCGAATACGAACAAAACAGTTCACGCCTTTGGCCGTATATCAACACAATGGTGCTGTATGTACAAACCAAAGGAGAACGTCTTGCAGTTTTCTCGACACAGCTTGAATTGTCCAGATTCATACTTGAGAAAAAGCTACTAAACGCTTCCTATAAAATTATGTCGTCCAAATGGACTGTACAAATATAGTAAAAATGCATTAGTTACGTAGCATTGTATGTTAAATCTGCATATTTTAGCCTTTCGACATGTGCTGTGATAAATTGCATAAATCTTTGCATATCGGACAATTTTCTTGTATTATAACGATATGCAAATTCATTGCAATATTTCTGTAAGTGTTTATAACTAACTGTATGGTAAATACCCTTTAAACCTCGTTTTAAGTGTGACCAAAAGCCTTCTATGCCATTCGTATGATAACCGTCCTTAGCATAAATACCCCTACTATGTTCAATTATCTTATGCGTATAATGATTAGATAGGCCATAGTAACCCTTCCAACCATCTGTTACAATAGTTGAACCAGCTCGTACAAGTGCATAAATTATTAGTTGCAATGTTTTACTGCTTGTATCTGGTACAACTACAGGATAAACCTTGTCATCTGTTAATAAGCCAGCAACAGGAATTTTTTGTTTAAGGCTTCTGCCTTGATTTTGCCAAATGCGCCCCTTGTTTTTACCGCCAATATAGGTTTCATCAGCCTGCACTATGCCTGTAAATATCTCCAATTCCTTGCCTAATAGATTATGTCGTATTCTATTTAGCATAAACCAGGCCGTTTTCTGTGTTACTCCTATGTCCTTTGACAGTTGTATACTGCTAATGCCTTTCTTATGCGCTAAGAACACATAAATTGCATAAAACCATTTATCTAATGGAACATGACTGCCTTCAAATATTGTACCTACTGTAACAGTGAATATTTTCTTACAGTGCCTACATTTGTACTTGCCATTATATTCACCTTTAGTTTTTAGTCTGTAATGTTTATCAGATACATATTGACAATGCGGGCAAATTGGCATACCTTGCCATCTGTATTCCTCTAAGAACTCCCTGCATGTTTTATCATCATGGCATGTTCTTATCAATTGAATTAATGACTTAGGTTGCTTCATATTTGCCCATTTTGCACTTATGGGCGTGTAATACAGTCTACATGTTAAAATATGCTTTATTTTGTATTATAAAAATAACAAAAATAATTAACATGTTAAAAGTCAAACAATTAGTACAAATACTAAATATTCATAAAAATAATGATAGAATGTAAACAAACTAAATCGATCGTAATTGCCGTAGATGGAACATTGGATAATTTTAGTAATTGGCTGGCAGAATTAAATGCTTTTAATGAACGAGCTTACAGAAAGATGATTAATTCTAAGACAAATGCTGAACTGGTTCGAATGGTCAAATGCGGTAACATTCAAGAAGATGACTTAATCTATTTGCCTCGTAAACGACTTGTTGAAGTAGCTAACTTATTAGATGCTTAGTATTACTAATAAATCAAATATCAAGTACAATGAATGACTTACAAAATAATGCCGAAGAACCGCAGGACATAACAGTAGAATTGGTGCCCTTAGAAATTGTTGCAAAAGACTCACTGGATGAATTTGTCAAAACAGTTAAAGAGTGTCAGAAACAGTATAATGCAACTGATGAAATGACAATTAGAGCTATGGTAATTCTTACTGTTCGTAATATAACTTAGATTTTTGTTCTGATATTTGCAAACGTACAATCGATATTAATGCATCGCAGCAAACATTAAGTTGCAATTCGCCATTGTTATAAGATAATGTTGCCGGTTTATTATGTACTGGACAAATGCATGGATTAAGAACATTAACATAGTTAAGTTCTTCTGGTGTAAGCGGGCTATTTACTAAAGTAACTTTTGACATAGTAACATAGAAATTTTATTTGAATGCAAAGTTACTGATGATTTTTCTATTAAGCAAATACAACTTGGTATTTTCAAGTATATAGTTGGGTTATCAATATCTATAGAAACCCCTTTCTCATCCACATGTCCCAATGCATACTCCTGTTTAATACGTTCACATGGCAGAATCTTCCCATTGACAGTCACAAACAGTTTTTTCCCAAAAGGGAGGCAAGTACCGGTTGGATACCACATCCTATTCTTTTGGTCAACAAGCAAATCACGATAGGAATAATACACATTGCCACTATGCGCATGTAAATAAGTACACAAAATTGAAGTTTCAGGCACATCCATAAACAAAGAATCTTTCAATCGTTCCCTATCAGAAATTTTATCGAAACTACTCAATTTATCATTACGCATTTTCAGGTATTCTTCCATCCTCTCTTCTTTCACTCCGCTAATGCTCAATTCTGATACAGATGGGACTTTGTTTAATTCTTTTTGGAAAAAGGGTATGATATCCTGATAATCGTTTAAGTTATGCAACACTGAATTGAATTCTACATTTTTGCGAAAAAAATCAGGATAATACTGTTGGACGAATTTCACATTAGCAAATACCCGATCAAAGGATGGCCTCCCTGAAAAATCGACCCGATATCCATTATTCTCCTTATTTCCATCCAAACTTACTAATATTTTAAACTCATGTTCCACCAAATAATCTATGTATCGATCCAATAACATTCCATTGGTGGTCATTGTAAAAACAAAATCACATTGTGGTATTTGGTGATTCATGATCCAACCGACAATCCCACGAATAAAATCCATATTGAGCAAAGGCTCACCACCATAAAAACTGATGTAAGTTTTTTTGCGATAAGAATCTGATTGCTGCCAATGGGCATATAAATATTCCAATAGAGGATATGCTTGTTCAAGGGACAGCATCTTGCTCTTACGAGTATCATAACCATCATACAATTCTCCATATCCGCAATATTTACATTGCAAGTTACAAGCATCTGTCACCTCGAATGTTACTTGAGAAAGATTCCGGATATTACTGTATATCACCTCTTTATTTAAATATACATATTCCATTCGGACTGTTATTTGAATTTAATGAAACAAACAATAGAATTATCCTCTTCCGTCATTTGAGTAATAATCTTTTTTAATTTTGTTCCCTCGTCAGTAGGATGTTGATCTATAAAGTTTGTAATATTATCACGGTCACCAACAATTGCAGGTGCAGGGATAAGCCCTATTGCCATGCCGGAACTCTGATACAAAGGATCAACTACCATATTGGAAACAAGATTATCTATAAAATAATCCTTACTCTTTTCACCCTTGTAATCAAACTCGTATCTTTTATCTTGATGTCCGGTTCGACTGATTTTCCCGGTCTTTTTATCACAGATGGCATAATATATCTCTGTTTCTGCATACATCCTAAACAATAAAAACCGATTGGATTCAAATACATAAGAATTGGGTTTCATCAAAGGGCCTCCTACCCAAACCTTGTCCTTCGTATCTTTTTTAAACAGTCCATCTCTATCAAGAGCCAACTTTCCGGTCAATACCAAATCAGGTATTAGAGCTTCTTTTGTCACTTGATAAATAGTATCATTGCCATATTCCAACAGATAAAAATTTCCATCATTATTCCATAACGGATTAACATCCGGGCCATAATGATCCAATCCATCTCTTGAAATGGGATATAAACAACTACCAAAAGACCTGACTATTTTTCCGTTATAACCCCGAAAGGCCAATGCTTTTCCTTCATAAGGCAAAAAACGATAAGCAGAACTTGTTCTTTCTGCAATCAAAGTACTGTCAAACATAGTCAGGCAAGCTGCCTTTCGATCCAAATTGATTTTCTTTTTAAAATTCCCGTCAAAATCATAAACCAACAATTGCTGCGTATGAAGGTCATGTGCATACAGCAATTTACTTTCACCATTGACCATCAATGGAGCTGTCAAGTTCGTATATTCACCCGGACCTTGCCCTCCACCACCTATTTGCCTTATAAAATTACCTTTCCAATCATATTGATAAATAAGCTTCGGCCCCATCAAGAAAATATACTGATCAGTAGATTGAATATCATAGATGAAGAAATCACGGACCAAAGGCTCATTAGATAACTTGACAAAAGATATTTCAGAAGCAAATTCCGACAAATTGCTACAATATTCCGATATTTCTTCATAGACAGGAATATGCTTGTCCTTGGGTCTGATATTTATATCTTCTTCAACCGCAAGCGTATCGGTTTCTGACAAAATCGAGGATGTATTATTTGCTTTATTAGAACATCCTAACAAAAAAAACAAAAAAATTATATATACATAGATTTTCATATATTCAACAATTTATCTACTTATAGAACATTTTATTAAGAATCGTTTCAGTTTTCTCTTAAACTGAAACGATTCATCCCTTTTTGCTCACTGTAAATTCAGGCACTACACACATATAATGACCAATTTACCCTTTTGCATTTCAATGGATTCTCAAATGTTTTATTCTCCAATCAGAAATTACTATTCCAATGAGAATTATCACTCCAATTTCCACATACTTTATTGCCACCACCAGACTGAGAATAACCTGCATACCAATTGGCATTCGCATTTGTGTAAGTTGTAGAAGAACCATTGCAACCACACCCACACGCTGAAGCACCTATAAGATGTTTCATCTCTTCTTGGCGCAACTCGACGTTGTTGACTTGAGTCAATTTCAATCGCTGTAATTTCATAAACTTTTAAATTTAAATTGTTAAACCATCATTTATCAACAACGTTCAACATGAACATGTTGATTATATTTTCTGTATATCATATTGTTTCACTTCAAAAAAAGCCGGTGTTATATCGCTGACTTGATTCATATACATTGATTCGACTAAAATGTCATAATAGAAAAACAGCTTGTTCTTATCCTCTTGAAGATAAAAATCATACTTGTTCTTCCGATACTTATCACTAATGTATCCAAGATGCAAAAGCAATGTATCTGCAAATCCTATTCTCCGGTTAAAATAAGGGACTGATTTAAAGTGTAAACGTTTTCGTTCTGTTATCTGCATCCTTCCTTTATTCCGGAACATCCTCCATCGAAACCACAAGCCATTCTGAGACAACGGATGTGTATCCTCCATATCCGCCCGGTACGTATCCATACTATCCCACAGATTCGCTATCCAAACCCCGACCGTATCCACATCGTCCCTCTTCATCACCTCACGCAAATCCACAAAACGATCATCGAAACGTTCGTCTGCATCTATGAAGATAAACCATTCAGCCTTGAAAAATGAAGCTATATCCAACAATATGTTCCGGTTCTGCTTGTCGTTGAACTCCGTACGGACTTTCTTCGCTTTCAACAATAGTTTTTCAGACCGGGCTATTTCATATGTATCATCCCGGCTGTCATCATCCAACAAGATAATACCATCACAATATTTCTCCACGCTCCGAAGGCAATCACCAATCCGTTCCGACTCATTATAAGTCGGGATCAAGGCTATCAATGGATAAGACTTTTCAAAGATCTCGTCAGAGGAAATATCGAACTGTTTCAGTGTCGAAAGGTACTCCCGGCATTGCTCCTTTGCATAAGGATGATCCCACCAGTTGTATGTAATACGGCTGAAATCCCGCCCCCAATCTTCTCCGTTTACCACGATTTTCATGGGTAAAAGCATTTCAGACAGGACATCACGGGGAATTCGCGCCCGCTGCTCGTTGCGGGAAACAGTCCGCTTCCCCATATCTTCCCGGTGAATCAACACCGAATCCGGGAAAAACAATCGGTGGATACCTGCCAGTTCCAAACGTTTTCTTAAATGATCGTCTTCGCCACCCCATTCGGTATAATGTTCGCTATAACCACCGACCCGTTCGAAATATTCCTTTTTCGCCATGATACTCCCGTATGGAATTAGTCCACGGCCATGTTTATGCAACGTTTCTTCATTTATCTCTTCGCATATATCCATGAACAAGACTTGACCGACGGCATAATGTTCCGGATAAGAGTCCAGTTTCTCACGCAGTTCGTAAATCACATCCGTATAGAACTCCAACTCCGGATCCATCACCAGAATATACGATTTCGTAGCCTGTCGGATGCCGACATTGAATGCTTTCGCCGGATTTCGCCAGGGATGATCCTCGTCGTTGACCACGACTTTCCAGTTGATAAAGGGATACCTTCGGATATAATCCAAGATCCCTTGCTCCTCAGTCGGTTCGTCCGCGACAATCACCACCTCGATACCATTGCGTTCATAATACTTCGCTTTAGACGGGAACACCCGCTTAAACTCATCCAGACGCTTATAGAACGGCATCACGATGCTCAAATCAAAATCAGGCAATTGTTTCATAGCGCGAACAGGATTAGTTTCTCTTTCCACAAAGCATACAGATTTTCCCAGAGAATGACAACATCTTCCGGCTCAAAACCGTTACGTCCGATCAAATCCGATACCGTCACAGTCCCGTCGCATTGTTTCAGCAATCCCGCCATTTCATCTTCGATCTCGCCAAGACACTGCAAACCACGCATAATATACATTTTCCCATCCAACTCCTCCACACGGAAAACAGAAGACCGGAACGGTTTCAACTCAAACCGTCCTTTCCGGCTCTTCAACCGGGCAGACAAAGCGGTGATTCGCTCGACTTCGCCAGTCAAACTTGTGGAAAAACAGTCCATGCCATACACGGCAAGCACCTTTTTACGAAGGGCAAGCATTTCCTCTTTACAATCAGATGAAAAAACGGTCCGAATCTCCGTTTCCAACAGATCTATCGGTACAAATTCACCGGGGCAACCGCCTTTCCTGCCGGAAAAGGATACACTTTGAAGTTGCTCATAATTGGCAGGTGTCACCAATCCGCCCAAACCGCAATCTCCCAAGACAACGCAAGGCTTACAAACAGCCAAAGCACAAACAGCATCCTGGCCGGAAGCAACAACCAAATGGGATTTTTTGAAAACAGCAAGACCGTCCTTTTCCGGTACAACCCGGACGAATGGGGGGAATGCATTCGCCAAAGCCCGATAACGATCCGAAACGATCGTCAAGAAGGCATTCGTTTTTTGGACAAAAGAGATTAATTTGAAATCGTTCTCCTGAACGCTGTTCCCGGTCGGGCAATAGGCTATCCGGCAGACTTCCGGTTGCTGCTCATAAAAATACCAGTCTGCCACCTTTTCTACCGGATAATCCAAACGAACCTGCAACTCTTTGGGAATTCCCCACAAAGACAGGTTTATGCCGGAAAGATTGACCACACCGAACAGATTGGTTGCAGGAGCCATATATCCCCGGATATCCGGACGGGTCGAAACAAACAGCCAAGGATATTTCTTCAATTTATGGCAAAAACTTGTCTGCAATAAACAGTATACGGCATCTTGAAGAACTACCAAATCCCAACCATCCTTTTGTAATCCGTTTTCTTCTCCGGCACGACATAACTGGACAGAACAACGAGTAGAAAGGACTTTCAGAACTATTGATTCCACTTCTCCCATATACAGATATAATATGTGCAAACATTTCATGGTTGCTTGTCTCTATAGTGAATAATTCTTATTTCAATTCAAAATGGCCAACAAAACTCTTTGAATCATAACTAACTTCTATTTGATATTCACCGCTTCCACCATATACAGGTATTAAAATCGTCTGTGGAGACTGGTAGACGTTCGTTGTAACCTCGCCATTCAGAATATTAGTAATAGAGATTGTTGCTATGACCGGCTGATCAAGGAAAGAAATATAAACATTCGTCCCTTGATACCAAGCTTCAACTGGGCAAATGGAACGGGTTCGTTCTTGATCTTGTGATTCTTTAATAATAATGCGTTCAGTAGAATCGTTTTCTGCATAAGATATAGTTCCACTCACAAAAAAGAATCCAACAACCAACATCAAAATTTTAATTGTAGTTTTCATGGTTATACTATTTTTATATTGTGTTTTCACCTGTAAAGTAAGAGTTAAATATCCAAACAAGAATGCTGTTCCTATTCACTTTTTCCTCAATTTTATACACTTTTCAACCAATCCCGATCATATAAAAACCATTACCAGCATAAATATAAACATATAAATATAAGCAACTTAAACGACACAGCATTAAAAAACATCACATCATACAACATCAAAATCTATACACATTTTGTTTTTCATATTACTTTCGTCCTCAAATAATTATCCAAATCATCGATTGACACATCTAATATTACAGCCAAACTCTTTCTTTTGTTACTGATGCCACTTAGACTGATGTTGTACACGATTTGCAGATTGCAGGGCTTAACATTTAGGAAAATCAGACAAGCCAGTCCCAGATATTCATCTTTTAAATGGTACTTTGCCTCCAGTTTGGAGGCAAAGCCACTAAATGCTGTATCCATTTGAGTAAAGAATATCTGCCAGTCTTCTGCCGCTATTTTTACCTTATGATCTTTTACTGTATGTTTTTTTCCTACGAGAGGAATGATTTGATTATAAAGACTTGATTGTTTTAATATATATTGCCTTAAAATCTCCACATTCTTTTCCAGGTTTTCCATTTGCTCTATTTGCTTTTTCAAATGAACCACCTCTTCTTCTTTGCTTACTAACTGCAATTTCAAACTCTGCATTTCTTTTTCCAACTGATCTTCTATTTCTTTCTTGTAACCTGCTAATTGTTCTTCCAAATCCTTTTTCTGCCTTTCTAATTTCGTATATTGTCCCTGCCTCTGTGCCTCATTCTCTTTCAAAGATTTTAATTTTTCACAAACGGTTCGATAATTATTTTCCAATAATATCTTTTGTTCCTGCGCATCCACATAGTCCCGCTTAAAAGAAGCTATGATCTGTGATGCTTTCAGCAAGTCGACTGCTTTCGACTTACTTTTTTTACTCACAATCAATAATATCACTAACAATATCATGATTATGATACCCACAATCAGAAACAGCACAAAGCGAGATTTCAAATTCTGCTGTTGCATGATTGCTATTGCTTTTTCTTTGTCATAGTGTTCCGACTGCATTGCCAGCTCTGCCGCTTTATGGTTTTGATAAACAGAATCAATATAGGCAATATAGCAGTTCTGATAAGTACAAGCAGTCTTCCAATCACCGATACGACTATATAGTTTAGAAAGAGAGGCACAAGCGGCCGTTCGGGTATTCGCGTCTGCCAAACAGCGTTCCAAATAATACAATGCCGAGTCTTTTTGTCCCATTCGCAAATATAATTCACCTATATTCAGATATCTGGTATGTATATATCGTATGCCATAACCTGAAACCTCCAACGAATGTCTTATATATTGTAAGGACAATTCATTCTCACCTCTTTGTTTGTATAAAATTCCAAGATCATTCAGTACGGAAGCTCTCATATATCGGTTGTTATGAAGCCATTGTAGTGACTCTTGATAATACCGTTCAGCACTATCCAAATCAAAATGAAGGTATGATCGACCTATATTACGCAGTGAGATTCCAACACCCACAGAATCTCGCGCATGCTGATAATAAAGCAATGCTTTATTATAAAAAAACAACACCGAATCCTGCAATTCTTGCCGTTCATATAAATTTCCCAGATTTTCATAAATCCGTCCCAGCAATTTAGGTTCATCTATTTCTAATGCAACCGACCGAGCCTTTAGGAAAGCTAATTGAGATTGAACATGTTCGCCTAATTCATTCGAGATTATTCCCGAATAATAATACGACCAGGCTAAACGTTTCGGGTCTTTATGTCTTTCAAAATACTTCACCGCCACATTAATCATTGAATCTGAAGTATGCTCCATATAATTTTTGTCTCGTGCCTGTGTCATCAGAAGACACCATGTCGCATATTCTTCTGCTGATAGTTTTTCCGGCTTAAGGATGTTTTTCAAAAGCAGAAATGCACTATCGGGATATACATCCATGAAACTTTCAGCCTGATAAATAGCAGGATCAGATTCAGGTTGGCAGGTAAACAAGCCGAAAAACATCAAAGGCAAAACGGCCATGATCAGTGTTTTTGTTAGATTTTTCATTAGAATAGTGTTTTTGCGGTTAAAAATCACATTTCCTTCCACCAAATATACATTTTCTTTTTCAAAAAAATAACTTTATTCCTTACTTTTGTTCAATCTAATTAAATCAAAACATGAAACACGAAACGCCTGTGCTATCTTTTATCATTCCCATTTATAATGTGGAGCTATATCTGCCTGCATGTCTCGAATCTGTATTGCATCTCCCCTTGACAAATTTTGAAATCATCCTGATTGATGATGGCTCGACCGATAACTCCGGCAGAATAGCAGATAAGTATGCCGAAAACTATAGCCATATACATGTAATCCATCAGACGAATGCAGGATTATCTGCAACACGAAACAGAGGGGTAGAACTTGCAGAAGGCAACTATATTGCATTTCTCGATAGTGATGATTGGCTCATTGGCGATCAAATTGTTGATATATACCTTCAAACTTCACAAGCAAATGCGGATATGGGAATGGGGAACTCCCTTTTCTGTTATCCGGACGGTAGTAATGGCAATCCATTTGCACCCATCCCGCAAAACCTTATAGGGCAGACTATAGATGGAAAATATTGTTTCACTGAATTAATGAAACAAAATGTCTATCCGCCAATGGTGTATAATTACATCTATCGCAGGGAATGGCTTCTTTCCCATCAGCTCCGTTTTGAAAGTGTTCTGCATGAGGATGAACTGTGGACGCCAATCGCACTCTGTTATGCCAGGCGGATCGTTGTCACAAATATTGATTTCTACGATTATAGGCAACGGGAAGGATCGATTATGACTTCTCTACGCCGGGAAAAGAGAATACACGATCTATTTTTCATTGCTGACCGGTTGATCCGCTTGGCTGAAAATTATAGATTTGATTCTGATGATAAAAATCTTAAAAGCCAGTTATATGTAAGAAGCTACCTGCTATACAAAATTGCATTTTCTTCATTAGCACACATACATGACACTCGATTCATTTTACCTACCCACCATCTGTACCAACTATTTGCTATAAAAAATAAACTTACGGCAGACGCAAGAAATACATGTATCAATCAATATAAGACGGCTAAACAAGGACTAAAGTCCTACCTGAAATGGCGTAATTCCTATTGGATAAGAAAATTAACTTACGAAATACCGCCCGAAACAAAGCTAATTCTGATCTTTAACACAATGTGGAATAAACCGCTTGATATTCCTATACAGAAAATTCCGGCAAATTGCATCATTACGACAGATCGGCGATTCCTGTCAACAGCGGATTTTGTAGTCTTCCATCTGCCCGACTTAAGTAACGAATTGGAAGAAGACCTTGACAAACCCGAAGAACAGAAATGGGTAGCATGGTCACTGGAATGCGAAGAGAACTATCATTTTTTGAAAGACCCTGAATTTATGGAAGTCTTCGACTATAAAATGTCATATCACCAAGATGCAGATATCGTTTATCCATATTATAGATATGAATATCGAAAAGAATTAATCTTAATGCCTGAATTTTCGTTTCATGAAAAGAAGGATATTTGCATGATGATATCCAGCCCGTTCAATCAAAGCGGAAGACAGGAATACTTGCAAGAACTGATGCAATATATTTTGATCGACTCGTATGGGAAATTATTTAATAATTGTAAATTGGAAAAGGATTCGGGACAGGACAGCAAAATGGAGTTATATCGACAGTACAAATTTGTCATTGCATTTGAAAACAGTCGTGCAAACGACTATGTCACGGAAAAATTCTACGATCCACTATTGGCCGGTGCAGTACCTATCTATTTAGGTGCACCCAATATCGAGACATTTGCCCCCGGAGAAAATTGTTCTGTGGATATACGGAACTTCAGTTCACCGAAAGAATTGGCGGCTTTTCTGATTGAAGCCTGCAAGAATGAAAAGATTTATAACAAATTTCTACAATGGAAAAAAGAACCGCTAAAGCCGGAATTCATGAAAAAGATCGAAGCACAACGAGTTCATCCGTTCATACGGTTATGTCATCTTCTGCACCTTCCACCACCCACCTCTCGATATTACGGGGCTCGGAAAAAAAATGCACACCGATCTTGACTATAGCTCCGTTTTTTTACAATAACCCTTGTTTTTTTTCTATTTCAAGGGAAAACAAGTACAATCTCAGCCTGTCTTTTTTCCACCGAAACAGTGCTTTCACTAACATACCGGCAAACGGGCCGCCGGACTGGCAGAAATTGCATGGCATTTGGCTATCTTATTCTCCATATCCCTTACACTTCGAAAAGACGGAACTGCCGGTGAGTAGAATATTTGTGGAAACGAAGGAGGGGGGAAAGGGATATCGCCCGGATCCGGAGGGTCTTTTCAAGGGAATCGAACCCTTATTTCCACGACGACCGTCTTCATTGCCCTGACGACCGTCTTCATCGCTCCGAGCTGCCGGATTCACTCTATACGAAGTCGGACTTCGTGGCGATGAAGACGGTCGTCGGGAGGAAAAACCGCGCACCTCACGGGAATGGCCTCCCAAAGGCCTTATTTTCGATCCGTAAACAACTGTCCGAAGAACATTTGGCGGATGGGTTTCAAGTCATTTTCAAGATGTTTTTTACAATAAGGGGGGGATCAATTGCTTGTCATGCGCTTGATAATACTGTAAGCATTGATGATACCCAACTCTCCGGCCTTGCTCAAATCGGCGATTCCCCGGTTGGCATCTCCTTGCGAAAGGCGTGCCAATCCACGGTTGAAATAAGCTTCGGCAAATTCCGGATCACGCTGGATCGCCTCGCTGTAATCCTGGATGGCAGCACGGAAATCGCGTTGCGCACAACGCAGGTTTCCACGATTGAAATAAGCATATACGAAACCCGGATTCAATTTGATTACCATGTCATAATCACGCGTAATCATTTCATGCTCGTAAGCTCGCTTATTGTCTTTCAAGGATGCGGAAGCCGGATCAGATGTTACCGGAGTACGGACAACCGTCGGATTCTTACCCATCTTAAGGTTCATGCTCATAGCAGAAAAATCGTCTTGTGAGCTGGCAGCCTGCGACATATTATAGTCAAGCTGTTTATACCGGACGACAGCCCGGTTAAAATAAGCCATAGCAAAATCCGGATCCAATTCGATCACTTTTGTATAATCCTTAATCGCTTCGGTAAAGTCCTGTACAAGCATAAAATCCAAAGCCCGTCCGAAATAGGCATCCACATCGTTCGGATTCTTCACTATACGGGCCGAAAAATTATCGATAGATGCAAAATGTACGGCAACCTGGTCTTCCGTAAGGGCGGCTTCTTCGTTTGTGATACGCAGCTTACGTTCCAGTACCAGACGGGAATTGTAAGCTTCCACCATCTTATCATAATAAACCAACTTCTTTACCGGATCGACTTTTTCGTAATAAGTCAGGACAAACATCGGTTCCAGATCCACACGCACATTGCGGTCCTGCACGCGTCCACGAATTTCGCTGTTATACTTCGTCTTACGTACCTCTTCTTCATCATACACGACAAGACGGTTGAACTTATCGATATTCTTATCCGACTGTTCACGCGTATTTTCATCCTTTGATGCCGGATCGGTCGATTGCGTACCGGTATTGTTGCCATTTTGGGAAGCGACCGCATTTCCCGAAGCATTCCCGTTCTTCTTTTTCTGCTCCATATTATAGGCAGTCCAGTAGTCACGGTCGGCACCTACCTCATCATGCATTTTCCGCTTCACTTCCGCACGGCTGTAATAACCAGCTACAAAATTCGGATACTGCCGCAACACGACATCGAAATCATGTACGGAACCTTGATAATCTCCCGTCTCGTAACGTAACAACGCCCGGTTATAATAAGCCATATAGTTGTCCGGTTCAATCTCGATCACAACATCGAAATCTTCGATAGCCCGGTTGTTATCCCCGATCTGTGCCCGAAGCAATCCTCGGTTGAAGCGGGCAATCAGGTTGTGGCTGTCCATGCTGACCACCTGATCATAATCAGCCATAGCACCACGCAAATCCTTTAACTGATACCGGACCAGACCTCTATTGATGTAATAACCGCTCTCACGGGTATTCAGACGAATAGCCTCGTTCAGATCGGCAAGCGCGTCTTTCATATTGTTCATCTGGTAATGCAGGATCGCCCGGTTGCCATAAGCGGGAGCATAGTAGGGGTCCATACTGATCGCCTTATCATAGTCGGCAAGTGCTTTGACCGTATCGCCTTTCTCGGTGTACATCGCACCACGCGTCAGATAGTTCATAGAATATTTGGGATGGGCCGCCATCAGTTCATCAAACACCTTTTCGGCCTCCTTAAAATCTTTTTTCTGAATATTGGCTACTGCCATATTCACCAACATCTGGCGGTCTTCCGCCTTAAACTCCAAACCTTTCCTGTAGTCTTCTATTGCTTCGTCAAATTTCTCCTGACTCTGACGGGCAATACCACGTGCGTAATATGCCTGTACCAGGAAAGGGTTCCGTTCAAGACAAAGCGTACAGTCTTCTTCAGCTCCTTTATAATCATCCAAATTGATTTTTGCCACAGCACGGTAGAAATATGGTTCGGCCAACCAGGGTTTTGATTTGATAACCTGATTGAAATATTGTATCGAAAGAACATAGTCCTCAAAATACAAGGCGTTGCGCCCGATAGTCAACACACGATCCGTATTGATTTGTGCAAACATGGCTAACGAACACAGCTGGAATATAAATAAAAGAATCGCTTTCTTCATCTATAAAAATATTCAACATTGATCGGTCGCAAAAGTAAGTAAATAATCTTAGCCATTAAAACCAATCTATAAAAAAAGCTTTCACAGATTGTAAAACAGTGTGAAAGCTTTCTATATTTACTTATTTCAGCTATTTACTTCGGCTGAATCTTAACCATCAAATGGTCTTTTGGGATCTTATCTCCTTCCGTTACACCCAGCTCGACAATCGTTCCGGCAACGGGAGCGACCACCCGGTTGTACATCTTCATCGCCTGGTGGATCAAAAGCAACTGGCCAGCTTCAACTTCCTGCCCTTGCTGTACTTCCACTTTAACGATCGTTCCGGGAAGATGAGAAATCACATCACCGACAAAGGGCTTATGCCACATTTTACGGTTCTTATATTTTGCAGTCAGCGTCGTCTTGTATTTGCGGGCCGTTACTACAAAATCCACATATTCGTTATCTTTCTCTTTCTTTTCCATATTCAAAAGTTTTTACGGCGTTAATTAGAACGGAGGCAATCCGTGCTTCTTAGCCGGTCTGTATTCTTCTTTCAAAACAGAAAGTTTAAGCGCGTGAAGCAACAATGAACGTGTTTCTTTCGGCTCGATAACAGAATCGATGAATCCTTTGGACGCAGCTACATAAGGATTTGCAAACTTCTCAATATATTCCTTCACCTTTTCCTGGCGCATTGCATTCTGGTCTTCGGCTTCCATGATCTCCTTGCGGAAAATAATGTTGGCCGCACCTTCCGGTCCCATCACCGCAATTTCTGCACTCGGCCATGCAAACATAAAGTCCGCCCCTAAGTGACGAGAGTTCATGGCGATATAACCGCCACCATAAGCCTTACGCAGGATAACCGTAATCTTGGGAACCGTCGCTTCGGAATAAGCATACAATACCTTCGCACCGTGGCGGATCACACCGGCATGTTCCTGGTCAACACCCGGCAAATAGCCCGGCATATCTTCTAACGTGATAATAGGAATATTGAAAGAATCGCAGAAACGGATAAAACGTGCAGCTTTATCGGCACTGTCGCAATCCAATACACCTGCCAACACCATCGGCTGATTAGCAACGAAACCGACAGTTTCACCACCCATGCGGCCAAAACCGATCACAATGTTGGCAGCCCACAACTCCTGTACTTCCAAGAAGTCGGAATCATCCACGATACATTTGATAACGTTACGAACATCGTACGGCTGTTTCGGATCTGCCGGAACCACATCTTCGATGTTCATTACCGCAGTGGGCTCCTTCGACTCTACCACTTTAGCACGTTCCTGGTTATTCCAAGGGATAAAACTAACCAGACGTTTAACTTGCTCGAAACACTCCTGCTCGCTCTGTGCGTAGAAATGAGCATTACCGGTTGTTTCCGCATGGACACGTGCACCACCCAGGTCTTCCATAGAAATATCTTCGCCCAACACGGTCTTGATCACATTCGGACCTGTAATAAACATCTTGGAGATATTCTCTACTACAAATACGAAGTCCGTTAAAGCCGGAGAATATACAGCTCCACCGGCACAAGGTCCCAAGATCAACGAGATCTGAGGAATAACACCGGAAGCAATTGTATTGCGATAGAATATTTCACCATAACCCGCCAATGCACCTACACCTTCTTGGATACGTGCACCACCCGAGTCGTTGATACCAATAATCGGACATTTCATTTTCAGAGCATGATCCATGATCTTCGTGATCTTACGTGCATGCTGCAAGCCCAGTGAACCACCAGCAACCGTAAAGTCTTGTGCATAGATACAAACCGGAGCACCGAAGATCGTACCTGTACCTGTAACAACACCATCACCTGGTAAATCCTTCTTATCCATGCCGAAATCACGACCATCGTGCTTCACGAACAGGTCATATTCATGGAAAGAATTCTTGTCCAACAAGGATAGAATACGATCACGGGCAGTCAGTTTACCCATCGCGATCTGCTTTTCGATAGCAGCTTCACCTCCACCCATCTCAACGACGGCTTTCTTTTCCCTGAGGGCCTGAATGTTTTTACTTAAATCTGTCATACTGATTAGTTAATAGAGTTCTTATTACTTACCAACCGCTTTTGCTTTATAGGAGCAACGGGCTGTACCTTTAATAATACTATTTAGTTTGCTTTTATTCAACTGACGGCGGATTCCTGAAATATTATCTATGAATACATGGCCTTCCAAGTGTTCACACTCATGCTGCACGACACGTGCAGCAAACCCCTCCACCGTTTCTTCATGTTCCTTCAAGTCTTCATCCAGATATTTCACACGTACTTTTACTGAACGGGCTACTTTCTCATGCACTCCCGGCAAGCTCAGGCAACCTTCCTCCATCAAAACCTCTTCTTCGCTTTTTTCAAGGAAAACAGGATTGATCATCGCACGCTTGAAACCTTTGCATTCAGGAAAATCATCTCCCATCACGTCAGCGTCAATTACCAAAAGACGCAATGACAAACCGACCTGTGGAGCGGCCAGCCCCACACCATCGGCATTGTACATCGTTTCGAACATATTGGCTACCAATTGTTTCAAATCCGGATAGTCCATCGGAACCTCTCCAGCCTCTTTTCTCAGCACGGGCTGTCCATATAAATATACTGGTAAAATCATAACTTTTATAACTGATATTTCTTATTTTCCAAATATGACTGCAAGATAATAACCGCACTGATCTCGTCTACCAATCCTTTATCTTGCCTTTTCTTTTTCTTCAATCCTCCGTCCAGCATTGCCTTATGTGCCAAAACGGAAGTAAATCGTTCATCGTAATACTCTACCGGAATATCCGGAATGGTCCGCTTCAGATGTGTTACAAAGGCTTCCACGTATCTCATATTTTCAGAAAGTTCGTTGTTCATCTGCTTTGGAAGCCCGACTACAAACCGTTCAACGGGTTCGCGCGAAACATAATCAGCCAGAAACCTTGTAAGTTCACCGCTCGGCACAGTTGTCAGTCCGTTTGCAATCATCTGCAAGGTATCTGTGACCGCCAGACCGGTACGTTTCCGGCCATAATCAATTGCTATAATCCTTCCCATCGGGCACAAAGATAACATAAATTCAGTTTCCAATTACACATATATACAAAAAGTGTGCAATTTAATACTTAGTATGCATTCTTTTCTCCCTTGAACATATTGATAACCGTTACAACTATAATCTTAAGATCCAAGAAGAAAGACCAATTCTCGATATACCAGACATCTCGCTTCACACGTCCTTCCATTTGTTCCAACGTTTTCGTTTCTCCTCTGTAGCCTGTCACCTGTGCCCAACCTGTCACACCCGGTTTAACCAAGTGGCGAACCATATACTTGTCGATCAGCGCAGAGTATTGCTCGGTATGTTTCAGCATATGGGGACGCGGTCCTACGACTGACATTTCTCCCCTCAGCACATTAATGAACTGGGGAAATTCATCCAAATTAGTCCGACGAAGAAAATCTCCGACCTTTGTCTTACGCGGATCATCCTTCACAGCCTGCAGGGAATCAGCCTGCGCGTTAACCTTCATCGTGCGAAACTTATAACACCTGAAATCCTGCCCGTACAGTCCCGTTCTCTTTTGCTTGAACAAGATCGGTCCCGGAGAACTCAGTTTAATCATGATTCCAACCACGATATACAATATCGGGAATATAGTCACCAGAATTACAGTTGAAAAAAGAATATCAAACGTACGTTTCAACGCCCGGTTGTAAGCCGCCTGCAAAGGCTCGCGGCGAACAGTCATCAAAGGGATGGACTCCAAGACCTCCATCACAAGGCTCTTCTTCAAATTTCGATAGAATTCCGGTACGATATAAAAGCGAATCATATGTTTCTCTGCAAAATTCAGCAGACGTACGATCTTTTCATCGTTCGTACCCGGCAATGTACAATAGATTTCATCCACATCATTTGCCAACACAAAGCTTTCCACCTCATTCGTCATTCCCAAATAATTCGGCAGAACAGATTTCAAGGACAGGTTATCATCAAAGAATCCTAAGATATTGAAACCATACGACAGATCATCCTTCATCACCTTATACAGTTCCATACCGTTCTTTCCGGCCCCGACAATCACGATCTTCTTAAAGTTATATCCTTTCCGGCGGTACATCTTCAAAGTCACACGTACAATAACACGCCACAGCGAAAATATAACGATCGTAACAACATAATAAATCAGCAGGAAAGTCGCCAACACATCCCCGACATTTAAGAAAATCAGGCAGGTAGCAAACAGAAAGGTCATAATCGTAACCAAAAGGAACGCCCTCTGCACAATCTTGTCAATAAAGACAATGGACATATGCAATTGCAAAGGAACAAAATAGAGGGAAAAGAAATAACAGAAATTCAACAAAAGCACCACCTCACGCAAACTTCCGGCGATAGCAGATGTATATAAATTATTCAACCCATAATAGACAATAAAGAAAAGAAGATTCAGAACGACCAAATCCCCAACGCCTATCAACCATTGAATAAGGTAACCATGTTTTTTATTTAACTCCATAACAACGCGCTAAAATCATGCAAAAATAAGCATTATTTCCGAGCAAAAAAAAGGCTGCACACGATTATGTGCAGCCTTTCGGGATATAATTAAAATTAATTATTTGCAGACATGATAACAACGCGGTTCCAATTGTTTTCATTGTACGGTTGAACGTCAGAGCCCTTCCATTCGATTGTGATCTGGCTAGAAGAGATACCGTATTTATCAATAAGTTCCTTGGCAACGGCTCTTGCACGTTTTTCAGAAAGCTGCATATTGTAAGAACCTGTACCTGTTTTCTTATCAGCATAGCCGATAACCTTGATAGGCACATTGTTATCTTTCATAAACTGTGCAGTATTGAAGATGCTAACCTGCTGGTTCTTGTCGATCTTAGCGCTATTGATACGGAAGTATACCACATTGTCTACATAGTTGTTAACAACGTTAGTTACAACTTCTTCACATTCAGGACAAGAAACCGGACGTTCACTCAATTCGTCGTTTTCAGCACGCAAAGCGTTGACCTGACCATTCAGATCGTTCAACAATGCATAATCCATCGGCTCCAACACTTCGAAATCAGTTTTACCCAGTTTGAAAGTCAAACCAGCGCTCAACTGTCCGATACCGTCAGTCAGGTGGTACATAGAAACACGGTTAAACTGTTCGTTCAACAATGAACCCTGAACTTCTACGTTCAAATCTACACGTTTGCTCAAACGGAACGCGGTCAGGATACCGAAATTTACCGTTGGAGATTCTGTTCTTGCAATACCTCTGTTATCATCGGAGTTTTTGAAACGCTGTGCGTAACCAAGACCTACCCACGGAATCAAACGAAACACTTTCTTTTCGTTGTAAGGAGCCCAGAAATTAGTCACATCCCACAACAAATCAGCATGAGCAGCTGCATATTTATTGTGCTGCATAAATGTAGCACCTGTGTTTTCAAAACCATGCAACACACCACCATTCAACTGGAGACGCAGGGCCAAATACGGATTAAACCATTTACCGACAGAGAACTGAGGAGCGAAATTCAAACGATTCTTAAAATCGGCTTCACTGTTCTGATCACCAAATAAAACACTCGCGCCACCAGCAATAGAGATAAACCAGTTGTCGCCTGCTTTGTTCTTTTTGAAGTTTGTCTTATAACCCGCTTCGTTACTAAATCCAACCTGCGGTTTAAATTCCTGTGCAGACACAGAGAAAACAAAACCTGATAACAAAGCTAAAAGTAATACTTTAGTCTTCATATTCATCAACATTTTAATTAAACAATCAATTACCTATAATCTTGCTCAAACATATTGCAAAATTAACTCTTTTTCTAATTATAACAAATAAAAACAATAAAAGTTCGATTCTACTCAAAATAATTCAATATTTCATAGCCACCTTTTTTTAGATACGATTCTTTCTTCATCAATTTTATATCATTCAACATCATATCCTCTATTAAAGCGGCCAAATCGTACTTTGGTTCCCATCCCAAACGGGTACGCGCCTTCGTCGCATCGCCGATCAATAAATCGACTTCAGTCGGACGGAAATACTGAGGATCAACACCTACAACCTCATCTCCAATCCGTTTCCGGATATTATCGAGATAAACTTCACCGACTCTTTCAATAAACACTTTTTCGTCAATATAGTTTAAGACAGCCACCTCATTAACATTCTCTCCTTTGAAAATAATTTCCACGCCTATCTCGGCGAACGCCATCCTCAAGAAATCACGGATAGTTGTCGTAATCCCCGTCGCAATGACATAATCGGACGGTTCGTCCTGCTGGAGGATTGCATACATTGCGCGGACATAGTCTTTTGCATGTCCCCAATCACGTTTGGAAGAAAGATTCCCCATATAAACTTTTTTCTGCATGCCCAAAGCAATACGGGAAACGGCCCGCGTCACCTTACGAGTCACGAAGGTTTCTCCCCTCAGAGGAGATTCATGGTTGAACAAAATACCGTTCGACGCATGCATTTTATAAGCTTCACGATAGTTCACCGTTATCCAATAACCGTAAAGTTTGGCTACGGCATACGGACTTCTCGGATAAAAAGGAGTCGTTTCTTTCTGCGGAACTTCCTGCACCAGACCATAAAGTTCGGATGTAGAAGCTTGGTAAATGCGCGTCTTGGGGATCAAATTCAGCAGACGAACTGCTTCTAAGATACGCAAAACTCCCAGACCATCGGCATTAGCCGTATATTCGGGTGTATCAAAACTCACTTTCACATGACTCATGGCCGCCAGATTATAAATTTCATCCGGCTGTGTCTCACCAATGATACGAGTCAGATTCAAACTGTCGGTCAAATCACCATAATGCAAGATCAGATTGCGGTTTTCCACATGCGGGTCCTGATAAAGATGATCGATACGATCCGTGTTGAACATGGACGATCTGCGCTTGATACCGTGCACCACATATCCTTTCTTGATCAGATATTCGGCCAGATAAGCCCCATCTTGGCCTGTTATTCCTGTTATTAAAGCAACTTTACTCATCGTTGTTAAACGGAAGACGCAACAACCTCCCTATTTTTAATTTTTTAATTTTAAATTCTTAATTCTCCAAGTACCAACTATAAAGGCGTTCAATCCCTTCGTCCACTTCGATCGTATGATGCCAGCCCAAGGCATGTAACTTCTCGACATCCGTCAGTTTACGCATCGTTCCGTCCGGTTTAGAAGAATTAAAGACGATCTCTCCTGTAAAACCGACCTTTTCACGGATTAGGGAAGCCACTTCACGAATAGAAAGTTCTTTTCCAGTACCTATATTAATATGCGTATTCCGGATATCGCCAGTAGCAGGACGGAGATCGGCAAAATCGACCTTCTCCATCACATAGACGGAAGCATCTGCCATCTCCTCGCTCCAAAGAAACTCACGAAGCGGTTTGCCTGTTCCCCACAACTCCACTTTACCAGGATAAATACCGTACTTGGCAAGAATATCCAATATTTCGGATTCAGAAGTACCACCGGATATATTTTCAACCGAACGCGCATTCAGATCTTTCCGGACAGCCTCCCAATCTCCTTCGGAAAGACATTTACCCAAATGCACTTTGCGAATCATGGCAGGCAGCACATGTGAAGTCTCCAGGTTAAAATTATCATTCGGGCCATACAGGTTGGTCGGCATTACTGCGATATAGTTAGTTCCGTATTGCAAGTTATAACTCTCACACATCTTGATCCCGGCTATCTTAGCTATCGCATAAGGTTCATTCGTATATTCGAGAGGCGAAGTGAGCAAGCAATCCTCCGGCATCGGTTGCGGAGCATTTCCCGGATAAATACAAGTACTTCCCAAAAACAGAAGTTTCTTTACATTATTCAGATAAGAAGCATGAATCACATTGTTCTGAATCATAAGATTCTCGTAAATAAAGTCAGCCCGGTAGCGACTGTTTGCCACAATCCCTCCGACATGGGCTGCTGCCAGGAACACATATTCCGGCTTCTCTGCGGCAAAGAAATCATGAACGGCCTGCTGATCGGTCAAATCCAATTCCGCATGCGTACGCAGGACGAAGTTCGTGTAACCTTTTGCCTTCAGATTCTTCAGAATAGCAGAACCGACCAGTCCCCGATGGCCTGCTACAAATATTTTACTATCCTTATTCATTTTCTCTTTTTATCAAATTCAGCAGATATTGTCCATACTGGTTCTTCAACATCGGAGTGGCAACTTGCCTCAACCGTTCTGCATCGATCCAACCATTCCGATAAGCAACTTCTTCCAAGCAAGCTATTTTCAACCCTTGTCGTTTCTCTATCACCTCAACGAAGGTGGAGGCTTCGGAAAGAGAATCGTGCGTACCGGTGTCAAGCCATGCAAAACCGCGCCCTAAGAGCTGAACTTTCAAATTCCCATCCTTCAGGAATTCCTGGTTGACAGTCGTAATCTCCAATTCTCCGCGGGCGGAAGGTTTAATCCGCTTGGCAACTTCCACCACTTTGTTCGGATAGAAATAAAGGCCGACAACTGCATAATTCGATTTCGGGCATGCTGGTTTTTCTTCAATGCTCAACACATTTCCTGCCTCATCGAATTCGGCCACGCCATAGCGTTCCGGATCATTGACGTAATAACCGAAGACGGTTGCTTTTTGTTCGTTTTCCACATTAGCTACGGCCCTTTTTAACATTGCGGTGAAACTCTGTCCGTAAAAGATATTGTCGCCCAAGACCAGACAAACGGAATCATTTCCAATAAACTCCTCCCCAATTAAAAAAGCTTGTGCCAATCCGTCCGGTGAAGGTTGTTCGGCATACTCGAAACGGACACCATAATCGGAACCATCCCCTAACAGACGACGAAAACCGGGAAGATCCTGCGGTGTGGAAATCACCAATATTTCACGTATTCCTGCCAGCATCAACACAGACACCGGATAATAGATCATCGGTTTATCATAAATAGGCAATAACTGTTTTGAAACTCCTTTGGTTATCGGATACAAACGCGTACCGGACCCTCCTGCTAAAACAATACCTTTCATAATCTTCTATGATTTACGATTTATGATTCCAGAATCATGCATCAATGATAAATCATACATCCAAAATCATAAATCCTTAATAAATATAACGGATGGCAAATGTATTAAAAATAATCCACTTTACCGGCTCGGTGAAACTTTTCTTTCCAAAGGTTTGTTACAAAGTAGATTTCAAAATAATTAAAAAATGAATTTATTATGAAGACTTTTATTGACACAATCAACTTCGGAGTAAAAAACTGGTGGGTTTCCCTGCTTCTGGGCCTGCTTTATATCCTTATTGCAATCTGCCTGATGTTCACACCGCTGGCAAGTTATGTCGCACTGAGTGTTTTGTTTAGTGTATCTATGTTTGTCAGCGGCACACTGGAAATTCTTTTTGCCGTCACCAATAAAAAGAATATTTCCAGTTGGGGCTGGTATCTGGCAAGCGGTATCATCGACCTGATCTTAGGTATCTACCTGATGGCCAATATCGGCCTGAGCATGGCAGTGCTGCCTTTCATCGTCGCTTTCTGGCTGATGTTCCGCGGTTTCGCTTCAACCGGCTACGCTATGGACCTGAAACGCTACGGGACACGCAACTGGGGCTGGTATATGGCTTTCGGCGTACTGGCAATCCTTTGCAGTATCGGCATTATCTGGCAACCAGGTCTTGGAGCGTTATCCCTTGTCTATATGATCGCGTACACTTTGCTGATCATCGGCATCTTCCGGGTTATGCTTTCCTTCGAACTGAAGAGCTTGCACAAACGGAACAAAGAATACAACGAATAAATCGTATGCTTTTCTCAGCAGTTTCCAATCCATGAGAATACTTCCTCACCGGGGAGAGAATATATTCTCATCCGTATGAGAAAAGATTCTCATTACGACGAGAAAAGATTCTCATCCTTATGAGAAAAAGCCCCTCATAAGACGAAAATCTTTTCTCGTTGTAGCTTTATGATTATTCGCTGACCATCATCCGCTTAATGAATACGACCTTACATTCAGCACAGTCCTTCCGGCAGTTCACTTTGGATACGACAACGGCGGCCGGTCGACCATACGCAAGGTAACCTGCTGCTCAGAGGAGGCCCCGACAAAACCTAAGCCACCCGATACGTTTTGAGGAACGATGACCGGTTCCATAAAGGTTTCGTTATAATCTTCCGAATTCAGACAGTTCATCGCACGCAAATAACGATAATATGGTTGTGATATGCTCAATAAGCGAACCGTAACATCCAAGTAAAAATGATCTTTTCTATTTGATTCGCTAATATACGGGACAGAGGTGTAGATCTTAAGGGTATACGAACCATTTTCAAAACGGCCATCCGTGAAAACATTGCTAAGATTACGAATAGTCCAATCCAAAATGCCGAATTTGTCGTCATCGGCAGTCGTAAGATGCCCATCGGTCAACACAATATCCTCCTGGTTGATAATTTCGGGATAAGAGGAAAAGGGACCGTATTTGATACCTGTTTCTGAAGAAATCCTGTATGTATTTTCTTCGATAATAAGACGGTAATAATTTTTCTCGTTCGGACGGTCATGTATCGTTATCTTGTATCGCATACAATCCATCATACTGGAACCACCCCTCAATTGCGTACGGAGCGTATCTACACGGATAGTTTCCTCGATCGGAAAAGGGATTTCCACCTCGCAACCAGCCTGGTATTGCCCGTCTTCGGCTGTCGCTTCAAAGCGGATACGGTCACCAGGACGAAAAGATGTTTTCAACGTGCAATTAGAATCATCGAAAGAACCATAGACCTTCTCCACCTCTGCCGTCTCGGTCTTTTGGCCGTTGACATATACTACAATGGAACCATTGGAAACACAATCCGCTTGCTGTTTATCGGTATCGATCATACGCAGAGACACTCCGTTTTCTTCCTTTCCGGCTTCAAGAAAAGCATTCATCAGAAGCTGTGGGACCTGCGGCTTGTTCATATATGGAAGCTCATTCTCACAACCCGGGAACAGCATGGAAACCAGTATGAATAATATAAATAAATTCTTTTTCATAATTCTACTCCTCTTTATTAAAACCGGTATGTATAGGTAATCGATGGAACACAAGGCAGAAGCGTTTGCTTTATCAGCTTCGTTTTCCGCTTCCAGGTCGTCTCATGGCTACCATCCGGCTTAATATGCTCTACTCCGATATATTCTTCTTCTTTATAGATAAGATTCGGAGTCATGGCATTATAGGCGTTATAGACCGAAATATTCCAAGTCTGCATGCCGTGGCGCAATTTTTTATGGAAATTGATGCTCAGATTCAACCGGTGGCTGACAGGAAGGCGGTAATTGTTTCGATGGGAAATGTAATCAATCAAGTTACCAGATGCCGTCCCTGTACGCTGTTCAGCAACCGTAGCCGTTCCGCCCGTATTAAAAATCCAAGTGATCCCTATATCCGTTTTCTTGCTGAAAGTATGGTTTACACAGAGGTTGATGTTGTGGCGGCGATCGTATTTATAAGGAAAACGTTCGCCGTTGTTGACCGTCCCGTCCTTGAACTGGCGATCACTCTTGGCGATCGTATACCCCAACCATCCTGTCGTTTTACCGATCGTCTTCTGGGCTAAAATCTCCAAGCCGAAAGAGCGGCCACGTCCCATCTCCACCTTCTCCTGCCATCCGCCGGATGATCCGAAAAAGGTAGCGCCATCCTGGTATTCCAATACATTATGCATATCTTTATAATAGCTTTCTAGAGAGAACTCCCATCCTTCCACACCGGTATAATAGCCACCGACAGCATACTGGTAGGAGCGCATCGGACGGATGTTTTTAGTAACCGGAACCCATAAATCGGTCGGCAACGAAATCGGCGAGGATGACAGCAGGTGTACATACTGTTCCATTTGTGTAAAAGAAGCCTTTGCCGCAAAACCGTCATGAAAGCGATAACGCGCAGAAAGACGAGGCTGTGCCGACAGATAGCCTTTCCCTTGTGTGGAAAACAAGGAGAGATGAATGCCGGCATTCAAGCTCAGACGGTCGCCAATATCGGCATTGTCTTCGGTATAAAACGAAAACTCGTGCCCGTGCAAATAGCTGTTCGAGGAATCGTTGTAGACGGTATCCTGTGCCGTCTGCCCGTCTGCAGCTTCTTTCACACGCGAGGTCGTCACCTCCGGTCGGAAGGTATGATACAGATAAGAAACACCGAACTTGACATGATGGTCAGGGACGGGCATATAATCGAAGTCCGTATGAAAACTCCAATCGTGTATACCGGAACGGTAATCGGAATTATAGACATACGATTCGTTTTTATCCGTTATCAGATTGCCGTTTTTATCCGTCTCGATGATGTCTTTCCGATAAGCGTCCGCCATGCTCATCTGATAGTGGTTGTATGCCACGGTCGTATTGCTGAATAATTTACTGTTGAAGACATAATTCCACCGTCCGGCGGCAATTGTGTTCCCCCAGTTGAAATCGATCTGACTGTTGTAGAAGTACATACTCGCCCCATAGTTATTCGAATAGCCGTCATATTCCTTATCCTGTTTGTAGTCGTAATGGTCTTTTCCTTTGTAGAAACTGAGAAACAGACGACTGCGATCGGAAAATTTATGGTTCACCTTGGCATTGATATCATAGAAATAGTAATTGTATTTTTTGTCCTCCGGAAGGAATGGCCTTGCTACCAGGTCAAGATAGGTGCGACGGCCGGTCAGACAAAAGGATGTTTTATCTTTCAAGATCGGACCTTCGAAGTGTAGCTTACTGGTCAACAGGCCAATGCTGACCGTACCGTGATAATTCTGCATATTGCCGTCGTTTGTCCGGATATCCACGATAGAAGACAGACGGCCGCCATAACGGGCTGGAAATGAACCTTTGAAAAGCGTAACCTTTTTCATGGCTTCCGGAGTGAAGATGGAAAACACGCCCAACATATGGTCGGCATTATAGATGGGGATACCATCCAGAAGGATCAAGTTCTGATCCGGTCCACCACCCCGTACATACAACCCGCTGAAACCTTCCGTTCCAGCCTGTACACCTGGCATCAACTGGATCGTTTTGAGGATATCGGCCTCTCCTAAGATGGCCGGAGTATTCTTGATCTGCGTCATCGGGATGTCTAACGTACCCATACCCGTTGCCCGAATGCCTGTCTCTTTTTTGTCGGAAAGAACGATGATTTCCGACAACTGGTTATTGGTCTGCAAACGGATGTTCATTACAGTATCCCGACTTAACAGAAAACGGCAATGCTTGGTCTCATATCCTAAATACGAAAAGAAAAGTCCGGTCTCTCCTTCCGGCAAGGTCAAGCTGTAAAACCCGAAAGGATTTGTTGAAGTCCCGGTATGACAGCTGAATTCCAAAACATTAGCGCCAATCAGCGTTTCTGACGATATGGAATCGGTAATATATCCGCAGACCGTATATTTACGGGAAACAGGACGCTCTCCTAACAAGATGTGTGTGCCAGAGATTTTAAACGTTATCGCTTCCTGACCAAATGCATATTGCAGGATTTCCTCGATGGTCTTCTGACGGACATCAAGGGTAACAGGCTGCCGGAGCTGTACCTTTTCACCATAGATAAACGAGAAGCCGGTGGAGTCCTCTAACTGGCGGACAAAAGTGTCCAGTGTGGCCTTCCGGACCTGGAAGTCCAGACGCGCCGCCCGGTCTTGTGCAGCGAGCGGCGCAATTCTGAAAACTATCCATAATAGAAGAATAAGCCGGGCGAACCGGCGGAGACAATATAGGTAATAATTCATGACTTAGTTAAGTTTAGAATGAATCAAGATCGTATCATTTGTCTTTGAATAACTGAAATTACCGGCTGGCTGGAGCAGATCGAGCATCTGATCCAAACTCTCGCCTTCGGTAAAATGCGCCCTGATACGAAAACCCTTTATATCTTCATCCGTAATTTTGATTTTCACATGAAAAGCATTCGACAACTCTCGTGCAATCTCCTGCAACGGCAGATAATCAAAATGAAAATGGCCGTCGCGCCAACCGGTAGCCGTATTATTTTCTTTTGTTTTTTCTTCCTGTAGTGTTTTATCTGCTCGATTATAAATCGCGCATTCTCCGGGAGAAAGCGTAATCCGGCTGTTTCCAGCCGGCGCATTGACAGCGACAGAACCTTCCAACAAAGTTGTCTTCACCTCTGCATCTCCGGGATAGGCTTCAACATTAAAATGTGTTCCGAGCACTTCGACCTCGACTGGGTCCGCTTTCACAACAAAGGGATGCCGGGCATCTTTCTCCACTTCGAAATAAGCTTCTCCCTGTAATTGTACTTCCCTCCTATCCTCTTTGAAACGATCCGGGTAAGTCAAAGAGGAATAGCGGTTCAGCGTCACCTTCGTCTGGTCCGGCAAAGTAATTACCGATATGGCTGCACCGGCTGAAACAGTTTGCATCGCTACCGGCTTCCAATAATCATAGATGAACCAACTTGCAAAGCAAAGCAGGAGGGATGCGGCAACGGCTCCCGCCAGACGGAACAGTCTCAGCCTCTTTGTCCGGGGAGGAACGAGCTGCCTCTCCAACAATTTCCAACTTTCAGAAGCGGAATAGCGCCCACGAGGTGAACGTGTGGAGGCGACAAGCTTGTCCAGTGTCTTTTCTATATGATCGTGTGAAGGTTCCATGCTTTTCTCTTCTACATTTTAGAGATAAAGACAGGATTAGGTAAAAAACTCACTACTCACTTCTATTAAAATAATGTTAATTATCTCACTTCCTCTATATTGTCAGCCAACAGAGCTTCCTCTAATACCCGATCAAGTATCACCTTCTTTTTTTACATAACCATACGGAAACGCGACCTCTCCTCCAGTATCATTTTGTTATCTTCATAGGGACAAAACAAGACAGATAGAAACGTTAAAAAATATTACCCGCCAGTGTGATTTCCAAAACATGCCCTACTAATCCTATTTTGACGGGGTAGTAGTGACATTTTGATAAATCATAAGAAGCCTATCCCCTCAAACAAGAGATTTGAAATAGCAGGGAGAGGGACAGCTGAGACTGCCATACAAAAGTTCTATGATTATATAACAAAAAAACAGCCGAATTATTTGCAGTTTGTCAGAGAATGCATATATTTGCTGCCGTAATAACAACAAAAGTCATGAGAACAATTATAGTAAATACATATTGGTGGTGGTGCTCTTTACAACTCATAAGGTCGTAAGGAACCAGTCCTCATGTATATACTATCGTGATATAATAAAAGGCCTGTCGCACTTGCGACAGGCCTTTTTTCGTTTAGGGCAATTACCAAGATTCGAAAAGACAAAAAATAAATAATAACAGATAGAACGATGAAAACGTATCAAGTTGACGAAAATGGGTATTATGGTGAGTTTGGAGGAGCATATGTGCCCGAAATACTTCACCAATGTGTGGAAAACTTGCAGAAGAAGTATCTGGAAGTATTGGAAAGCGACAGTTTCAAGAAAGAATTCAACCAGTTACTTCGGGACTATGTCGGCCGCCCTTCTCCTCTCTATCAGGCTAAAAGGCTGAGTGAGATGTATGGCTGCAAGATATATCTGAAGCGTGAAGACCTGAACCATACCGGCGCTCATAAGATCAACAACACGATCGGACAGATCTTGTTGGCCCGCCGGATGGGAAAAACCCGTATCATAGCCGAGACGGGAGCCGGACAGCACGGCGTGGCAACCGCTACTGTCTGTGCGTTGATGAATATGGAATGTATCGTTTATATGGGCAAGACGGATGTGGAACGCCAACATGCAAACGTGCAGAAAATGGAGATGTTGGGCGCGACGGTCATCCCCGTAACTTCTGGCAACATGACACTGAAAGATGCGACCAATGAAGCGATCCGCGACTGGTGCTGCCATCCTTCCGACACATATTACATCATCGGGTCGACAGTCGGCCCCCATCCTTATCCGGATATGGTGGCACGTTTGCAATCCGTTATCAGCGAAGAGATTAAAAAGCAGTTATCGGAGCAGGAAGGACGTGACTATCCGGATTATCTGATCGCCTGCGTAGGTGGCGGAAGCAACGCTGCCGGAACGATCTTTCATTTTATTGATGATGAACGGGTAAAAATCGTTCTTACCGAAGCGGGCGGTTTGGGGATTACGACCGGACAAAGCGCGGCAACCATCCAATTAGGCAAGAAAGGTATCATACATGGAGCACGCACATTAGTGATGCAAAACGAGGACGGGCAAATCGAAGAGCCTTATTCCATCTCTGCCGGACTGGACTATCCGGGTATCGGACCGATCCACGCCAACCTGTCGGAAACTCACCGGGCTACGATTCTTGCCGTCAATGATGACGAAGCGTTAGAAGCGGCTTTTTGCCTGACACGCATCGAGGGAATTATTCCGGCACTTGAAAGTGCACACGCATTAGGAGCATTACCCAAGATAAAATTCAAACCAGAAGATGTCGTTGTCCTGACGGTATCAGGCCGGGGAGATAAGGATTTGGAAACATATATTAATTACAAATTGACAATGGACAATTGATAAATGGAAGTTTCTTTCTTTCAATCAATTTTCAAATTGTCAATTGTCAATTCAAAAAAAGATGGATTATACATTTAAAACAATAAGCAGGAAGGTTCTCGGTGACCTTCACACACCCGTCAGCATCTACTTGAAGGTACGAGATATTTATCCGGAATCGGCTTTATTGGAAAGTTCCGATTTCCATGGAAATGAAAACAGCCTTTCCTATATAACACTTTGTCCGCTGGCAAGTATCGGAATCAATAATGGAGAATGCACCGCTATTTTTCCTGATGGAGAAAGTGAGGTTACGACATTGACGGAAACATTCGATGTGGCGGATGCTATGAATGCATTTTTGAAGCGTTTCTTGGTTGAAGGCCTTGACAAGAAAGTCTGCGGACTGTTCGGATATACAGCTTTTGACGCTGTACGTTACTTTGAGAACATTCCGGTGATGGAAGCTCACCATGAAGAAAACGATGCACCCGATATGCTTTACATATTATATAAGTATGTACTTGTGTTCAATCACTTCAAAAATGAGTTGACACTGGTAGAATTGCTGCAACCCGGCGAAAGCTCCAATTTGCAGGAGATAGAGACATTGATCGAAAACCGGAACTATGCTTCTTATAACTTCCAGACCATCGGTCCTGAGACATCTCCTATCAGCGGGGAAGAATATAAAGCAATGGTGCGGGAAGGTATCCGCCACTGCCTCCGTGGAGACGTATTCCAGATCGTATTGAGCCGCCGGTTCGAGCAACCGTTCAAAGGAGACGATTTCAAGGTTTACCGGGCCCTCCGGAGTATCAATCCTTCCCCCTATCTGTTTTATTTCGACTTCGGAGGGTTCCGTATCTTCGGTTCCTCACCAGAAACGCACTGCAAGGTAGCCGACGGACATGCAAGCATCGACCCGATTGCAGGCACCGCTTTCCGCACAGGGGATGTTGCAGACGTACAGGTCGATTTCTACAAGGAAGTGCAATACTACAGCCATGTCATTCATCTGGTATCGCGTGTCAGCGGTGAGATCAACACCGATAGTAATCCGGTCAAAACCTATATAGATACATTTCCTGCCGGAACATTGAGCGGAGCACCGAAGGTACGCGCCATGCAATTGATTACAGATATAGAAAAACATAACCGAGGCGCTTATGGCGGTTGCATCGGGTTTATCGGCTTTGATGGAGACTTGAACCAAGCGATCACGATCCGTACATTCGTCAGTCGTGGAAATGTTCTGTACTATCAGGCAGGAGCCGGCATAGTCGCCAAAAGCAATGATGAGCGGGAATTGCAGGAAGTGAATAATAAGTTAGGTGCTCTGAAGAAAGCGATCGACCTTGCAACAACGTTAATCAATTGACAATGGATAATTGATAATAAAAATAAATAGAGTTTTTATGAAAGTATTACTATTCGATAATTATGATTCCTTTACCTACAACCTGTTGCACATATTAAAGGAATTAGATGTGGATGTAGAAGTACATCGCAATGACAAGATATCATTAGACGAAGTAGAACGTTTTGACAAGATTCTTTTGTCACCAGGTCCGGGTATCCCAGAGGAGGCAGGTATCTTGCTGCCATTAATCCGCCGCTATGCTCCGACCAAGAGTATTTTGGGTGTTTGCCTCGGAGAGCAAGCCATCGGGGAAGCGTTCGGTGCAACGCTTACCAACTTGACGGATGTGCATCACGGAGTCTGTTCGAATATACGGGTGAAAGTTCCAGACCCATTGTTCACCGATCTGGAATCGGGTTTCCGTGCCGGTCGCTACCATTCGTGGGTGGTCTCAAAAGAGAATTTCCCCGACTGTCTGGAGATCACGGCGGAAGATGTGGAGGAAGGGCAGATTATGGCGCTCCGGCATCGTGAATATGATGTTCGCGGCATCCAGTTCCATCCGGAATCCATACTGACACCTAAAGGAAAGACAATCATATGGAACTGGATTGCCGATAGCAATGGGCAATTGATAATTAACAATTAACAATCAAGAATTAATAAATTAGGGAAGATGAAAGATGTATTATATAGGTTATTCGAACATCAGTATTTAGGACATGACGAGGCACGAACGATTCTTCAGAATATTGCGGCAGGCAAGTATAACGATTCACAGATTGCCAGCCTGATAACGGTATATCTGATGCGCAATATCTCCGTAGAAGAGTTGACAGGTTTCCGCGAAGCGCTACTCGAAATGCGTGTCCCGGTAGATTTGTCGGAGTTTAAGCCGATCGATATTGTGGGGACGGGAGGCGATGGAAAGAATACGTTTAATATCAGCACAGCCTCCTGCTTTGTCGTAGCCGGTGCCGGATATAACGTTGTGAAACATGGAAACTATGGGGCGACCTCGGTCAGCGGCGCCAGCAATGTAATGGAGCAGCATGGCGTGAAATTTACGACCGATATCGACCGGTTGCGCCGCTCGATGGAAGCCTGCCACATTGCCTACCTGCATGCGCCGCTATTCAATCCGGCACTGAAGGCTGTGGCTCCGATACGGAAAAGTTTAGGAGTGCGCAGCTTCTTCAACATGCTCGGCCCGCTGGTCAATCCGGTAATGCCGACCTACCAGTTGTTAGGTGTGTACAACCTGCCATTGCTCAGGCTTTACAGCTATACCTATCAGGAGAGCGGAACGCGTTTTGCCGTTGTACATAGCCTCGATGGGTATGACGAAATCTCGCTGACTGCAGAATTTAAGGTAGCAATGCCGGAAAAAGAGAAGCTCTACACACCGGAAATGTTAGGTTTCTCCCGCACAACGGAAGCGGAACTGGATGGCGGTGAGACAGTCGCCGAAGCAGCCCGCATCTTTGACGATGTCCTGAATAACCGGGCGACTCCGGCACAAAAGAATTGCGTAATCGCCAACTCCGCTTTCGCCATCCAAGTCATCTGCCCGGAAAAGAGAATCTCAGAATGCCTGGAGGAAGCCCGAGAAGCATTGGATAGTGGTAAAGCATTGCAGACATTCAATACGTTTATCAGTTTGAATGACAAATTACAATGAAACAACGAATATGAAAGATATATTACAAGATATTATAGCGAATAAGCGTATCGAAGTGGAGCGACAAAAACAAGCTGTCCGGTTGCAGACCTTACTGGGGCTGGGCGGTGAACGACTCGAACATCCTGCCCGTTCCATGCGGGCGGCTCTCGCAGCATCTTCATCGGGCATCATTGCCGAGTTTAAGAGAAAAAGTCCTTCGAAAGGCTGGTTACATCCCGATGCAGCTATAGCCGATGTCTTGCCCGCCTATGAGAAGGGAGGCGCTTCCGCCTGTTCTGTCCTGACCGATTCGAACTTTTTCGGGGGATCCTTAGGTGACCTTTGCAAAGCACGCAGCCTGGTGGGTCTGCCCTTATTGAGAAAAGACTTCATCATTGACGAATATCAACTCTATCAAGCACGCGTGATGGGTGCCGATGCCGTCCTGTTGATTGCCGCCTGCCTTACCCCAGAACAATGTCTTATGTTTGCAGAGTTAGCTCATACCCTCAACATGGAAGTACTGTTGGAAATCCATTCCGAAGAAGAACTTGACCACCTCAATCCATTTGTCGATATGTTGGGAGTGAATAACCGCAACCTCGGAACATTTCATACTGATGTGGAAAACTCCTTCCGTCTGGCAAAAGCAATGCAAACGGTCGCTCATGAAAGAAATCTTTCTCCTTTGTTAGTATCAGAAAGCGGTATTTCGACCACAACCACCGTATCGAACCTCAGAGAAGCTGGTTTTCATGGATTCCTGATCGGAGAGACATTCATGAAAACCGATGTACCAGGCGACACTCTCGCACAATTCATAGGAAGATTATCATGATCATCAAAGTATGCGGAATGCGTGATCCCGAAAATATACGGGAAGTTGCAGCCTTAGGGGTTGACTGGATAGGACTGATATTTTTCGCGAGAAGCCCACGAAAAATAACTAACAATGGACAATTAACTATTGACAATGGCGGCAAGCGGTATTCCGATTGTCAATTGTCAATTATCAATTGTCCATTAAAAAAGGTCGGTGTTTTTGTCAACACTTCCTTTGAAGAGTTGGTAGAAACAGCGGCATTTTTCCGACTCGATTACCTGCAACTGCACGGAAATGAGACACCGGACGATTGCCATGCCTTGCAAAGGCGTGGTTACTCGCTGATCAAGGCATTTCAGATTGCAACAGCTTGCGATCTTGAACAAACTACCAATTATGAAGGGCGTGTCGATTACTTCCTCTTCGACACCAAAAGCAACAGTTATGGAGGTTCCGGCAAGCAATTCGATTGGTCCATACTTGAAGCTTATCAGGGAAAGACACCTTTTCTGTTAAGCGGAGGTATCCGGCCGGAAAGTGCCGAGGCAATACGCTCTTTCCGACATCCCCTCCTTGCCGGGATCGATCTGAATAGCGGATTCGAGATCGAGCCGGGGCGGAAAGACATAGAAAAGCTAAAGGAGTTTTTAAAAGAAATTCAAAATCATAATTCATAAATCTGAAATCAAAAGATGAACCGTATCACAAATTTATTCAACACAAAGAAGAATGGAATCCTATCCGTCTTCTTCACCGCCGGATATCCGAACCTGGATGACACGACAAAGATATTAAAAGAGTTAGAGGACAAAGGAATAGACATGGTAGAGATCGGTATTCCCTTCTCCGACCCGATGGCAGACGGCCCCGTGATCCAGGAAGCCTCTACTGCCGCGTTACGAAACGGGATGTCATTGCATGTTCTGTTCGAACAGTTAGAAGATATCCGTCAGGATGTGCATATCCCGATTATCCTGATGGGCTATCTGAATCCGATCATGCAATATGGCTTCGAAGCATTCTGCCGGAAATGTGCACTGACAGGTGTGGACGGTATGATCATTCCGGACCTGCCTTTTGCCGATTATATGAAAGAGTATAAAGCCATCGCCGAACGGAATAACCTCAAAATGATCATGCTCATCACACCTGAAACCTCCGAAGAACGCATCCACCTGATCGATGAACATACAAGCGGTTTCATCTATATGGTGTCGAGCGCCTCCACTACCGGAGCGCAGCAGAGTTTCAACGAGCAGAAGCAGGCTTATTTCCACCGCATCAACGGGATGGGACTCCGGAATCCGCGCCTGGTCGGTTTCGGCATATCGAACAAAGCAACCTTCGATGCAGCAGTTATTAACTCATCAGGGGCTATTATAGGAAGCAAATTCATACAATTATTGAAAAGCGAACCGATCTCTGTCGCCGTCGATAAGTTACGGGCAGCCATTCAGGAGTGAAATGAACAGAAAAACAAACATTTTAAAACAGTCGTCCTCCAGCAAATAGGAAAAATACTTCTTTTTACCTTTTCGTTGAGGGACGGCAATAAATCAGACCTACCTCAAAGGACTGATAGATATTGATATCCTGCCGCCCATGGATTGTCGCCGAATAAGTCGATTACTTTATCAGAAGGTTGTACCTGCAATACCGTGTACTCTGCTTCCATTTCTATTGATGGCGCTTGCAAGACACCACTAACGCTGCGCAACTGATAACACCTAAAAGTTGCATTCATCTTTTCATTTCCCAATCTTTAATTCACAGCAAAGATAGAGGTGATTTGTCAAGCGACAGAGTTCAAGAGTTAGCCCATATTATTCAAAACAGGAACATATCTTCTTTATTTCAAGAAGAAACCGGTATATTTGTAACCAAAACAAGAATAAAATGGAAGTTTTACGCACAACCGCCGAAGATCCCTTTTTCGTCGGGACAATCAATTGTTCCGATATGCCCCACCATCTTTTCAAACTGGAAGATGCCTGCATCTTTTTCTGCCATAGCGGAGAAGCTCGGATCGAAATCGACTTGTTGGAATATGACATCACGCCTAATACACAGATCATATTCCTACCCAACAGCATCATCAATTATTCATATGCCAGTCCAGATCTCTCCATCTCTTATATAACATTTTCCAATGCGTTTTTCCAAGAAGCGACAGTCCGGCTCGATCCTTCTTTTTTTCATTTTCTGAAAGAGAATCCAGTCGTCACGCTACCAGTCGAGCGTACACGCACCATTAACGGACTCATCATCGCACTGGAAGATCTCTATAAGGATAAAGAAAACTGTTTCCGACTGCAAATCCTTCGCAACTACATACAAAGTTTCCTTTTGGACATTTATGATAAAACACACCGCATCTTCGAGCAGAACCGCCCGGAAGGAATCAGCCGGCAGGAAGAATTGTTCAAACGGTTCATCCAATTAATACACAAACACTGCCTCAACCAGCGTGAAGTATCATTCTACGCCCAAAAGATGTTCATCACTCCCCGCTATCTATCGGCCATTACGCAGGTCGTTGCCGGAGAGACGGCAAAAAACATCATCGACAAGCATGTCATACTCGAAATAAAGGTATTGTTGGAATCGACCGACCTAAGCATACAGGAAATAGCCAACCGCCTCCAGTTTCCGGACCAATCGTTTTTCGGCCGGTATTTCAAGAAGCACACCGGTATCTCTCCGCAATACTACAGGCGCAAACTCGGTTAACCGGAACCTGTTCCATAGACATGGAACAAAAGTTTCCCTCTAAGGAAACTCCAGTTCCCCGCCGAGGGAACTATTGTTTCATGCCAATGAAACTGTTTTTCTCCCCCTACCTTGCCCGATTATTCAAAGATTCATCGTATATTTGTCGTTAGGTTTAAAACCTTGTAAACTGTATATTAACAAGATTAATTCTATTAGTAAATGGGAAGAGTATTAGTTATTGGTGCAGGGGGCGTTAGTACCGTTGCTGTTAAGAAGATCGCGATGAACGCGGATGTCTTTACCGATATCATGGTTGCCAGCCGCACGAAAAGCAAGTGCGACCAGATCGCCGCCGATATTAAGAATGTAAAGGTACAAACAGCACAGGTCGATGCAGACAACGTGGAAGAACTCGTCCGCTTGTTCAACACCTTCAAACCGGACTTGGTAGTAAATCTGGCTTTGCCCTATCAGGACCTCCACATCATGGATGCCTGTCTGGCATACGGTGTCAGCTATCTCGACACGGCCAATTACGAACCGCTGGACGAAGCTAAATACCAATACAGCTGGCAGTGGGCATACAAGAAACGCTTCGAAGATGCCGGCCTGACCGCTATCCTGGGTTGTGGATTCGATCCGGGTGTAACGGGTGTATATACGGCTTATGCAGCCAAACATCACTTCGACGAAATACAATACCTGGATATTGTAGACTGCAACGCCGGAGACCATCACAAAGTATTTGCTACTAATTTCAACCCGGAAATCAACATCCGCGAAATTACCCAACGAGGTAAATATTTCGAAGACGGAGAATGGAAAGAGACAGATCCACTGTCTGTACACAAACCGTTGAACTATCCGAATGTCGGTCCGAGAGAATCTTACCTGATGTACCACGAAGAGTTGGAAAGCCTGACCAAAAACTTCCCTACAATCAAACGTGCCCGCTTCTGGATGACTTTCGGACAGGAATATCTGACTCACCTGCGCGTGATACAGAACATTGGTATGTCTCGCATCGATCCGATTATGTATAACGGACAGGAAATCGTTCCGATCCAATTCCTGAAAGCCGTGCTGCCTAATCCGGGGGATCTGGGTGAAAACTATACAGGCGAAACTTCCATCGGTTGCCGTATCCGCGGAATCAAGGATGGCAAGGAAATGACCTACTATGTTTATAATAACTGTAGTCACCAGGCTGCTTACCAGGAAACGGGAGCACAAGGCGTAAGCTACACAACCGGTGTTCCGGCCATGATCGGAGCTAAACTGTTCATGCAGGGAGTTTGGAAAAAACCGGGAGTTTGGAACGTTGAAGAGTTCGATCCCGATCCGTTCATGAAGGAGCTGAACGAACAAGGTCTGCCTTGGCACGAACTGTTCAATATAGATCTGGAACTGTAAACAATGGACAATTGAGAATTGATAACAGGCAATTCTCAATTCTCAATTAATTAAATGACTCGTAACATCTATAACATATTACGGCTTGGTACACAAATCAAAAGCAGAAGACTCAAACTATTGGGTATTTGGCTATTTCATGTGTTAGGCAAACGGTATATCGGCGTTTTTCTCGATCCGGTACTGGCCTGTAACTTCCGCTGTAAGATGTGTTATTTCAGCGACGAGGAAAAAAGGAAAAGTCTGCGAGGTACACTGAAATATGAAGAAATAGAAGCCATTGCCGGAAGCCTGTTCCACCGTGCCTTGAAACTTCAGATCGGTTGCGGAGCGGAACCGACTTTGCATAAGGATCTGGTAAAAATCATTGCACTGGGTAAACGATACAACGTCCCTTACATTTCACTCACGACAAACGGAAATCTGCTGACAAAAGAGCAGTTAGCCGTTGCTGTAGAAAACGGGTTGGACGAGTTGACACTATCGGCACATGGTTTTACCCGCGAAACATACGAGCATCTGATGACAAACGGTAAATTCGACTTGTTCCGCAGGCTGCTCGCCGACGTCGCAGAAATAAAGAAACAACATCCGCAGTTCAAGTTGCGCATCAATTATACGATCAACAACGACAATCTCGAAGAACTAAACCGGATATGGGAAGTCGTCGGAGACGAACTGGATATCCTGCAACTCCGCCCGATACAAAAGATCGGAGAGAGCGAATACCAGGATTTCGATCTGACTAATATCTATGCGAGGTACGATGCCATACTGGTTCCGCTAATAGAAGAATGCCGCCGCAAGCATATCACCTGCCTGGCTCCCGACAAGCAGAACATCATCGTGCTGGAGGAAAACGACGCAGACGACAACAGTATCGAAAAGATTACATACTGCTATGTTTCTCCCCAAGAATGCTGGCAAGATGAATTCGATTACCGGACGGAGACATTCGAGTCATATGCTGCTGCCCATCACATGGGAAGAAAACTGCTTTGGAAGGTCTTCGGACGAAAAGCCCGCCGGAAAGCGGATGTAACACGCAAGATGAACTATAACATCAAGTAAATAAATATATGGCAATACAAATAGGAGATAAAGCTCCCGAAGTTCTGGGACTTGACCAGAACGGGAAAGAGATAAAGCTAAGCGATTTCAAAGGTAAGAAGTTGGCGCTCTATTTCTACCCGAAAGACAATACCAGCGGTTGTACAGCTGAAGCGTGCAGTCTGCGGGATGGCTACAAGGAATTGCAAGCTGCCGGCTACGAAGTAGTGGGTGTCAGCAAAGACAGTGCCAAGTCTCATCAGGGATTTATCGCAAAACAGGAACTCCCTTTCAGCCTCATCGCTGATACGGATACGACCCTGCAACAGCAGTTCGGGGTTTGGGCAGAAAAGAAATTGTACGGACGTTCATACATGGGGACTCTCCGTACCACCTTTATTATAGATGAAGATGGTATCGTCACTAATATCATCGGCCCGAAAGAGGTGAAGACTAAAGACCATGCTAATCAAATCCTTAATCTATAAAAGGAAATGGCAAAAGAAGATTTATTCGAAGAAGGCAAGCAGCCTGCAGCCGAGAAACCGGCTGTAAACGCAGACAAATTGAAAGCACTTCGCGCAGCAATGGACAAGATCGAAAAAAACTACGGCAAAGGTTCGATCATGAAATTGGGTGACGAAAGTGTCGAAAATATCGAAGTGATCCCAACAGGTTCCATAGCCTTGAACGCAGCATTAGGCGTAGGAGGTTATCCAAAAGGCCGTGTGATTGAGATCTATGGACCGGAATCATCTGGTAAGACGACCCTTGCGATCCATGCGATTGCCGAGGCACAGAAAAGCGGTGGTATTGCGGCATTTATCGATGCAGAACATGCTTTCGACCGTTTTTATGCAGAAAAGTTAGGAGTAGATGTCGAAAACTTGTGGATTTCCCAACCGGACAATGGCGAGCAGGCGTTAGAAATTGCCGAACAGCTGATCCGTTCGTCCGCCGTGGATATTATCGTAATAGACTCAGTTGCCGCTCTGACTCCGAAAGCGGAAATCGAAGGCGATATGGGTGACAGCAAGATGGGGCTACAAGCACGACTGATGTCCCAAGCACTTCGTAAGTTGACGGCAGCGATCAATAAGACAAACACGACGTGTATATTCATCAACCAGTTGCGTGACAAGATCGGCGTGATGTTTGGCAATCCCGAAACGACAACCGGCGGTAATGCGTTGAAGTTTTATGCCTCTGTCCGCCTGGATATCCGCAGCATCGGTAAATTGAAAGACGGCGACGATATCAAAGGTAACCAAGTGCGCGTAAAAGTAGTCAAGAACAAGGTTGCTCCTCCTTTCCGGAAAGCAGAGTTCGATATCATGTTTGGTGAAGGTATCTCCAAAGCCGGTGAGATAATCGACCTAGGTGCAGAACTGAACATCATTAAGAAAAGCGGTTCGTGGTACAGTTACAACGACACTAAATTAGGACAGGGACGTGATGCCGCCAAACAATGCGTTGCCGACAATCCTGAACTGGCAGACGAATTGTCCAACCTGATCTTCGAAGCGTTAAAAGGATAAAATCAATGGCACACAGATGATACGGATCAAGTCTGTAGTCATCTGTGTCCATGATTATACAGAAAATCATTCATGAACACAAAAGACAAATACCATTTGCTTTGCAACACTGAAACTAGTATTCCCATCTTTTCCCGTGACTGGTGGCTCGATACGGTTTGTGGCAAAGATAAATGGAAAGTCTTATTGGTTGAAGAAAAAGAAAGGATTACGGCAGCGATGCCACTTTATTGTCCTCGACAAGGTATTATTTCAATGCCATCTTACACACAAGCAATGGGTCCTTGGTTCGCACCGGAATCCAAAGATACCAAATACACCAAAACTTTAGGCCACCGGCAAGTTTTATGCAAACAACTGCTAAACACGCTTAAAAGCTATCCGTATTTTATGCAAAATTTTCATTACGGAATCACCGACTGGCTACCATTCTATTGGGAAGGTTACCGACAAACAACACGCTACACCTATATGTTGAAGGATATCCGAAACACAAAAGCAATATTGGGAAATATGAGTTTCAATATCCGACGGAACATCACAAAAGCCAGAGACAAATATCATATCACAGTAAAAAAAGGAATTTCTATAGAAGAGTTCTTGTTGGTACAGGCACAAACCTTCAAACGTCAACAGATCACCAACAAAGAAGATATGGAAGTTTTAATCAAACTGATCAATATTTGCCGAAAACGGGACCAGGGAGATTTATGGGGCGGTTATGACGAACAAGGACGTTTGCATGCTGTCGCTTTTATCGTCTGGCAAGAAAGTTCCGCCTGGTATCTGGCAGGTGGAGGAAATCCGATTCTTCGGGAGTCCGGAGCTCATAGCCTAATATTATGGGAATGTATCCGTTATGTTTCACAATACACCGACACATTCGATTTCGAAGGTTCTATGATTCCGGGAGTCGAACGTTTTTTCCGTGAATTCGGTGCAATTCAAACCCCCTTCTTCACAATAACCAAAGGAAAATTAAGTTTATTAAATAAAGCCTGTTTAAAAATAGGAAGGATAATAAACAGATAAATTATTTATGATATTAAACAGTTATAATAATATACTGGTTTTAGCCCCCCATACGGATGACGGGGAATTAGGACTGGGAGGAACCATAAGCAAACTTATCGAACTGGGAAAGAAAGTAACCTATGTCGCTTTTTCAACCGCTCAGCAGTCCGTACCCGAAGGTTTTCCGAAAGATATTTTGAAGACAGAAGTCAAGAAAGCGACTGCCCAATTGGGAATATCACCTGAAAACCTCATCATCTACAATTATGAGGTCCGTAAACTCGGATACGTCCGGCAGGAAATATTGGAAGAACTGATCCGCCTAAAAAAATCGAACAGCTTTGACTTGGTCTTTATCCCAAGCCTACACGACATTCACCAGGATCATACAACGATCGCCCAAGAAGGCCTACGCGCCTTCAAAAACACGACACTGCTGGGCTACGAGTTGATTTGGAACAATCTGACATTCAACACACAATGTTTCGTTGAACTGAATAAAGAGCACATTCAAGCCAAAGTCGAAGCATTAAAAGCATACGAATCACAGGGAACACGCGACTATCTATCCGAAGAGTTTATCTTTTCACTGGCAAAAACACGCGGTGTACAAGCTGGCTGTCCTTATGCTGAAGCATTCGAAGTAGTCCGTTTGTTCCTGTAAAGTTGAAAGACAGTATGAAAGCCGTTATTTCCTATATTACCAAATTCCTGATAGGAGGAGAAAAGGCCGATGTATTAGCCAGTCTTGTCGGTTACACATCGGATCCCAACAAATTCTCCCGTTATCGCGTAGTTATCATCCCGTCCCCCTTTTTCCGGGATGAAGTTTACGGGACAGCCGAGTCCATACCCAAACTACCACTGGAAGAGATAGAAGGCATACCTCTGCTCTTCGGTTCTCCCAAAATAGAATGGCAGGGGGATACTTGGGTGGTACATGCCGATATCATCGCCAGTGCCTATTTTCTGCTGACGCGATATGAAGAAATACGGAAACGCAACATACGGGACATCCACGGTCGCTTCCTCGGAACAGAATCCCTACCCTTCAAAGCAGGATTCATTCATCGCCCGATAGTCGACGAATACGGTAAATTGTTGCGACGCTGGTTACGCCAAGCGCGTGTACAGTCAGCCGTCGAACTGCCCCCACACATACAAAAAGTATGGCTGACACACGATGTAGATGCTCCTTTCTTTTGCCGGACTTTCCGCAACTTGATACGAGAAACAGTTAAAGGCACAGGACTGAAACATGCCTGGAAGATGTTTCAAGGTCCGTTACAGGAAGATCCGTTCTACACATTTCCCTGGCTTGTAAAACAACGAAACAAATTAAAGGCCGTTATCGGAAAAAACCGTTGTGAATCTCTGTTTTTTATCAAGTCAGGTGGCTCATCCGTTTATGACAAGCCTCATTATAAACTGCATTCAAAGGACTTACAAGAGCTTTTGCTCTTTTGTAAAACCGAAAAAGTACAGATTGGACTGCATACCAGTTACGATGCCGGTAAAACACCGGCACTCATCTCAACGGAAAAAGAATTGTTGGAGAGACAGACCGGAAAATCGGTCACTTACAATCGGCATCATTATCTGGCCTCACGCGAACCGGAAGATATGGTATGGTTGGAAAAAGCAGGTATTACAGATGATTTCACGATAGGCTATCCGGATGTTGCCGGTTTTCGCCTCGGCACATCTCGTCCGGTACATTGGATTAATCCTGAGAATAAACGTATCTCGCCACTTATTCTCCACCCATTGGCAATCATGGAATGCAGCCTGAACGAACCTGTTTATATGAATCTTGGCTATGAGGGAGCACTTGCCTACTCAACACAACTCATCAAACAGGTGGCATCTGCCAACGGCGAACTGGTGTTGCTCTGGCATAACGACTCCATCACCACCCGGATCAAGCCGAATGTCTCTGTCGACTGGCAACGAAAACTATTCGCCGCCATCATTGAAGAATTGATAAAATCATGAAGATACTGATATTATGTGATATGTTTCCCCCTGCATTCGGACCGAGAATGGGCTATTTATGCAAATATATGAGGCGGGCCGGATGGGAACCTGTCGTTGTCACTGAGCAAATCGATGACAGCACGTTCTCTTTCCTGAAAGGAGAAACGCCTGTCACATATGTAAATTTCTTTCATTCCAAAGGGAAAATCCTCCAAAAGTTAGAGTGGATATGCATATTCATACTCGATTATTTTTTCCATTATAAAGACAAGAAGATGGCAAAAGCCGCCTCCCGTTTACTGGAAGAAGGGGAATATGCCGGTATCCTGTGCAGTTCATACCGAACTTTCCCCTTGCCGGCCGCCCAATATATAGCAGAGAAATATCATCTGCCGTTAGTAATCGACCTTCGAGACATAGTCGAACAATATGCTTCCAACGAATATATCGCTCATAACTTCCGTACCTTTTCCTGGTTGGATAGAAAGATCACGGAAACATTCCGTCATAAGTTATTACGGGACAGAAATAATGCATTGAGAAAGGCGGATCAGGTCACGACCATTTCCCCCTGGCATGTGGAAAAACTTCAAGCATACAATCCTAACACAGAATTGGTTTACAACGGTTACGATCCAGAGCTCTTCTATCCTGAACAACATCGGACCTCTCAATTCGTCATCACCTATACCGGACGTTTGATTAGCTTGGCGACACGTGACCCTCGATTGCTTTTCGAGGCCGTTAGCCGGTTAGATCGTGAAAAGCTCATTGATCCAGACCAGTTCCGCATCCAATGGTATGTCGACGCCGGATCAAAAGCGATCATCATGCAGGCAGCAACCGCTTACCCAGTCGCCCGGTATATGGACTTTTTCGACTATGTTCCCGCTTCCGAGATTCCCGGCGTGTTAAACCGCAGTTCCATTCTGCTGCAACTCGCCAATACCTTTGCATCCGACGGACCAAAAGGATTTATGACTACCAAGCTTTTCGAATCGATGGCTGTCGGGAAACCTTTACTCTGTGTAAAGAGTGACGAAAGTTGCCTCGAAGCTACCATCCGGAATACCCGTTCCGGACTGGCAGCCCGGACAGCCGAAGAAGCTTTTCGTTTTATCCTGCACCATTATCAGTTCTGGCAGGATAATGGGTACACACACATAAATACGGATAAGGAAGCAGTGGAACGTTTCTCCCGTAAAAAACAAGCTGAACAATTTATGCGTATCTTTACCCGACTAAACAGCAAATGACAGACATGGAAAGGTATCTGAACATTATAGCTTTCAATATTCCCTGGCCTGCCAACTACGGGGGAATCATTGATGTATATTATAAGATAAAAGCTCTGCACCAGTGCGGTGTGAAGATCATCTTACACTGTTTCGAATACGAACGTGCCCATTCGCCCGAACTGGAAGCCATCTGCGAAAAGGTATTTTATTACAAGCGACATACAGGGCTACGTACCAATATAACCCTGCTGCCTTATAACGTATACAGCCGCAAGCATCCTGAACTGATCGCCAATCTGTTGAAGAACGATTACCCGATCCTGTTCGAAGGACTCCATTGCTGTTATTACATAAACGATCCGCGACTACACAACCGGAAAAAGATTTACCGGGAAGCAAATATCGAACACGACTATTATTATCACCTGGCACAGGCGGAGAGCCATCCGATCAGGAAAAGCTTCTTCCGGATAGAGGCTTGGCGATTCAAACATTATCAGAAAATACTGAAACATGCCGATCTGATGATTGCCATTTCAACAACCGATGCTGACTACCTCCGGCACCAGTTCCCCGACAAACCGGTCGAATTCATGCCTTGCTTTCACACCAACAACCAAATTACGGTCAAGCCGGGTTCTTCCGATTTTATCCTCTATCATGGTAAACTATCCGTAATAGAGAATACACAAGCAGCCCTCTTTCTTATCCGGAATGTGTTCAGTAAACTGGACTGCCGTTGCATCATTGCCGGTATGAATCCGCCGGCTTCTTTGTTGAAAACGGCAGCTCCCTATCCGAATATCCATATCGAAGCCAATCCGTCAGAAGAACAGATGAACGACTTGATACACAATGCACAAATACATGCCTTGATTACTTTTCAGGCAACCGGATTGAAACTAAAACTACTGAACAGCCTGTTTGCCGGACGCCATACAGTGGTCAACCGACTGATGATAGCAGGTAGTGGACTGGAATCGCTCTGCCATATCGCCGACACTCCGGACGAAATGGTCTGCATCTGTCGGAAATTGATGCATACCGATATGGCTCCGGAGTCGATCGAGCAGCGCCGCGACTTTCTTTATCCGACTTATTCCAATCAATATCAAGGCGAACACCTCTTACATTTGATCTATGAAGTATGATATCCGACAAGCAGCACAAGCGTTGATTAGCCAACTAAAGGCTATCGATTACGAACGATTGCCTATCAGTAAATATAACAAACGTTATATTGCCCGGCTGAAACCGGTTTTATCCTATTACATGAAAATCTATGCGGACTGTCTCCTTAAAGGACTGGAATCTATCGGTAGCTCACCGGAGGAGATAACACTTATCGACTATGGTGGCGGAAGCGGCTTCCTGAGTATACTTGCTAAACAAGCCGGAATCGGCCGAGTCATCTACATCGACCTCAATCCGGATTCCGTCAATACGATCCGCATCTTGAAAGAGCTGGTCAATACAGGACCTGACATTATTCTTCATGGAGACTCAGACACCTTAGCAGATTGGTGCTCGGCAAATAAAGTCAAGCCACAATTGCTGATCGCGACCGACCTGATCGAACATGTTTACGACCTGTCGGCTTTTTTCGCCAATTTGGTTGCCATCGACAACAAGATGCAAATGTTGTTTACAACGGCCTCTACACCTTTTAACCCGTATGTGAAAAGAAGGCTGCATCGGCTTATGACCATTTGGGAAAAGGAATATTATGCTTTACGTCTGCATTATATCCAACTGCACTTTCCGGCCCTTTCCCCTGCCGAAGCGAAAGAAGCTGCACGAAAGACGCGCGGACTTACCTTCCCACATATCCACAAGGCTGTCAAGACCGGTTCCTATCCTCTATTGAAAGATGCTTTCAACACCTGCGATCCACGAAACGGGAATTGGACAGAACGCATCTTACCCATCGAAACATATCGCTCGCTGGCAAAACCTTTCGGTTATCAAGTCCGGATAGGAAAAGGTTTCTACAACACGGATCGCTCCAACCCGATCTCCACATTCATTTGCTTAGGTATCAACGGTCTGATCAGGATCAGCGGAAAAGCTGGTTTCCTATTTGCCCCATTTATAACCCTGCACCTACAGAGCGATAACAAAGGACGATAAGTTACAATAACCAAAGCTATGGGTTACGACGCTTAAAGCTATGCATTAGCCATCGTAAAGCTATGGGTTATGTCTCCTAATCCGCAACAGACCGGAAGAGTAGTTGCACATACTCCTTTTCCCAATCGGCAGGTTTCAGGATTGTTCCATTCCATAAAAGCAGGTCTATATCGATCGGAATCTTCCCTTTCTGCTTACTGTCCGACATGCGTCCCAATCGTTTTTCCATCGCCTTCACAGCCCGCCTCACCTCTTCCAGCGAAGCATTCGTACCGGCAACAGCCACTTGGTTCAAGAATAAGCCGGAATCGGATAAACCTATCGGCTCCGTATAAATCGCTTCAGAAAACCGGATCGATCCGAAATAAGCACGCAACAGACTGGCCGCCGACTTTAGATTCGCCTCGCAATCCGTATTGGACCCCAAACATAATATAACATTGTTCCACATAGTCATATTTTAAAGCCTTTACGGAGACAAAACTAACAAAAAAATACCTACAATACGGTATTGACCATATTACCATTTCATGCTACCTTTGCGCAAGATTTTAAAAAGATGAGACTATCAGAACTTCGTACAGGCGAAAAAGGGGTTATAGTAAAGGTAATGGGACGCGGAGCATTCCGCAAGCGCATTATCGAAATGGGGTTTATCAGAGGAAAAGAGGTTGATGTCATCCAGAACGCACCGCTTAAAGATCCTATACACTACCGTGTAATGGGTTACGACGTTTCATTAAGACGAAACGATGCGCAAATGATAGAAGTCGTCAGTGTGGCTGAATTCATAGAAGCCAGTACCGGAAAACCGGAAAACCGCCCGGTGGATTCTTATATCCAAACATCTGGCAAGAGTTTACAGGCTATGGCCATGCACAAAGGTAAAACCATCAATGTCGCATTAGTCGGAAATCCCAATTGCGGTAAAACATCTTTATTCAATTTCGCATCCGGTGCACACGAGCATGTCGGTAACTACAGCGGCGTGACAGTCGACGCCAAAGCCGGGACATTCCATCAGAATGGCTATACCTTCAAAATCGTAGACTTGCCGGGGACCTATTCCCTATCGGCTTACACCCCTGAAGAACTCTATGTTCGCAAGCATCTGAATGAAGAACAGCCAGACATCGTAATCAATGTAGTCGATGCATCCAACTTGGAACGCAATCTGTATCTGACCTGCCAACTGATCGATATGGACGTACGTATGGTTATCGCCCTCAACATGTACGACGAACTGGAACGACACGGAAATAAGTTCGACCATAACTCTCTCTCAAGGATGATCGGTACGCCGATTGTTCCGACCATCAGTAAGACCGGCTTCGGTATCGAAGAACTTTTCAACCGCGTCATAAAGGTCTACGAAGAAGAAGATCCCGTACTCCGCCATATCCATATCAATTATGGTGATGTATTGGAAAAGGCCATTTATCCAGTAAGGCATGCTTTGAAACTGAACGGAAATGTATCCAAAAGCCTTTCCAAGCGCTACCTTGCCATCAAGTTGCTTGAAGGCGATCCGGAAGTGGAATCATTCGTCAAGTCAATGCCTGGTTCCGAAACAGTCATCCACGAACGCGACCGCAATGTCGCTCAAATCGAAACCCTTCTGAAAGAAGATTGTGAGACAGCCTTCACCAATGCCCGCTACGGTTTTATTTCCGGTGCACTGCGTGAGACCTACGAACAAAACAAAATAAAAGAAGCGACAAGCACACAGATCATCGATCTGTTCGTAACTCATAAAGTGCTGGGGTTCCCGATTTTTATCCTCTTCATGTGGATCATGTTCGAAGCAACTTTCCGTCTGGGAGAATACCCGATGGAATGGATCGAATCATTCGTGGGCTGGATCGGAGAGTTCGTGCGAGGTAATATGAGCGAAGGCCCATTGAAGGATCTGCTGGTCGATGGCATTATAGGAGGCGTGGGAGGCGTTATCGTATTCCTGCCTAACATCCTGATACTATATGCCTTTATCTCCTTCATGGAAGACTCCGGTTATATGGCACGTGCCGCTTTCATCATGGATAAGATCATGCATAAGATGGGACTACACGGCAAATCGTTTATCCCGCTTGTGATGGGCTTCGGTTGCAACGTACCGGCCATCATGGCCTCTCGTACGATCGAAAGCCGTAACAGCCGGATGATCACCATGCTGGTAAACCCGTTAATGAGCTGTAGTGCCCGCCTTCCGGTGTATGTCCTGCTGACAGGTGCTTTCTTCCCCCAGACAGCCGGAACGGTCATGCTGATCCTCTATGCTTCGGGGATTCTGCTCGCCGTCCTGATGGCACGCCTGTTCAAACGTTTTCTCTTCAATGACGAAGATATACCTTTCGTGATGGAACTTCCTCCTTACCGCATGCCGACAGGTAAATCAATTATGATTCATATGTGGGAAAAAGCCAAGCAATATCTACACAAGATGGGGGGAGTTATCTTGATCGCTTCTATCATCATCTGGTTCTTGGGATATTTTCCTCGTCATTCGGAAAACGGAGATATTTTTGAGAAGCAGATTGCCGAAGTGGAACAGTCCGACACGAACCCGGAAGACAAAGTGGAAACCATCGCTGAACTAGAACGCCTGAAATCGATGGACCATCAGCAGAAATCCTACATTGGCCGTATCGGCCAAGCCATACAACCGATACTCCATCCACTGGGTTTCGACTGGAAGATGAGTGTCAGCCTGTTGACCGGTATGGCCGCCAAAGAAGTCGTCGTCAGCACACTGAGTGTCTTATATACAGGAGAGTCAGATGATAGCCAGGTCTTGACCGAACGATTAAAACAGGATAAAAATGCCGAGGGAGAATTGGTCTTTACACCTTTGGTCGCACTAAGTTTCATGCTCTTTGTCCTGATCTATTTCCCTTGTATCGCTACGATATCGGCCATTGTCCACGAATCCGGCTCCTGGAAATGGGGTATATTTGTAATTGTTTATACTTGCGTACTTGCGTGGTTCGTCTCATGCGTAGTCTATCAGACAGGGCACTTCTTTATGAACCTGTTTAATTAATACAACCTTTTTTATGTGGCAGGAAATAGCAGTTCTCATTATCGGCCTTATCGTCATTTTCCACATCGGAAAGAAAATTTATAAGTTCTTTACACATCCCACCCAAACGGATAATCCTTGTCAGGGATGTCCGGGATGTGCACTAAAAACAAAATCCGAAACAACCATGTCTGATTCCACCAAAAACATGTCCAACTAATCCGATTTTGATAGGGTGGTAGTGACATTTTACAAACCAAAGATTTGCACTATCTTTGCAACCGACTAAACAATAAAAAGATGTATAAGAAAATTTATTTATCAGTTATTTTAGGGGTTTTGTTCTTCATCTCGTGCAAAGACAAAAAACAATATTATGAAGAAAGTGGTACCGTGTTTCATACCCTATACACGATCAAATATGAGGCGCCCTATGCTTTAACGGATAAAATCGATGCTGAGTTGCAAAAGTTCAACCTGTCCTTAAACCCCTTCAACCCAAATTCGATCATCGCGAAAGTGAATAATAACGAAGCGGTAGAAGTGGACGAATGGTTTACGGAGGTATTTAACAAGTCGATGGAAGTCTCTCGCAATTCAGATGGTGTTTTCGATATCACCTGTGCCCCCCTGGTCAATCTTTGGGGATTCGGTTTCAATAAAAAGGATAGTGTGACACCTACCATGATCGACAGCCTCAAAACTTTTGTAGGTTACCAGAAAGTGCACCTGGAAGGTAAGAAAATCGTGAAAGACGATCCCCGTTTGCTACTGAATTGCTCCGCCATAGCCAAAGGGTATTCCTGCGACGTGATCGCTCGCCTGCTTGAAAAAGAAGGGGTGGAAAACTATATGGTTTTGATTGGTGGCGAAGTGGTAGTAAAGGGTGTCAATCAAAATGGCGTATGCTGGCGCACCGGAATCAACCTTCCGGAAGATGATCCGGACGGTATCAAAAATAATTATGACGAAATCGTCCAACTATGTAAAAAAGGTGCGATTGCCACTTCCGGCAATTACCGCAACTTTTATATCAAAGACGGTAAGAAATATGCCCATACGATCAATCCCCGTACCGGTTATCCAGCCGAACAGAGCGTGTTGAGCGCCACAATCGTTGCAAACGACTGTATGACAGCCGATGCCTACGCCACTGCATTTATGGCAATGGGACTGGAAAAAGCCCGGCAAATGGCAGATACCTTACCAGAGATCGAATATTATGTGATATATGCCGACGAGAGCGGGAAGCATCAGATTGAATTCTCAAAAGGGATGCTCCAGTATCTGCCTAAACGGAAAACAATGATAAGCTCAGATAATTCCTGATTGATTAGGTATGAAAAGAAACGTCCTGAACCAGTTCGAGTGTAAAACAGGAAAAGCGGGTGAGATTCTATGTAATACGGATGACACCGGCAACATTTTATTGTTCGTCTCTTCCGGAAAACTGGTGATCTATAATAGAAACCAGACGCCTATTGCCGATGTGAACGAGGGGTATTTTGTATTACTGCCTGCCGAAAAATCATTCATAGCGACAGCTATCACATTGACGCGACTCATACTCATGCATGCCGGTCCGCTTTCCGAAATGATAACAGACGATCCGGAATGGAATCCAGATCGTCCTGTCATACTCCCTATCTGTCCATCTTTGGCTAAAACCCTATACCTAATCGAATATTATCAAAATGAAAAGCGAAGCGAACTGAACTAACGAAGCATAGCTTTTATCAACTCGTTATTTTCCTGATGCAAACTGACACGTACCTTGTGATCGTCGCCATACTGCCAATCCATTACCGGAACATTGTTTACTAGCACTTCCGACGGGCACTGCGGAGCGTCGATCTCCAATTCGTATGTCCGTGCTTTACACATGCCGTTATACGATCCTTCCACTGGGAAAACAGTAAACTCTACTGTCCGCCCGCTCTGCTTACATTCAAAACGGGTTGCGGCAATCGCTCCGTTTTCATAATCATATGTTTTACCATCATCTTCATACATCGTATAGGAAGAGACATCTTTGGGAAATACTTTCACCATCAAGGTATCCAACGGCTTCTCCCCAATGAATTGCATATCTTTTTGGAACGGTATAATAGCCCCTTCGCGTACAAACAGCAACCCTGCACGGTTATCAGGTATCGTATGTTTGATTTCCCTCCCACCAACCAATTTTTCACCTGTCCAAAAGTCAAACCAGTTCCCTTTTGGCAAGTAGATCGAATCACTGAAGATACCGACCAGAAAACTCTGGCCGAACATATACTGGTAGATCATATCATCCGTCTTGCGATCATCAGGAAACATCAAAGGCATGGAGCGCACAATCGGCATACCGGTCTGTGCCCCTTCCAGCGCCGCCGAATAAATATAGGGCATCAACGCGTAACGCAACTTCACATAATCTCGGTACATTTTCTTTTCTTTCTCTGGGAAATAGAACGGTTGATGCAACGAATACCAACTATTGATCTGCACCCATGGCAAGAAGAGGCCGAAATGGAGGCTCTGCAGCTCCTCATCCTTATTGACATTCATCACGTCGCAAGAAGTATTGAGAAAACCGCTCATACCCAGGTTCAACTGGTCGAACAATGCCGTACGTCCACCCCCGTTATCACCACTGGTGGAAGCGCCCCAGTGCTGCGTTCCCGACCAACCGGCAGTATAATGATGCCAAGAACGAAGCCCGGTGTGTTCACGCATCATTTTATACATCTGTTTCGGTAAGAGGATCTGGTTCAGGTTATGCATTTCCTTGTCGGTATGCCCATTGTAATACTTGAAGTTCGGATGTTCGTCTATCGTGCGTGCCGGGTCCATCTTGAAACCGTCCACGCCATTGTCCACGAAGTCTTTCAGGTGATCCATCCAGTGTTCCTGCCCGGAAAGGGGTTTTCCCATCGCCTTTGCCAGCGCATCTTCCTCCGGAACGCTCAGGTCATACTCGATGCAGAGCCAAAGTCCCATGTGATAGCCCATCCCATGCAGGCGGCCGATAAGCAAACGGTGATTCTCTTTCTTCGGATAGCGCGTGGAATCCCAATAGGCTTCAGCCGAAAACTTCTGGTAGTTCCATTTCTTCTTGGTCGAAAAGTCGTAACGTTTCTCCATCCATTGCGGTTCGAGCCAGAACAAGTCGCAAGGGACGCCCGTCTCGCGGAAGCGCACGGCATCGTTCAGGATGTCGAACTGATCTTCCAGCATATTCGGACCGAAGCATAACCCGTATGCATACTTCGGCAACAGGTAAGGCCGGCCTGTGATAGCCGTATAATCGTTGATCACATCGGGCATCGAGTTACCGAACATCAGGTAGAAATCCGCTTCGTCCGTCGTATTGTAAATAAAGAAGACATCCGGCTGGTAGCTGCCGATATCGAAGAAGTTCTTTCGTGTCGTGTTGTTGAAGATCCCCCAATTTTCGGAACTGATCATAAAAGGCATCGGAATCTCAGTATGCTGGTAAGTAGTCCACATACGCAACAATTCACCCCGATGTTGAATATGGTCGCGACTGGTACTGCCACCACCATAGAAACGTTCACCGTCTTTCAGCGAGATTGAAAGGATACTGGTATTCTTGTAATCGCCGGTTTCCGCCAGGTCTTTCATGCTTCCCGGATTTTCGTCATCACCAATGATCGTACCGTTGTTGGGAACTTTCATGTCCTTGTATTTAGCATTGATCACTTCCCCCAGATCAGTACACAGCGGATCGGCAGAGGTAAGAAAGACTACTTTCTCGATAATCACCCGACCTTTCCGGTCAGAAACAGATATAGCCCCAGTCTTTTTATCGATCTTCAACCGATAAGCGCCGGTCAATATTTCAAACTGCTGTTTATTGTCTTTCAGAGAGACCTGAACCGGGTCCCAGTCCGCTTTAATAATTTCGTAGCGTTGCATCAACGACTCAGAAAAGGTTGAACGAGGAGTAACCCGAATCCGGAATATTCCATCCGTACAAACTTCCACATTCATGTTCAGCCCGTTCTGCAAACGGACATCGAATGTCTGTTCCTCCCTTGTAGCAAAAGCAGATTGCAGAATAAACAGACATACAAGCAAATAGTAGATCTTTTTCATGATACTTAAAAGTTAATATCACAAAAATACAGACTTCCTATCCACCTTACCTTCAATAAATCATCTTAAAACATGGAATTTTGTCCAATCTTCAAAACTTCTTCAACTCTTGGTAAAGCAGCCTGACCGGCAACCCCATCACGTTATAAAAACTACCGTTGATGGCTTCGACCGCTACATAACCGATCCATTCCTGTATACCATAGCTGCCGGCTTTATCAAACGGACGGTATTTATCGACATAATAGGCAATCTCATCATTATTCAGGCTGGCAAAACAAACGGCCGATGAAGCGAAGAAAGAAACCGTTTTCTCTTTTGTAGTAATACAAACACCGGTAATCACCTCATGTACACGTCCGGACAGTTTCCGCAACATGGAGATAGCGTCTTCGCGGTCTTTCGGTTTTCCTAAAATTTCACCGAAAGTCCATACGATCGTATCGGCAGTGATCAACAACTCGTCAGCCGACATGGATGGAATGTAGGCTTCCGCCTTTTTCCTAGCGATATAGACCGGAACCTCATCTGGGCGCAACGTTTTGGGAAAGGATTCGTCTATATCCGGAATCGTCTGTACTTCAAATTCGATATCCAATCCCGCCAGCAATTCGCGCCTCCGGGGAGAATTGGAGCCTAATACGATTTTATATTGACTCAAGTTTGGGAGTATGCTTTTCATTGTCTTATTTTATCAGTTTAGTTCTACCAGCCGAAAGCCTCGTCATCCATCCAGTAGCCCTGGGCTTTCATGGTTTGTTCGATTACATCGCGGGCAACGCCAGCTCCCCCGTTCTTGTGGGAAATGTATTTGGCGATACGCTTGATCTCAGGAGCCGCATCAGCGGGTGCTACCGGCAGACCGACCATTGTCATCACTTCGTAGTCAGGAATATCGTCCCCGGCATACATAACCTCTTCGGGCTGCAGACCAGTCTTTTCCAGAAAATCCCGGTAATCGTGGACTTTTACAGCACTCTTCATATATATATGGGTAATACCGAGACGCGAAAAGCGGATCTGTACCGCTTCCGTATAGCCTCCGGTAATGATGGCTACGTGATAGCCTTTCTTGACAGCGAGCTGCAAGGCATAGCCATCTTTTATATTAACGGTACGCATAGGGTCGCCATTCGGATGCAACGGGATTACATCACAGGACAAAACGCCGTCTACATCAAAGACAAAAGCCTTTATCTTACTCAGATCATAATTGATACTACTCATGTCGTGCCTCCTTATGTATGCTTTGGCTGATCAGCCGGTAAATCGACCGCATATCGGAATCCCCCAACATAGCCAAATGTTTATTAATCACATTTTCATCGTACCGGATAGCCGGACCAGTCTGTGCCACCCTCGGCGGCATCGTATGTATTTTGGCTACCGTCTCGTCGATAAGTGGCAGCAGGACATCGGCCGGTATATCCTGTTGCTCCAACAATTTAACAGCCAACGCATAAATATGGTTGGTAAAATTACAAGCAAAGACAGCCGCCAGATGCAAATTTTTACGTTTGTCGGATGACAGAAAACGGACGTTTCCCGAAAGTTTCTCCGCCAATTGTTGCAATTTACTGGCACTTTCAGACGTATTAGCTTCAATAAAAAAAGGAATCACGCTGAAATCTACCTCACGCATTTTACTAAATGTCTGCATCGGATACAAGACTCCGTAGTTGGCCGTATGGCCGCTGAAAATATCCATCGGCATACTGCCTGCCGTATGTACCCATAAACCGTCGTTCGGTCGTATACGGGTAATCACATTCGCCAAAACTGTGTCTTTTAATGAAAAGACATACAGGTCGGCATCCGTCTCTATAGCTTCAAGATCAGTTGTCCAAAGACAACCCAACCGACCGGCCAACTGCCGTGCATTTTCCGGTGTATAGCTATACACTTGCCCAATCGTCATCCCTTTGCGATGCATTTCGAGAGACAGCCGTGTCGCCAGGTTGCCAGAACCTAAGAAGATGACTTTCATGCTTCCTCCTGTTTGTTTTCAGTTGGCATACGGAAAGTTCCAAGATGTATCTTTTCCCACTGCAGATGCGATTCGTCAAACGGCTTACGTTCCTGATCCTTATATCCTATACCGATGATGGACAAGACTTCCAGTTGGTAAGGCACATCGAGCAGTCCCCGCACATACTGTGCAGCATCCGCATCGTCTTCTGTCTGCCGATTACGAATCTGGCACCAGCAGCTGCCCAATCCCAAGTCTTCGGCCTGCAATTGCATATAGATAGAGGCAATCGAAGCATCTTCCACCCAAACATCGCTTTCCATCACATTCGCCAGCACAACGACGGCCAACGCGCAATCTTTCAGAAAGGCAGCCCCTGCCGGTTTGCATGCCGACAACTTGACCAACATTTCCTTATCCTCCACAACAACAAATTGCCAGGGATTTTTCCGTTTGGAAGCAGGTGCCATCAAAGCAGCTTTCAATATCATTTCTACCTGATCCGGATTCAGTAACTGGCCTGTAAATTTACGGATACTTCTTCTGTTCTTTATTAATGTTGCGAAACTTTCCATTTATATTTTACTTTATTGATAACGAAAGAGAGAACAAAGATAGCGAGATTTTCGGTATGATAAAAGCCCCTTTTCCTCAGGTTAACCAAAGAGAAAGGAGCTTTCAGTAATCAGCAGACTTTATTCCCAGCCCCCTCCTAACGCCTTGTAAAGGTAGACCGTCGACAGCAGTTCGTCAAGCATCGCCTTGTTCAGACTGAGTTGGGCGTCAAGCAAACCACGCTGGGCATCAAGAACGTCCATATAGCTGGTGACACCGTTGATGTATTGCAATTGTGCCAGCTGAAGGTAAGTATCGGCAGCATTGAGCAATTTCTCGTATGACATGCGAACCTCCTTCGCCTTGCGGATTGTGACAATTGCATTGTTGACTTCCTTAAAAACACCGAGCACGCTCTTCTGGTAATTATATACTTCCTGCTCATAGCGAGCACGGGCCGCCTTCAGCTTCGCTTTATTCTTACCCATAGCAAACAACGGTTGCAGCAAATCGCCAGCAAGGAACCAAGCAGGACTCTTAATGAAATTCGTCAGTTCTTCGTTTTCAAAACCCAAATTACCGGTCAGGCTGATCTTTGGGAAAAGATCGGTTTGGGCCACCCCTACCCTAGCATTCGCTTCACGCAGTTTCTGCTCGGCTTGCCGCATGTCCGGACGCCGTTCTAGCAAGGAAGAAGGCAAACCGACCGGCAATGTCTCCAGCAAATGCTGTTCACGTAAAGGCAATCCACGCGGGATATCCCCCGAATACTGTCCAAGCAGGAAAGCAAGGTCATTCTCCTTTATTTTGATCTTCTGTTCAAGCGAAGGAAGCAAGGTCTCCGTACGTGCCAGTTCCACCTGTGCCTGGCTATAGGACGTCTCGGAAGTCAGACCACCTTCAAAGCGCAGTTTGGCTAAGCGGACGCCTTCGCGACGGGCAGCCAATGTATGGCGTACGATATCTTGTTCCTGATCGAGTGCACAAAGTTCATAATAAGCAGCAGCCACTTCCGCTACCAATGTCATCTGCAAGGCGTGACGTGCTTCCACCGATTGCAAATAGGCGGCAATTCCCGCTTCGTTTGCCCAACGAAGATTCCCCCACAGGTCCAATTCCCACGAGAGAGCCAGTTTGGTTCCGTATTCAGGATCGGGTTTTGGGTTATCACCTCCGTAATTCAAGCGTTCTTTCTGTCCATAAATCCGGGCTCCTATTTCCGGGAACTGATCGGCAAAGGTGATCCGTTTCGAAGCGATCATCTCCTTAACCTTCGCAGCAGCGATCTTCATGTCTTTATTATTATCGAGAGCGATGGTAATCAGACGCTGCAAAGTCGTATCGACATACAGGCTCTGCCAAGAGATGCTGTCTATCGAAGCAGTATCCGCTCCTGCCACAATCTCTTCCGGAAGATCCAGTTCCGGGCGAGCGTACTTCTTGCCGATCTTGCAGGAAGGAAGAGCCAACGCAAGGGACAGGACTATGAATATATAGATATTTCGTTTCATTGTAATTATTTGCTTATTGTTCGATGAAGAATACGTTCCATTCTGACTTTACCTTTTATCTTGTAAATCAAGACAAAGAAGAAAGGAACCAAAACGATCCCGACTGTGATAGCAACTAGCATCCCGAAAAACACACCGGTACCGATACTGTGGCGTGAAGCAGAACCCGGTCCGCTTGCCAATACCATCGGAAGCATACCCAGAACAAATGCCAATGAGGTCATCAGGATCGGACGAAAACGCATTCGCGCGGCATGAAGGGCAGCCTTGACAACCTCAACTCCGGAATCGACCTGTATTTTGGCAAACTCGACGATCAAGATCGCATTCTTTGCAGCCAAACCAATCAACGTCACCAAGCCGATCTGGAAATAAATGTCGTTGTGCAGGCCCGTCACCCATATTCCGAGATAAGCTCCCAGTGCTGCAACCGGCAATGAAAGCAGTACTGCGATCGGTACGATCCAGCTTTCATATTGGGCGGCTAGGAAAAGAAAGACGAAAAGAAATACCAGCGCCAACACGAATCCAGTCTGTCCACCGGCCTTTTTTTCCTGATAGGAAAGTCCGCTCCATTCCAGCCCGATATTCTCAGGCAGATGCTCGCGGGCAATCCGCTGCATGGCGGCCATTGCTTCGCCAGAACTATATCCAGGAGCGGCAACAGCACTAATAGCAGCTGTCGTAAACATATTAAAACGTTTGATCGTTCCCGGTCCTGTTGTATAGCTGGTCGTTCCTAGGGCTGTTAACGGAACCATCGAACCGTTCTGTGCACGGACAAAAAACAGGCCAAGATTATCACGCGTTGCACGATATGGTGCCTCCGCCTGAATATATACCTTATATATACGGTTGAACATGTTGAAATCGTTCACGTAGACGGAACCTAAATAAGCTTTCATAGTTGAGAAGATATCCGTCAACGGGATGCCGAGAAACTTCGCGCGGTCGCGGTCTACATTGAAGTAGAGCTGCGGAATCTCCGACTGCAAGGCTGAGGACACACCTGTCAGTTCCGGCGCTTGTGATGCATAGAGCATAAAAGTGTCGGTAGCCGCCACTAAGTTTTCCCAACTGGCATCACCACGGGCCTCAAGTTGCATTTCCAAACCTCCGCTCTCTCCTAACCCTGGAATCACAGGAGGACGGTTCAGATAGGCCAATATCTCCGGATAATATAAGAACTCTTTACGGCATTGTTCCATTACATCTTCCACTCCCATGTTGGAAGATTTGCGTTCCTCCCAAGGCTTCAGAATAACGGTCAGGGTAGAACGGCTCTGCGAAGTTCCGACACGTGCGCTGCTACCGGTCACATTTTGCACATATGCGACAGCCGGCAGACTCTCAATGAAAGCAATAGCTCGATCTGTAACTTTACGCGTACGTTCCAGAGTCGCCCCTTCGGGCATCACCAGTTCGACAGTAAAGAACCCTTGGTCTTCTTCAGGGATAAAGCTGGTCGGGATTACCCGATTCAGCACAAAGATGAACACGATTACCATTCCGAAACCGGCTAGGATGCGCCTTGGATTCCGAATCGCTTTTTCCAGTAAATGACCGTATTTATTATTTCCTTTGGTCAACCAAATATTGATTTTACGGAAAACAATATTCTTTTTCTTCCTGTTCGGACGTAGAATAATCGCACACATGGCAGGGCTCAACGTCAATGCCACGACTGTGGATAACAGTACGGAAACTACGATCGTAATGGAGAACTGACGGTACAAAGCTCCAGTAATTCCGCTCAAAAAGCTAACAGGAACAAACACGGCCGCCAACACCATAGAGGTAGCGATTAAGGCTCCCGACAATTCGTGCATGGCTTTATGAGTAGCCTCGCGTGCCGTCAGATGTTCTTCATGCATCAAACGTTCCACGTTTTCCACCACAACAATAGCATCATCCACTACAATACCGATTGCTAGAATCAAGCCTAACAAAGTCAACATATTGAGTGAGAACCCCATGATCAGCATAAAACCGAATGTTCCGATTAGAGAGATAGGAACAGCAATTGTCGGGATCAAGGCCGCACGCCAATTCTGCAAAGACAGGAATACCACCAATACGACCAAGAACAGAGCTTCAAATAAGGTTTTATATACCTCGTGGATAGACTGCGATATATATTCGGTTGCATCGAAAGGAAACTTATATTCCAACCCTTCTGGAAAATTCTGGCTGATTTCTTTCATCGCTTCCTTTACATTCGTAGCTACTTCCAGTGCATTGGCTCCCGGCAGCATATAGATAGCAAGTATAGCCGCATTTTTTCCATTCAGTCCACTTTCTGTCGAATAAGAAGAGGCTTCAAGCGAAACTCTTGCCACATCACGAATACGGACAATAGAGCCGTCTGGGTTGGCACGGACTACAATATCTTCGAACTCCTTTACCGTAGACAAACGTCCTCTGGCAGTAACAGGCAAAGTGATATCGACATCCAATACTGGTTGTTTTCCCAACTCACCGGCTGCAGACTCGCTATTTTGCTCTTTCAGTGCATTTTGCAAGTCCTTTACTGTCAACCCCATATTCGCCAAACGATCCGGATAAACCCAGATCTGCATACCGTAATAACGGCTACCGACATTCGAAACACGGCCTACACCGGGAATACGACGCAGTACATCCAGCACGTTAATAGTCGCAAAATTACTCAAATAGATTTCGTCGAAACGAGGATCATCCGAAAGTAGACTCAATGTCATCAACTGACTGGCTGATTGTTTTTCTACCGTAATGCCGTTCTGCACAACGTCTGCTGGCAAACGAGACTCCGCCAGTTTCACACGGTTCTGGATCTCTACTGCCGAAAGGTCTGGATTCGCATTCACATCGAATGTTACAGTGATAGTCAGACCTCCCGAATTAGAGCTACTGCTTTGCATATAGATCATACCCGGCGTACCGTTCAACTCCTGTTCGATAGGAGTCGCAACAGCCTGCGATACCGTCATGGCACTTGCACCTGGGTACGAGGCGCTAATTTTAACAACCGGTGGAGTGATCTGTGGATACTGGTCCACCGGCAACATCACCAACCCAATAATCCCGACAATAACAATTACCAAAGAAAGCACTGTCGAGAAAACGGGGCGATCTATAAAGAATCCCGGTTTCATTCCTCTTCCTCCTCTGCCCTTAATGCTTCAATCGCTTTATCGTCACCCGCTTGTATCGGCTGTACCAACATTCCGGGAACTAACTTATGATAGCCTTCTATTACGACTTGTTCATTTTCACCCAATCCACGTTCTATAACAATGTTGTTTCCGATTTCCGGCCCAGTCTGCACAAAACGCTTTTCTGCTACATTATCCCGGCGGACTACATAAATGAAAGCTCCTCCTTTCTCTATGGAAATAGCCTTACGGGGAACAACAATCGCACGTTCACGGACATCCAGCAAGAGTTTCACTTTTGTGAACTGCCCCGGGAGAAGTTTCTGGTTCGGATTGGAAAGTTCAGCACGCACCCCGAATGTTCCAGTCTGCGGATCGACAATCGGATCGGCAAAATCCACTATCCCTTTAACAGGGTATTCGGAATCATCGGCTAAGGTAACTGTTACGGTCGGTTGCCAGGAGCGGGACGTGTCCTGCTCTCCGAATTTAATATTACGACGTTCGGCACGCAGATAATCTAATGCAGTCATTTTAAAGTCTACTAAAACAGTATCACTCTTTACTACAGCTGCCAATTTGGAGTTTACACCGGGACCGACCAAGGCACCAACATCCACAAAACGTTCGCTGATATATCCGGCCAGCGGAGAGGTTACAGTCGTATAACTCAATTCAAGTTGTGCCTGATCCAGATCGGCTTTACTCATGGCAATATCCGCCTCTGCATCTCCTAACGATGCTAATGCATTGTCCAAATCCAATTGGCTGGCAGCATGCTGCTCGTACAAAGGCTGCAAACGTTCTACATCGCGTTTAGCTTTTGCAGCTTGTGCTTCGTTCTTTTTCAGCTGTGCTTTAGCTTTCTCTACCTTTGCCTTATAAAGAGCCGAATTAATAATGAAAAGAGGTTCATTCTGCTTAACTTCCTTGCCTTCCACAAACAACATTTTTTCCAGATAACCCTCAACACGGGCATGTATCTCCACGAATCGAGCTGCCCGAATGCGTCCGACATATTCACCAAAGATCTGTACATCTTCCTTTGCCGGTTTATCAACAATCACGAGAGGCCTCAAAGGTTCATCCTTATGTCGGCATCCTGTTGCTAACACTATCAAGGCTAAAAACACAGCCCCTTTAACCAATCTTTCTCCTACCATCTTCTAATATCTATAATTGACATTTAAACTTGCTATATATCTATCTCTAAATTAAGGCATGAAATAATCGTACCATTGTTTCAATCGAGATGCTAAAAAACATTATACAGCTTATTTATAACATAATACCATCTATACAAAATAGCTTGTTACCTAAATCACAATCCATATATGTAGAATTATTCCACATTCTTCCTAAAAAAATCCCCAATTATGACACCAAAACGCTACCCTATACCAAACAGTCCTCCGGAAAGAATCCTTCAACATATAAAACAGAAAAAGGAGTCAGCCTTACGACTGACTCCCCCCTCTTAGAGAACTTTCGCTCTCACTCCTAAAAAAACGGCGGCTATCTACTCTCCCACTTTT